>Ga0129313_1001625_pt1 | contig 13691 bp, 7 predicted proteins | sample O1105metagenome_FD_94436 | JGI IMG/M metagenome (GOLD analysis project Ga0129313, IMG submission 94436) | Orangutan group fecal microbial communities from fecal samples from Wisconsin, USA - O1105 metagenome | ecosystem: Host-associated > Mammals > Digestive system > Large intestine > Fecal... | reverse complement strand
GAACGTTACCAAAAACGTCGGCGCTCAACTGAAAAAAATGATGCTCAAGCCCCGTGGCATCTAAACGGGACTATAAGATAAACTTTTCCAGGGGTTGTATGAACAGCCCCTGTTTTTTCTTAACTCAAAGGAGATTTTACACATGAAATATTTAATGTGGGATGTAGACGGCACCCTCATTCTGTCCGGCGGCGCCGGCAAGGATGCCATGATTAAGGTTATCAAGGATTATTATTTTTTGGATGCCTTCGATTTCAACAAGTCCCTGGCAGGACGCACTGACTCTGACATTATCAAAAGCGTTGTTACCCGTCTGCGCGGGCGCTGCAACAGTGCAGAAGCGGCAGGCCTGCTTATCCGCTACCATATGGAGCTGCCCAAGCAGCTGCCGCTGCACAAGGGCCGCGTCTTGAAAAACGTAGAGAAAACGCTGCAATATTTCTGCCGGCCGGATAGCCGTTACTGCAACTGCCTGCTTACCGGCAACACCAGCACCGGCGCCCATCTCAAGCTGCAGCATTTCGATCTGGACCAATATTTTAACCATGAACACAGCGTCTTCGGTGAAATCAGCGAAAACCGCGAAATGCTGGCTAAGGTTGCCTTCCACCGTCTGTATATGCAAAACGAGCAGGCCAAGCCCAACGAGCTTATTTTTATCGGCGATACACCTAACGACGTGCGCTGTGCCAATGCCATCGGTGCACCCTGCCTGATTATTTTGGAAGGCTCCGGCTATAAGCCTGAGGATTTTGCCGAGGTTAAGCCTTGGAAGATTATCGACTGTCTGCCGGACGATCCCAAACATCTGGAGCTTCTGCTGGACGAAGCAGAAAGCTATACAGGAGGCCAAAATGCGTAATAATATTTTCAAGACTTTGCTTACGCTTCTGGCTATCGGCATCAGCAGCACAGGCCTTGCCTACAGTAACAGTGATTTAAACGCGGTACTGAACGGAGCAAGCTGCCCCGGCGGCGACCTTTCCGGTGCCGATTTATCGGGAATGGATTTATCCGGCCGCGATTTTACCAACACCGATTTTACGGAAGCACGCCTTGACTCTACCAAGCTGGATAAAGCCAAGCTGCAGGATGCCTGCTTCCAGAGCGCACTGTTGCCCAACGCCAGTCTGCGCGGTGCTGATCTGGCATATGCCAACTTCCGCTATGCCAATGCCTCCTGCAGCGATTTTACCAACGCCAGCCTGCAGGGAGCATATCTCAACCGCTGCCAGCTGCGTGGCGCACATCTGCTTAACGCTAATCTGCAGCAGGTCAAAGCGCAGGAGGCTTCTATGGACGGCGTACAGGCTGATTACGCGGACTTCAGCTTCGCCAACCTGCCCTACAGTTGGCTGCGCCGTGCCAGCCTGAAAAACGCAATTTTTCATGGCGCTAACCTGTACAGCAGCCATCTGGAGCGCAGCGACCTGACGGAAGCAGACCTGCGCAGCAGCAAGCTGGGCCACAGCAATTTGAACAACAGCAAGCTGGACAAGGCGCTGCTGGACAAAGCATTTTTGGAATACGCTGACCTGCGCGGTGCGGAAATGAACTATACTCAGTTCGGCACAGCATTTTTGGATAATGCAAAATTGGATAAATAAATAAGTTTGAATGTTAAAACCTCGCTTGTGCGCAAGACGCATAGCGAGGTTTTTTTGTATATATTCATTTACAGACAGCAAATCAGTCTGTTCAAGAAGAGAACTATCTCTACGAGTGATAAGTTATAGTATATCTTACAACATTATAGTAAACAACAAAAACTCCACAACAAGTACTCAAACAATATGTTTATCTTTCTCTCAGAGCTTCACTTTTATATGTTTGAAACGGTTCCAGGAAAAAGTCAATTATACGTTTTTTACGTGTTTTAATCTCAGCGCTAACATTCATACCTGGATAAACAGGTAATACTTTGTTATCCATATACAATTTCTCTGTATCCAAAGAAATCATTACCCTGTATATTTGCCCACGTTGTTTATCCTCAATACTATCTGCAGAAATTTCTCGCACCTTGCCTCGAAGCACTCCAAATTTTTGGAAATTAAATGCCTCTACTTTTACCTCTACCTCCTGATTAGGATGAACAAAACCAACATCTTTATTCTCCATCCATGCTTCTATCTCCATGGGTGTGCCCTCAGGTACCACAGAAAGCAATGGTTCCGCAGCTTGTACTACTGCACCATCAGTATGAATCTCTAGTTGATGTACTACACCATCTACAGGTGCTTTAATAGCGATAAGACGATTTTTCAAATCTGCTTTACGTTCAGCTTGCTTTAACTCCTGATATTCTTTTCTACAGTTCAGCATTTCTTCCTGAAGCTGACGATTCCATTCTGCAACAAACTGTGCTTTTTCTTGCAGACTAGCTTTAACATCAGTTTCAGCAGCACTAAGCTGTGCTTGAATCATTTTTATATTTTGTTCATATTCAATACGTTGTCCGCGATAATCCAATACCTGAAAATACCCAATTGCATTTTCATCCCATAACTTCTGCGTAGATATTTCTTTGTCTTTTGCTATAGCATATTGTTGTTCATTTTTACTTAGTGCTGCATAGGCAACCTTTACAGCGTCCCGTTTCTGATTAACCTGTGCATTATAAAAATCCAGTTTAGCATTCTTTTCTTGCTGGCGACTACGATAAAGGTTCAATTGTTGATTGCGATCCTTTTCTTCCGCCTGAATACTAGCCTTTATTACAAATGGTTGGTTATTTAACTCAGCATTTATTCTCTCCATATTCAGTTCATAAAAAGCGATATTCTTTTTTAAAGTTTGCAAATCACTTTCTGAATAAGTAGGATCCAATTCTAAAAGTATGTCACCTTTTTTAACATGCTGACCATTCTTAACCAAAATATTCTTAACAATACCCTTATCCTCAGCCTGTAAAGTTTTGGTATGACCTACAGGAATAACTTTTCCCTGAGCGACTACTACCTCATCAATTTCACCAACAAAAGCCCAAATAATGGATAATACAAATAAAGTCACAATAATCCAGACCAAACAACGTCCAGCAGGTGATGGCGGCTTCTGCAAAATTTCTGTTGCTGGAGGATAAAAATCATAATCCTGCATTTCCGACTTCTCAAGATATTTCTCTATTTTTCTAACAAGTTTTTTAAGCATGACTCATACCCTCCTGTTCTCTATACATTTGAGCATAAAGTCCATTTTTTTGTACCAGATCATCATGATTGCCATACTCTACTATTTTACCTTCTCGCATTACTAAAATAACATCCGTGTTACGAACTGTAGACAAACGATGGGCAATCATCAAAATAGTACGACTTCCTCGAAGTTTTTGTACATGACTCATAACCTCACGTTCACTTAAGGCGTCTAAGGCACTGGTAGCCTCATCTAAGATCAAAATTTTAGGGTTCAGTAATAAAGCACGACTAATAGCTAATTTTTGGCGCTGCCCGCCACTAAGAGAATCTCCTCTTTCACCGATTATAGTATCATATCCCTTTTTCATTTTCATTATGAACTCATGAGCACCGCTTAACTCTGCCGCCAAACGTATTTCTTCATCAGACGCTCCAGGCTTAGCTATGCCAATATTCTCACGAACTGTTCCGCAAAACAAAAAATTTTCCTGCAATACTGTACCAATTTGTCTACGATAAGCACTAGGTGTATATGTAGATATATCTACATTATCTACCATAATGCGACCTTCCTCAGGATCATATAGACCTTGGAGTAATTTGGCAAATGTACTCTTACCACTTCCCGAAGGACCTACAATGCCGACAGTCATCCCTGGAGCAATCTTCAAAGAAATATTTTTTACTACCTGAGGTTCATCTACATTATAGCGAAAAGACACTTTATCAAAATAAAGCGCACCTTGTCTAAAAGCAGACTGCTCACTACGTCCCGCTCCTTCCGAAGTTAAATTCATAATATCCCCAATACGATCAATTGAAATACGCACCTGTTGAAATTGTTGCCATACGCCTACCAATCTTAAAATCGGGCCACTAACCTGTCCTGATAACATTTGAAAAGCTACCAATTGACCGACAGAAAGTTCATTAGCCATAACAAGTCGCGCACCTACCCACAAAATTAAAAACGTAGACAGCTGCTGTAAAAAACCGCCTATACTATTAGCCATATTAGCGGTATTGACAACATTAAAAGATGTTTTTACATAATGCCCCAATAAATCATTCCACCGACGTATAAAATGCTGCTCTAACGCTAAAGTTTTAACTGTTGCAGCACCGGTAATAGACTCTACTAAAAATGATTGACTTTCCGCTCCAGCTTCAAACTTTTCCTCAATACGCTTACGATAAATAGGCGTTACAATAACATTTAAAAGCACCATAAACGGAATCATAAGCAAAGCAACTAGGCATAACAGCTTACTATACCAAAACATCGCCAGTATAAAGATAAAGCAAAAAGCAGTATCAATAATCAATACCAAAGATGAACCTGATACAAACTGACGAATATTCTCCAATTCTTTAACACGTGCAACAGTTTCACCTACTCGGCGACTTTCAAAATAACGAATAGGAAGACTAACAATATGACTATAAAGCTTAGAACCAAGAATAACATCAACCTTGTTTGTCAAAGTTGAAAAAATATAGGTACGTAAATACCCCAAAAGCATCTGAAATATTGCAATAAAGATGAGGCCCATCATAAGCACATCTAATGTAGATAGGCCTTTATGAACTAAAACCTTGTCTATTATAACTTGTGTAAATAGAGGTGTTATAAGCATAAAAATTTGAAGTAAACAGGAAGATACCAGTACTTCATAGAAAAAACGTTTAAACTGCCAAAAAGCCGGCAAAAACCACCCTAAACCAAAATGCGTCGGCAACTCAGTCAGTTTAATTTTCGTTGCTATCAAAAAAACCTGCTTATTCCAACTTGCTTGATAATCTTTAACTAAGAGCTTTACAGGCTTTTTTTTATTCATATCAAATGCCAGTATCTCCTCAGTATTGTGCCTTAAAAGTACCAAAAATTTATTATTTTCCTGAATAATGCATGGCATAGGCAGTTCTGTCAGTTGCACATCCTCTTTATACTTTTTCCATTTTGCTTTAAACCCAAACTCCTGTAAGGTCTTCAACAACTCCCAAGACCATTTTTCCTCTGAAAGCCCCGCTAGTTTACTTTCTAGATTAGGCGCATCCAAATGCTTTTCCAAAACTTGAGCAGATAAAATAACAGCTGCTAAAAAAAGCTGTTTGCTATTCTCCTCAGAAAAATCAAAGATATCCATATACCAAGCTCCCGTAGTTTATTAATTGTTTTTATGAAAATCATCGGCTCATCGCCAACGACAGTTATATATTAGCTGAGATGAGTACTTTACTATCGCTATCACTGGAACCCTTTCCAAACACAGGGATCATATTCTCTGTCCCTGCTAAACTGGCATCACTAAAACTTGTCATCGCATTACATGCCTCAGATATACAAGTATTTGCAACCGACATTCTTAAACTAGTATTAAGCATATTATTAATATCTGCACCTGTCAATATTACATCATCAAATTTTACCGAACCCATATTGTTTTCATCCCAAAATACAATATCAACATAATGCTTAGAATTATTTTTGTCTTCTATTCTCAAAACCTCGGTAACTGTTTGATTATGATACTCAAAATATCCTGCAACCCAACCAAATTTAACTTCGTCAAATTTAACATTTTTCAATACCAGTGTATCATTCTCTTGTTTAATGCCAGTTTCAACGTCAGCCCAATGATCAGGCGCCGCCCACAGATCATTGCTATTACGAATTGTCGCAACTCCTACTGTACGCCAATCAATTACATATTCATCATCACCATTGCCGCCAGCTATATCAGCAAATCCTATATTGGAAATTTCAATATAATCATTACCATCGTCTGCATCACTAATATAAATATTAGAATTACTTCCTAAGCCAGACAATACCATTTTATCATTTCCGGTACTGCCATTAATATTGATTTCGTCAGTATCTGAAACGGTAACAGTATCACCCTCTAAAGTTCCATCCCAATAATGATCTATCTTTTCCTTAGCGGAACCAGTCAGTTTACCTTCCTCATAAGCCCAAAGTTCATCTTCCGTAATAGTATCACCACACTCAATACTAACATATTTTGCACCAATAACATTAATTATATTTTTAGCAGCTTTACCTTTAATTACCTCTGTACCTGCGTCACTGTTAACCGTAATTTCATTGTTGCCACTTCCTGCGTTAATAATATTACCGCCACTGCTAGTAATTAATGTATCATTACCTGCGCCAAGATTAATTTCCCCTACTTTAGCTTCAGAAGAAACTGTAATAATATCATCGCCATCCCCAACATCAATACTGTTTACACTACTATTTCCATTTACAGTTACTATGTCTTTACCATTGCCTCCCCAAATATTAGTGACAACAGAATTACCGCTAACTGTTACGCTGTTATCATAAACTTTGCCATTATAAGAATATCCGCCAAATAACTCTGACACATTACTATTTTCAACAATTACACTGTTATTATATGCATCACCATAATCTTGAGTTTGACCACCATATACCTTCTCAATACGGCTATTAATAATCTCCACATGGTTATCACTAGCATAGCCATAATTTTGAGTTTTACCACCTGTAATGTTTTTGGAAATTACATTAATAGTTTTTACATTATTTCCAACAGAATTACCGTATTGTGAAATTCCTCCATAAACATTATCAGTCATAGTATAGCCAAGTGAAGACGCACTAATATTAACACTATTTTTATTAGCATCCCCTAGATTTACCTCTGCACCCACAACACGTGAAGCATGACTGTCATTAACGATTACACTATTTTCTACCGCATTTCCTTCACCATTTCTTATTTTCGCACCAACTATATAATTAATAGTACCATCAGCATCACTAATACTAACAATATTGTTAGTAGCCGTACCGTAATCACCATCTGCAGCTATAGCAGAATAAGCCCAACCTGCAGTCATAACAATTTTGTTATTTAAAATTTTAATATTATTATCCACTTTACTCTTGCAACGAGCAGCTTGCAGCCAGCGAACATTACCACTGCTCATCTCAATACTATTATCAGAAATAATGCCGGCCGAACTACGTCCTGCCTGTACTAAGTCTTCAACAACAGCACTATCCTGAATAATAACCTTATTACCGCAAGAACCTATAGTACCTCTGCCACCTTGGATAGAATTCACTTCACCACCGCTCATAGTTACAGTATTATTATCAGCAGTACCATTTAGAGTATGACCTCCGATAATACAAGCCGCAATACTATCATCATGAGCCCCAACCTGTACATAAGTATTATTTATTATTACATTATTTTGACTAGAATTACCATTAGAAGTATAACCACCTTTAACAACCTGTGCCACAGCATTAGTTAGCATTAAAGTATTACCAATAACGTCACCGCCAATATCGGAATAAGCTCCATAAACATTATTTAATTGTAACCCGCCTTTAACACCTATGCTGACATCTGTAATTAGAGACGCGGTAACGGTACCATCTTTCATTTCTGTTTTATACATAGCATCACCCTTTAAAACAGTAATATTATCTATACCAGTATAAGTAACAACACTATTCGTCAAAGTTGCTACCTGAGCTCTATCTACTATATCAGCAAGTCTAAAAGTACCGTTATTAAAAGTAATCTTACTCAAAGGACTATTGTACCAATCCTGAACAACTACCATACCACCATTTTGCTTTTTTATTTGTAAGTCCTTTCCTGTTAAAATAAAATCAACATCTTCTTTAGCCACTTTTACTAGCTGTAATCTATCTTTATCAGCCACAGCAGCAGCTTTTTGGTCTATAATAATAATTGTGTCCTTAGTGATATCAGATAAAATTTTATATGTATCAGAACCTGTATTACCGCCTAAAATTTGATTATTTCCTTGTGAAACACATAAAATATCATCGCCAGCACCACCTTGAAGAACAGTACTTTGTCCCCTAAAATCTTTCAGAAAATCATTACCTTCTCCACCTGACAAACTGTTAGATGTACCACTAATATTTAAAAAGCTATTATTACCTGCTTCACTAATTATAATATTACCGCTGCCACCAACAACTAGTACACTGTCATCAGCATTACCAACTGTAACCTTATTACCTGAACCACCAAGAATACCAATTATATTATTATCAGAACCTGCTATAATCTCATTTGCATTGCCGTCAGCAAGGATAATTCCATCTTTAATATCACGAATATCAATAATCTTATTGGTGATACCGGTAAGAATCCGGTTATTTCCAATAAGATAATTTGTCTTTTTCTTATCAGTTACACTGATATATTTAGCATCTTTACCATTATCATAGGTAATATTCTTGTTTACTACTGCATAGCTTACTTTATTTTGAGTATTACCAAATGTAAATGTACTAATTGGTATAGCAGTCCAGTTTTTAATCGTAATAGTTTCAGAATAATTATTACCATATCTGATTGTCAAAGTACCAGATGCATCTAGATTGTAAAAAAAATTTTCCGGATTAAAATCTCCAAAGTTAATTTCATCATAATGCACTGCTTCTGTTTGTTCAATAAAAATACTATGCCAATAATCTACATTCAATACATTTGTGCTCATAGTTTACTCACCCCCGCATCTATTATGCTTTTGCACCAAATACCATTATTTTTTTGTCATGATCTGCAGTACTATACGATAACATACCTATATCATTAGTACCTTTATTGAAAGACAATTCAGCTTTAGTAACACTATCAAAATATTGCGGATTAGTAATATCATTACCGGCCATGTAACTATTCATAGTACTGCTGTTAAGGTAATCAGCAGCCTGTTTTGCCAGATAACGCAATAATACATAACCTCCAGCATACGTCATTGTTCCTATATTACCGGAAGTATTAAATACCGCACTTATATTTTGACTATTTTTAATGAAATTCAAAATAGTGTTTTGACGTTCATCATCAATACCATGTACCAGCTCGGCAGCACCCTCGATTATATATTGAGGTAAAGTATGAAAACAGTCAATATTAGCTGACATAACTCCATGAGTGAATTCATGAGCTATAGTTCTGTCTATAAAACCACTTGACCATGATTTATTGCTCACAGTATCACCATTTATATCAGTTATAACGCTAGGAAAATACTTTGCATTTAAATTTAGACTTTGATACATGGTTTCTTTATAACCAACGTAACGATAAGAAGATGCCTGTGTAGCTACAGCCCCATTATTTGCATCATTAAATAAATTTATATAAATTATTCTTGAACCATCTGCAGCCTTAGCCAGCTTGGATCCTTTGCCGTTAAAATGCAATCCATATGACTCGCTAATTAAATCCATGCTTGCACTAGCCCAACTTGTTATAACCGCTCCAACAATCTGCCGACCGACATTAATATCTATCCCTAGACTTGCCCAATTAGATTCATTCCAATAATATGTTATACCATTATTTTTATACACATAATGATTCTGTTTTTGATTAGAAATACCATGAGTAGTATAACCATTAGAAGATTTATAATTATATATTGGTACGATTTCCTGCTTAAGAGCATATGGATTATAGGCAAAATTATCCACTGATATATTTTTATCTTCTTTGACAATACTGGTAGCTGTTTTTACTTTTAATCCACCAGCATCATAGCCAGTTATCGCACCAGTATCAGCATTATCCAAATCAATACCACAATACTTTTTCAAAAAATCTTTACATTCATCTTCGCTATTCCCCGCTTTGCTGGTACAAAGCGTCGTAAATTCATTTATTAAACTGGCTGCGCTGGAATACTTCCCTTGGGAACAAATTTTTATTGCTTCATCTAAGGCAGACATACCACTTTTAGCAGTTATATCTAAAGAATGCATAAAACTTTTAATAACATCTAAACCTGTTTTTTGATTTCCCCTCAGATTCTGTAAAATACCAAACACTTGCTTTTCGCTTAGCACACCATCAGAAAATACTATCTTTTTTAATCCTTGTTCAAGATAATTGTTAATTTTAATTTGTCCATTATTATTTTTATTAGTAAGAACTAAACCGGTTCCATCCAAAGAATAGCTAATATCTTTCTTTTTTACTTTAGATAATATAAGAATATCACTATCATATTCAGAAGCACCATGCTGCTCTATTGTAATAGTTTTCCCATGCCCCAATGAAGATATTACCTTATAACTATCATCTCCTGTACCGCCAACTAACATATTATCAGCGCCACCAAACGCAGTCAGAACATCATTACCTGAATCACCTTTAAGAACTGTATTTTGGCTTTTAAACACATAAACAGTATCTTCTCCTTGTCCGGCTGTTACAACTTTATCGGCACAGTCTATAAAAACCAAATTATCGCTCTCATTCTCAGTAGCGGCAACATATATACCAACACCATCGTTCTTATATCCTGCCATTAAATTTTTATCTAAATATTTAACATTATAGCTATCCGTACCCAAGCCAAGCTCTTTTAAAGAACATTTTCCGTCTGTTCTATCCGCTACAGCTACACTGCCACCATTATTATGTCGAACGACTAATTTTCCTGCTTCTCGCTGTATTGTATAGTCTAAAATAGTTCCTTTTTGCACAGTAACCTTATAGTAGTCATTATCTAATTCAATATGTTGGCTTTTACCAAGCTTAGGAATACTCCACCAACGCATAATGTTGACCTCCTGTCACTATTGCTTATTTCCTGTAATTACTAAAGTTTTTGTTGCAGATGTAATATCGTAAGATACATTATATGTTGCAACCGAACCATCACCAAAAGCTAACGTCGCTATGCTCGTCTGCTTAAAAGCATTATTGAGAACGTCACCGGTCAAATAAGCTTTAGATGCTTCACTCCCAAAATAAATTCTACTTAAAGCATGTTCATCCCAATCTAAGACATAAACACTGTCATTAGAACCATTAGTACTTGTAATAGATAAAATACCAGAAGTTAAACTAAAGCTTATACTATTCTTAAAAGCATTTTCTAATACCAAAACATCGTTGTCACCAATAGCAGCGTCACTTTGATCAATAGTAACTATACCTGAACCAATTGAAGCACTCTTAGAAAACCCTAATCCGACAACGTATTTATCATTACCTTCACCACCTGAGAGATCAACAGCACCGCCAGCTTGATATCTTGCAATAAGAGTATCATTGCCATTACCACCTATAAGTGTATGACCTGTGCCTGTATCTGCACAAATATAGTCATCTCCATTTCCACCATTGAGTATTGTATTATTAATAACCTGACCATGAGAATCCTTTTCTAAAATTTTTATGATATCATCACCGTCACCAGCAAATACAGTATCTCCAGGCTTATTAGCTTGAATATAATCGTTATATCTACTACCTGTAATGTCTATATCATTATTACTATTACTAACAACAAAAACACCTGCATCGGACGAAGAGAAATCATAATCAGTTATACTGCCATCAGCATAAACCATATTATAGGTATTATCATTTAATCTAATAGTTTTTATTTGTGAAATAATAGATTTTCCAATAACTATCGCCCCTTGAACTTCTTCACTTGAGAATTTCAAATCATCACCATTAAAATAAATCTCTAAGTTTTTAATGTCACCGCTAGCATTTCTAATAACAAGTTCTCCATTTTTTATATCATCAGATTTAATAATAACTTCTGTTTTCGTAAGCGGAATATCAATCGAAGTACTCGGTTTGAAAGAATCAATTAATTCATGTATAGTGATCTTTTTATCAGAAAATGTCAAAATTCCTGCTTCTGGTGTTTGAGCTAAATAGTCACTGATTTTCATTACTAAGATTCCACCTTCAGCATCTTTCATCGTAAGATTGTTACTAATATTATCATATGAGTAAGTAAAATCGCTGCTTTTAACATTGCTAAAATTAATTTTCTCAACATCTTCTAATGTCGTATCAGAATTATCTATAGTTAATACAGAACCTTTAGTCCAAATAATATTATACGTATCACTTCCAGCACCACCAATTACAAAATTATTAGTTCCACCAGAAATATTGATAATATCATCTCCAGCTCCTGCATCAAAAACACTGTCATGAGTTGAACCGGAAATTTCGATAGTATCAGTCCATCCCTCAGTATAAATACGATGCCCGCTTCCTGAAGATACACTGACATAATCTCTGCCATCTCCAAGATTTGCGGTTACACTACTTGCTGTTCCGCTGATATATACTTTATCCTGTCCGTAACCCAAACCTTCGCCGTTTTTAATCTGTTCATCCGTGTAGCCGTTTTTCTTGCTGAGTGCTTTATCTATATCTGCTGTTATTACATGTCCGCTACCAGTTTTTAAGCTTATTGTATTGATTCCCAAATTTGCTTTGATTTTCTGATTGTTACCAGCTGTAACGTTTACAATATCATTACCATAGCCTAGCGTCATATTCTGATTCCCTGCAGAAACATTAAATGTATCCGCACTATCACCACCATAGAGCTTGTTGTTATTACCGCCCGTTACATTGAAAGTATCATTTGCTGCGCCACCCCAAAAATTGATATTGCTGCCACCGCTGATATTAAAAACATCATTACCCGCATCACCATAAAGTTGATAATTTTTTGCTCCCTCTTTTACAGTAAATATATCTCCCCAAGCTCCGCCATGTATCATGCTTAATACACCATCACTGTTTTTTCCGTTCGTATTTTCCAAAACTATTTCATCTTTTCCGGAACCCAAATAAGCATCTACTATATCTGCTCCATTAATATTAAGCTTTTCAACCCCGTTAATCTTATCACTATCTATATCATTTTCTGCAACTTTTACATTGTGCCCACGACCACCCGTAACGTTAATAATATTATTACCGGAATCAGTATAAACAACAACGCTCCCACCTTTTATATTAATAGTGTCATTACCACCATTGGCATTATAGATTCCATTTACTGTTAATTCAAGAACATCTGCACTATTTGTACCGTTTTGGTTAAACAAAGTTGTCATAATACACCTCCGAAAATAATACACTGCATATATCTGCTTTAAAAACAAATAACATCAATTATATCATTTATTATACTACAAAATATTTCAATTGCAAATTTTATTGCACTAGTCCGTTACTTGCAGTTAATTACAGCTAATAGCTCATTACTGAATATAATATTTTAAAAACTTTTCTAGCTTATACTACTAAAAAAATATCCATAACACCACATTCCTTTTATAGAACTACAATATCATAGACTAGGTTAACCGCAAAAGTACCCATCCTACACATTATAATAAAGTTAATATACTGGCGAACCCAATTGAAGCACTTCAACTTGTTGACCACAACACAAAATTGCGCCTTTTTAGGCATAAAAAGAGGCTGCCACTTAATTGTGACAGCCTCGGGAAATACTATATTATATTATGCTTCGTATTCAGCTAACTTTGCAGCAGCCTTCGGACAGCCTTTTGCGGCAGCCAGCTCGAAGTAGGTCTTGGAGCAGATTTTGTGGCCCATTGCCAGATATTGCTCGCCCAGCTTGTACATATCTTCTGCATATTCAATGTCCTTCAGCTTTGCGGCAGCCTTCGGGCAGCCTTTGGCAGCAGCCAGTTCGAAGTAGGTT
>Ga0129313_1001624_pt1 | contig 13704 bp, 12 predicted proteins | sample O1105metagenome_FD_94436 | JGI IMG/M metagenome (GOLD analysis project Ga0129313, IMG submission 94436) | Orangutan group fecal microbial communities from fecal samples from Wisconsin, USA - O1105 metagenome | ecosystem: Host-associated > Mammals > Digestive system > Large intestine > Fecal... | reverse complement strand
ACGGGAAGCTGTGTGGGAGGGTAGGTTGTTGCCAGGTTTTTAACGTGGTTCACTAGCTCAGTCGGTAGAGCACATGACTTTTAATCATGGTGTCCGGGGTTCGATCCCCCGGTGAGCCACCAATATTATAAATATGCTGAATTAGATATGAGCTAAATTAAAGCAGGCAAGTATAATGTGATTCAGTTATTTTTATGTCTAAAAATGAAATTTTGATTATGCGGGAGTGGCTCAGTGGTAGAGCGTCACCTTGCCAAGGTGAACGTCGCGAGTTCGAATCTCGTCTTCCGCTCCAATATGCGGGTGTAACTCAATGGTAGAGTGCTAGCCTTCCAAGCTAGTTACGAGGGTTCGATTCCCTTCACCCGCTCCAAATATGGTGGATGTAGTTCAGTTGGTAGAGCGCCAGATTGTGGTTCTGGTTGTCGTGGGTTCGAGTCCCATCCTCCACCCCAGATAATATAGATAAGAAAACCTTCTGTTTTTATAAACAGGAGGTTTTCTTATTATTTAATATAAAAATAATATCATGCTAAAGTTATTTTAATCATAGTATAATTAAAATAAAGATATAGATAAATACTTATAAAATCAAATAATTAGTAACATATTAGAATTATAAGTGGATAAATTCTAAGGAATTTTAGCTTATTTGTGGATAAATATTATATTTATATAAAATGTTATATAAATTTTAAATAAACATGGAGGATAAAAATATGATTTTTGATAAAGAAACTAGGGTTGTTGAATTTGTAAGAAGACCTAATAGATTTCAAGGATATGTAATAATAGATGGTAAAGAAGAGTTGGTGCATGTACCTAATACGGGAAGATGTAGAGAAATTCTAATTCCAGGATGCAATGTATTAATAAGAACAGAGAATGGAGCTAATAGAAAGACTAGATTTAGCCTAATTGGTGGATATAAAAATGGAAAGTTAATAAACATAGATTCTCAAGCTCCAAATAAAATTGTAGAAGAAGCATTAATAAATAAGAAGATTAAGGGCTTAGAAAGTTATACGACTATATGTAGGGAAAAAACTTTTGGTAATAGCAGATTTGATTTTAAGTTAACTAATGAAAGTGGAAAAGAATATTACTTAGAGGTTAAAGGAGTAACTTTAGAGGAAAATGGACATAGTATGTTTCCAGATGCGCCTACGGACAGAGGTCGTAAACATCTTTTAGAGTTAATAGAGGTGAAAAATTCAGGTAGAGGTGCAGGAGTTATATTTTTAATTCAAATGGATAATATAAGTACTTTTAAACCAAATGACAAAATGGATAAGGCATTTGCAGATGCATTAAGGTTTGCTAAAGGTAATGGAGTTGATGTATTTGCCTATGAGTGTAGTTTAGGTGAAAACTTTATAGAGCTTACTAAACCAGTAGACGTTTTAGTATCCATTTAGATATGTAATAGAAGAGTGAATTACTATTTAAAATTCAAAAGCTATAAAGCCTAATATTATGATAATATAATAATGTAATCAGATATCTAAACAATTTCTAAAACATAATATTTTCCTTTTCATGGCTCAACGTTCATATGTTGGGCTTTTTTAAAGAGATTTTGTTTATGTAGAAAGTTAATTAAAATTTAAGTTAGGGGGGAGCATATGTTTTACATCGGTATAGATATAGGATCAACAGCTGCAAAGGTAGCTATATTTGAAAATGATATAATAAATAATACTTTTGTAATCCCTACAGGATGGAGTAGTTTAGAAACTGCAAAAAAAATAGAAAGTATATTAGATGATAGAGGTATAAGCAAAAAAAATAGAAAAATCATAGCTACAGGTTATGGTAGGGTATCGGTTCCCTATGCAGATAAGACTGTAACTGAGATAACGTGTCATGGTAAAGGAGCTGCTTATATATATGATGAAGATTGCACTGTAGTAGATATTGGTGGTCAGGATACCAAGGTTATAACTGTAGAAGGAGGACTTATAACGAATTTCACAATGAATGACAAGTGTTCTGCAGGAACAGGAAGATTTATAGAGATTATGGCTAATACATTAGGGGTAAATATAGATGAATTATGTAAGTTAGCAACTGATGGAAAGGATGCAAGTATAAGTTCTATGTGTACTGTATTTGCGGAATCAGAAGTTATAAGTTTAATAGGAACTGGTAGAAAGAAAGAAGATATTGCATTTGCTATTGTAGATTCAATCGTAAGTAAAGTAGCCACCATATGTGGTAAGCATTCTACTGCACAAAACTATTTTTTAACTGGTGGACTTTGCAACTGTGAATATATAGTAAATAGTTTATCTGAAAAATTAGGCTCACAGGTTAAAACAAAAGATAGTGCAAGATTTGCTGGAGCTATTGGAGCTGCTTTATTAGCTAAAAATTTAAAATAAGTATAGGTAAACTTTATTACCTATACTTATTTTTATAAAATGTGTTAAAAATTATTTTAATCTAGTTAAACTAATTTTTAATACGTCATTAGTGTAGTTTACATCCACAGAATCAGTCATCATGCCTACTAAACTTAATTCAGAAGAGGAATCATTATCTCCATTAAGAGCCCAGTAATACTCCTCAATATCTTGTCTCCTTGGCATGTTTAACTGAGATGTCAAATCATTTAGTATTTGCTCACTAATATCAGGATTTACACTGGTAAAGCTGATATAGGTAATATCACCCTTAGTATTAAAATCTATATGTAGATCACTACAGCCAATTCTAACTAAGTAACTAGTTAGCTCACTAAGTATTTTTATATTTCTTTGACGTAAGTGTTTCATAATTAATATTCCTTTCTAAATGCAGAAATTAGTGGTAGTAAGAACATACATACAAGGCCACCTGAAAAGCCATTATTATATAAAATCATTCCACCGTGTAAATATGTAATATTCATTACTAGGCAAGCATGTAATACTCCTGCAATTATTCCCCACAGCCATCCAAAAGAACCTGCAATTGGAGCTAGAGTTGTACCAAAAAGTAAACTTAGAATAACGCTAGGCGAGTTTATTTCCCAAATATTAAAGAAAGTACATAATATTATACCGAACATTATAGGGATTATATTTTTTAGATGCTTACCAAAGGCTCCAAACCCAACAATAGTTAATATACCACCTAAAGTTGGACCATTCAAGTCACCATTTACTAAAACAACTAAAAACATTGAAAAGAGTCCTAGAATCCCCATATTTATTAAAGTAATTCCTTCACCAAAAATAAGATAAAAATCTGTAAGCAATCTACCAGAATATCTCGTTATTTTTGTAATGTTTTTAAAGCTATTACCATTATAGTAAAAACCCAAAGTTATCATAGCTAAAAATATCATTGAAAATAATATAATAAAAGGAACATTATTGCCTGTAGACCATATAATTCTACTTTCAAAGTCAATACCAAAAGCTCTAAGTAAAGACATTAATACTGTACCTATTAATCCTGCAGCTAGGCCTACATTATAAAGGCTATATCCTTGATGTATTCTCATACAAGCAGAAGCTAAGGGTGGAAGTAAAAAACCTATTACTATACTAATAAGGATACCTATCATAACAGATAGATAAAGAGGTATTGTAGTAGTACCAATTAGTTGAATTAAAGCTGGAGATAAGGTTGTTCCAAAAAGTGCAGTAACTATATAATTGGAGAATGGTTCCTTTTGAAATCTGGAGTACAACCAAATACCAAATATAATAGGCCAGATATTTAAAATGTTTTTACCGAAAAGGGAAAAACCACTTACTGTAAATACACCTGCAATTATAGTTCCTGAGGGTTTAACGTTTAAAAAAATTAGCATTATTACATAAAATATAATCAAAAGTGCACAGTTTATGAAAGTTGCACCAACACCGCCAATTTCCATGTAATCTGTTATGAGTATATCTGGGTTTAAGATTATATTTTTTAAGCCAATGAATATCTGATGTGGTGAGTTAAAAAGAAAAGATACTAATATTAATATTCCACTAAGACATAGAAATAGTTTATAGGGTAGTGGAATTCTAGTGGTAAAGTCTTTTATAATAATCAACTCCCTTGAATTTATTTACACTCTTCAAATAAAGGTGTATATTTTTAATATATATAAGGCTTTACTTCTATAGTATATCAACTTTTATAAGTGATAACTATAGTATTTATATTATAATTATTTTAATTTTAAGCACAAATAAGCATATATATAATATTGTTTTAAACTAGTTTAATTATGTAGATTAAACAATAACGAAATATTTTAAATTAGAAAGAGGAAATAAAAATGGTAATGGATATAGTAGTTTATAATTGTGAGAAATGTCCTGATTTTAAACAAAATAAATGTGATGGAAAGGAAGTTAATTGTATGTGTAAAAAATGTCCTAGAAACTTAGGACAATGTTTAATTGTAAGGTATTGTAGAGAAACAGAATCTGTTTTAGATTGTTTCGATTATTAAATTAAAAAGTAGGTATAAAATATATGATAATACAAAAGATATAATATTATAATACATAGGAGTGTTAAAGTAATGGTGTCCAATGAAATTAAAAGTAGAATTGCTCAAAACTGTTCATTTTATAATGAGAGATCATATTATCCAAATGAAATACTTATGCAATTAGAACAAAGTTGTAATAATTGCTCTAATTTTGTAAGAGGACATTGTGTAAAAGATATATTTGATGAAATATACGAAGAAATCAGATTGAAATAAGTATTATATTTCCAAAAACTTAATAAAAATTTAAATTATAATAATATATCCCAATATTTAATTTATTATGGTTGAGAAACCTATGGAAAAATGTTAAAATGTAATTGATTTCAAATCAGATATTGGAAATTATAAAGTTTACTTTATTTTAGGAGGGTGAATCATGCACAAGAGATTATTTATACCAGGTCCAGTTGATGTGGCACAAGACGTATTAGAAAAAATGGCTACACCAATGATAGGACACAGAAGCAAAGAGGCATCAAGAATACAAAGACAAATTAGTGATTACATGAGAGTTATATTTAATACAAAAGAAGAAATATTACTTTCAACTACTTCTGGTAGTGGGCTTATGGAAGGTGCTGTTCGTTCATGCACAGCTAAGAGAGCTGCAGTTTTTGCTGTAGGTGCTTTTGGTAAGAGATGGTATGAAATGGCTGTAGCTAACAATGTACCAGCAGATTTATATGAAGTTGAATGGGGTACACCAACAACTCCAGAGCAAGTAGATGAAGTTTTAGCCACTGGAAAATATGATTTAATAACAGTTACTCACAACGAAACTTCAACTGGTGTTATGAACCCACTAGATGAAATAGCTAAAGTAGTGAAAAAATATCCAGATGTTGTATTCTGCTTAGACACTGTAAGCTCAGCTGCAGGAACAGAATTAAAAGTAGATGAATGGGGAGTAGACATTTGTATTACTTCAACTCAAAAAGCTATTGGACTTCCTCCAGGAATGTCAATGTGTACTTTCTCTAAGAAAGCTATAGAGAGAGCAAAACAAGTTCCACATAGAGGATTATACTTAGATCTTTTATCATTATATGAATACATTCAAAAGAAAGATTATCAATATCCATCAACACCTTCATTATCTCACATGTTTGCATTAGAGTATCAACTTGATAAGATTATAAATAAAGAAGGTCTTGATAAGAGATATGCAAGACACATAGAAGGCGGAGAAATTGTTAGAGCATGGGCAAGAAAATACTTTGAAATATTACCAGATGAAAGATATATGTCTAACACTTTAACTAACATAAAGAATACTAGAAATATTGATGTTGCAGCTTTAAACAAAGCTCTAGGAGAAAGAGGATATCAAATTTCTAATGGATATGGAAAGTTAAAAGATAAGACTTTCAGAATAGCTCACATGGCAGAGACTACTCCAGCAGAAATTGAAGAATTATTAAAGAACATTAACGAAATATTAGGACTTGAATAATTAAGAAGGGGTAATTCCCTTCTTAATTTTCAAGTAATAAAGATTCATATACAAGTTTAAAATGTATAAGTTTTCAATTTATATACTTAATGTATGTGGATGAAGTTAGATTTTAAATAATTAATTATTAATTAATTTTATTTTAGGAGGGTATCGTCATGATAAGAGTATTAGTTACTGATGGCATGGAGAAAAGTGGAATACAGGTATTAAAAGATAATGGATATGAAGTTATAGAGAAATTTTATGAGCCTGAAGAATTAGGAGTAGCTTTACAAAACTTTGATGTAGTAGTAGTAAGAAGTGCTACAAAGGTTAGACAACCAATAATAGATAAAGCTTGTGAAACAGGAAGATTAAAATTAATAATCCGTGGTGGAGTAGGTGTAGATAATATAGATGTAGCATATGCTACTGAAAAAGGAATAAGAGTTGCTAACACTCCTAATTCTAGTAGTGCATCAGTTGCAGAACTTGCACTAGCTCATATGTTTGCAGTTTCTAGATTTGTAAGTACTGCAAATGTGACTATGAGAGAAGGAAAATGGGAAAAGAAAAAATATGAAGGTATTGAGTTAAGTGGAAAAACTTTAGGCTTAATAGGTTTCGGAAGAATTTCAAAATGTTTAGCTCAAAAGGCTGAAGTATTAGGAATGAAAATTATGTATACTGATATCCTTGGTAAAGCTGAAGGGTATGATAAATATGAATATGGTACTTTAGAAGAAGTATTATCTAAATCTGATTATGTATCTCTTCATATACCATTCATAAAAGAGCAAGGAGCTACAATAGGTAAAGCTCAACTTGATATTATGAAAGATGGAGCTGTACTAATTAACTGTGCTAGAGGTGGAGTTGTAGATGAAGCTGCTTTACTTGAAGCTTTAAATAGTGGAAAGTTAAGAGGAGCAGGCGTTGATGTATTTGAAGTTGAACCAACTAAGAATGAAGATCTAGTTAACCATCCAAGAGTATCAGTTACACCACACATTGGAGCAGCAACAGTAGAAGCTCAAACAAGAATAGGTGAAGAAATAGTTCAAACTATATTCGATTTCTTTAAATAATATTAATTACGTAGGAGGAAAAAATATGGCAGTTGTAAGACCTTTTAAAAGCATAAGACCAACAAAAGAGCTAGTTTCAAAAGTAGCAGCTCTTCCTTATGATGTTATGAACACAGAAGAAGCTAGGGAAATGGTTAAAGGAAACCCTTACTCTTTCTTACATGTTGATAAAGCACAAATTGATTTACCAGCAGAAACAAATCAATATGATGAAATAGTTTATAACACCGCTAGAAAAACTTTAGACAAGATGAGAGAAGATGGAACTTATATTCAAGATAATGCTCCAAGCATGTATATTTATAGACAAATCATGGATGGAAGAGTTCAAACTGGTATAGTTGGATGTACTTCTATAGATGATTATATGAATGATATAATTAAAAAACATGAGCACACTAGAGCTGAAAAAGAGCAAGATAGAATTAATCACGTTGACCATTGTAATGCAAATACAGGTCCAATTTTCTTAACATACAAAAATGTAGGAGAAATTGATGAAATAGTTGCTTCATGGACTGCTAAAGAGCCAGAATACAACTTCGTTTCCGAAGATGGAATATCTCATATTGTATGGGTTATAAATGACACTGAAACTGTAAAAAGATTAGAAGAGTTATTTAAATCAGTTAAATATCTTTATATAGCTGATGGTCACCATAGAGCTGCATCTGCTGTAAAAGTAGGTAAAATGAGAAGAGAAGCAAATCCTAGCTATACTGGAGAAGAGGAATTCAACTTTTTCCTATCAGTTATATTCCCAGCAGATGATTTATATGTAATGGATTATAACAGAGTAGTAAAAGATTTAAATGGAAATTCTAGCGAAGAATTCTTAAATAAAGTTTCTGAGAAGTTTACTGTAGAAGAGTATAAGAGAGAAGGCCAATACAGACCAGAAGGAAAAGGTTATTTTGGAATGTATTTAGATAACAAGTGGTATAAGTTAACTGCTATAGATGGAACTTATGATTCAAAAGATCCAGTTAAGAGTTTAGATGTATCTATACTACAAGAAAACCTTCTAAGACCAATACTTGCTATAGAAGATCCAAGAACAAGTGATAGAATAGATTTTGTTGGTGGAATCAGAGGTCTCAAAGAACTTGAAAGAAGAGTAGCTGAAGGAATGAAAGTTGCGTTCTCTATGAATCCAACAAGCATAGAAGAACTTATGAACATTGCTGATGCTGGAGAAGTTATGCCTCCTAAATCAACTTGGTTTGAACCAAAATTAAGAAGTGGAATCTTTGTTCATGAATTAAGCTAAGGTAAATTAAAGGTAAAACTTATTTGTATCTTATCTAAATCAAAAAAGCTAAATCTTATAAAAGTAATTATACTTTTTAAGATTTAGCTTTTTTGAGTATATAAAGTTCGAAATATAAACAGAGTTCTTAGCTTGTAATAAGCTTTAGAAATACTTAACATAAATACACAGTTGAATTATATTAGTAAAAAATATAAAATTGATATATTCAGAGAATAAAAATTTATGTATTTATTTATGATTTAAAAGAAAAAGTTAAAAATATCTTTAAGGTTATAAGGTAAATACCACATATTAAGGAGATGCAAAAATGTTACAACATTCATTATCAAGAACAGAGCTATTAATAGGAAAAGATGGTTTAAATAAATTAAAAGGCAGTAAGATTATAGTATTTGGAGTAGGTGGAGTAGGCAGCTTTACAGTAGAAGCATTAGTAAGAGCAGGTGTTGGAACTATTGTTTTAGTTGATGATGATACTATTTGTTTAACTAATTTAAATAGACAAATACATGCAACTTATGATACTGTAGGAAAAGTAAAAGTTGAGGCTATGAAAGATAGAGTTCTTTCAATTAATAAAGCATGTAATGTAATAACTCATCAAGTTTTTGTTACTAAAGAAAATATTCCAGAAATAATTAGTGATGATGTTGATTATGTTGTAGATGCTATAGATACTGTATCAGCAAAGATTGCTCTGGTAGAGTATTGTAATGAAAAGGGTATAAAAATAATCTGCTCTATGGGTACAGGAAACAAGTTTGATCCTACACAATTTAAAGTTGCAGATATATATGATACTAAAGTGTGTCCACTTGCAAAGGTTATGAGGCATGAACTTAGAAAAAGAGAGATTAAATCCCTTATGGTAGTTTACTCTGAGGAGATGCCTACAAAACCAAAACAAGATGATGTGGTTACTTGTAAAACAGGGTGTGTATGTACAGGCGGGACTAAAAAGTGTGCTATAAAAAGACAAATACCAGGGAGCATATCTTTTGTGCCACCAGTGGCAGGAATGATAATAGGTGGAGAAGTAATAAAGGACTTACTTAAAGAAAGCTAATTAAAAGGAATCTAATAAAAATCAACATTAAGTAAAACATACCTTTAGCAGAGTGTAATTGCTTATTTAAGTTTATAATATAAAAATCCGTCAGTATAATACTTGACGGATTCTTATTTTAAAAATTATGTTTATCCGATAATTACTTGAACCGATACTTCTATTTTTTATGAAAGGTAAAGCAATTACGACTATTGATAACAATTTCTAAAGAGCAAAGCTCTAAGAATTCAGCTTATTTAGCTAATTTATATAATGCTAAGGCATAAATTTCTGTAGCTTTAACTAAATCATGCATAGTTATAAATTCATTTGGTTGATGTTCTGTCTTTTCTGAGGTAGGGAATACCATACCAAAGGCTACACAGTTATCTATAGCTCTAGCATAAGTAGCTCCACCAGATGATTCTGGTATTCCATCATATCCTGTTTCTTCATCATAGACTTCTTTCAATGTTTTAATTAAGAAATGGTCTGCAGGAACATATATGGATTCCATCCAGTCGAACTCATTATATTCTAAATCATATTCTAAAGCTTTTGCCTTTAATGGATTAACTATATCTTCTTTTTTATAGGTAACAGGAATTCTAATATCTAAAGATATAGTTTCTATATCTTCATTTAAATCAATTTTACCTACATTTACAGTTAGTTTTCCAGATACATCTTCACATTTTGGTATGAGATTTTTAATTGCAACATCTTCACCAATTACATTTGCTATAAATTTTATTGAGTTAGATGATGAGCCCATTTGTTCTAAAGCTATAGCTAGTCTAGAAATAGCATTAATCCCCTCAGCACTATCTGCAGAGTGAACACCTTTTCCAATAACAGAAATAGAGTTTTCATTTAAAATATATTTATAATTTAAACTGTTTAATACATTTTTAAGAGAATTAATTTCTTCTGCAGTTCCTGTATATGTAGCGTTATCAGGAACAGAATTAAATGCATTTCCTGCACTTAAAGTTAAATTAGAACTCTTTTTACAAGTTAAAGTAGATTGAAGTAATCCTTTTTCTGCATTTATACAGAAGAATTCACTATCGGGAGTTATTCCCATAGCAGGAATTTCTTCACCATTCTCTTTATATTTATTAATACCTCTCCAAAGATTTTCTTCATCTGTTCCAAATATAAATCTTATTCTTTTATTTAATTTGATTCCTAAGTCCAATAAAGCTTTTACTGCATATATGCAAGCTATAGTAGGACCTTTATCATCTTGAGTTCCTCTTCCATATATTTTATCATCAACTATAGTTAATTCGTATGGAGGGTATGTCCAAGAATTCAAATCTCCTTCAGGAACTACATCTAAGTGGCCAAGAACTCCAACTAATTCAGGGCCCTGGCCAACCTCTGCATAACCATAGTAACCATCCTTATCATAGTAAGTTTTAAAGCCTAAAGACTCACATAAATTTAAGGTGCTTTTTAGACAATCGTCTATATTTTTACCAAATGGATAATTAGGGTTATCCTCGTCTATAACGCTTCTAAAACTTACAGCTTCTTTTATAGAGTCTATGAGTTCAGGTATTAACTCATTAACTCTTTCTTTTATTTCTTCTTTTTTCATCATGAGACTATCCCCTTTCATTTTAGATAAGCTTTACATATTGTTGACACATATGAAATTAAGGAAATATATCCTATAGTTTAAATTAAACATAGATGATAACATATGTCAATATTACAGTAGGTTAATATATCAGCCATTCTTGATTTGAATACTTGTCTATTATTCTTATTCATATTTATATCTTTTTTATATTAATTAATGAATTAATATATACAATAGTATATTTTTGTTAGGATAATTACTTTACTTAATAGCTATAAAAAATAAAGGATTCAATTCAATAAAAACATATATTAATTATGATATAATATCATTGAAAAAGGAGTGATGTTAGTGAAGAAAAACCAAAGTTTTGCCATAACAATATTTATATTTATTATTATGGCTGTAATTGCTATAGTCGATAACACTAAGGGAATATTTGTCCCTGTATTTAAAGAGACTTTTAATACAAATAATACAAGTATGGGCATGCTCTTATCGGTATGTTCTTTAGGATACATAATATTTACTTATATAGGTGGACTACTATGTGAAAAATTTGGACAAAGAAATGTAATCTGTACGGGGCTTTTCACTATTATAGCCTCTGTTTTAATAGTAGCTTTCTCTAAAACTTATACAATACTATTAATTGGAATGTTTTTAATAAACATGGGTATTGCTTTTGTAATGATTGGAGTAAATACGCTAATACCAGCTCTATTTATTACATTCCAAGCAATAATGATGAATTCAGCTCATTGTTTTTATGGATTTGGATCTACGGTAGGACAATTTGCTATTGGAAACATTTTAGACAATGGAGTAAGTTGGAGAAGTGTATTCTTTAGAATAGCAATGATTTTTATTGTAGTATTAATAATATTTTTCTTTATAAAAATCCCTAATTTTAATATAACTAAAAAAGAAAATAAATTTAATATAGCTATAGCTTTTAAAGAAAAGTATATGTATATCTATGCTATAGCATTAGGAACATACGTGTTTGCAGAAATGGGAATGTCTAATTGGATAGTTAATTTCCTCATGGAAAGTTATAACTATACTAGCAGTAGTGGAGCTATGTTTTTGTCAGCCTTTTTCTTTTTACTTACTATAGGTAGATTATTAGGTGGGTTTGTAGCTGAAAAGTTAGGATACTTACAATCAGTTTTATATTCTTTACTAATTGCATGTGTATTATTAATAATTGCTCTAATTGTTGGACATAATGCTCTCATTTTAATATGTGTAACAGGACTATTCTTTGCAATCGCATATCCTACAGTAGTAGCTACTATTAGTAAGGTTTTTAAAGATAATAGTTCATATATAACAGGATTAATTTTAACATTATCAAGCACTATAAGTATGATTCTAAATCTTATTATGGGAAGATTAAATGATATTATAGGGACAGCAAAAACTTTTTATTTAATACCAATAAGCTTGAGTATTTCTATCTTGTTTGTATTTCTAATATATAGAGGAAATTATAGTATTTTTAAAAGGGGAGGTAATGAAGTTGAGCAGTGAAAGGGAAGTAAGTATTAGTAATGCAACTGATGAAGCAAATAAATATATAATAAGAGATTCATCTGGAATTATAGTAGGAAGATTTATAATCTTAGATTTAGACCATGAGAATAAAGGTGTAATTATAAAATTAAAGTTTTATAAAAGTGGAAGAGATGCTAATAAAACATTACAAGATGCCCTAAAGTTGATGCTAAATAACTTAATAAAAAGCAAAGGTCTTCATAAAGTTAATATTATATGTGATGAAAAAATAAGTTTAACTCCTTTTACAAACTTAGGATTTCAATTAGAAGGATATATATCAGATAGTATTATAACAAATTTTAAATATGAAGGTAGTTTATTATTTGGAATAGTAGAAGAAGAATTTTATAATAATTCATATAAGAAGGAGCTAGAAATTCAAGGAAATAAAATAAGTATAAGAGTTCTTAATTCTGATGATGCAAGTGATTTATTAGAGTATTATACGAGAAATAAGGACTTTCTATCAAAGTTTGAACCGCACAGAGATGAAGAATTTTATACAGTAGAAGTTCAAAAGCAATCTTTAATAGAGAATTACAAAGAATTTATTAAGGGTGAAGGAGCTCACTTTGGAATATATAAAGCAGAGAAGATGATAGGAAGAATACGTATATATAATATAGTCCACGGTGTATTTAAGAGTGCATTTATAGGATACTCTATGGACGAACAGTATCAGGGAAATGGATATATGAAAGAAGCTGTTAGTTTAGTTGTAACATATGCCTATGAAGAATTAGGACTTCATAGAATAGAAGCAACAACTTTAGTTGATAATGAAAAGTCACAAAGAGTTTTAAAGGCATGTGGATTTAATGAACTAGGTATATGTAAAGAATATCTACACATAAATGGAAAGTGGAGAGATCATGTTATATTTTATAAAAATAATAAATAATTTTAATTTAGGAACTAATTAGTTTAATTCAAATATAATTTGTTATACACCATCCATATTAAAGGTGGTGTATTTTTATTTATTTAAGTGTATAACTTTTTTAGGAACGTGGTATTCGAGTTTATCACCTATATGTTGGAACTTTATATAGGTTACCTTTTATATAGTTAACTATTTAGCTATTTAACTAGTCAACTAGTTGTTTTATTCATGCGGGTTTCAAGGGAATTAGTATTTTGATAATAAGACTAAATACATTATAATAAGCAGCAGTAATAATGATGTTGTTGTGTGCTTACCTATAATAAAAATTCAAATT
>Ga0129313_1001622_pt1 | contig 13716 bp, 11 predicted proteins | sample O1105metagenome_FD_94436 | JGI IMG/M metagenome (GOLD analysis project Ga0129313, IMG submission 94436) | Orangutan group fecal microbial communities from fecal samples from Wisconsin, USA - O1105 metagenome | ecosystem: Host-associated > Mammals > Digestive system > Large intestine > Fecal... | reverse complement strand
TTCCCGGGTCAGGATTCAAAATTCAAATCAGGAAGAATTGCTGATTTCGGAAGACACAGTCCGAAGGCTTTTTGCAGGTATTAACAATTCACTGGCATTGCGCAAGAGATATCGTGATTTGATAAAAATTTTTCATCCAGACAATCTGTTCGGAGATGAAGAACTGGTGCAGATGATAAATAAGGAGTACCTCCGGAGAAAAGAGGAGCTGTAACATATACGGATTTAAACGGATAAAAAAAGAGCAGGCCAACAACCTGCTCTTTTCGGCTCACAAATTTATGCTCTTTCAACCTTGCCTGACTTCAGACAGCCGGTGCACACATGCATTCTCTTAGCACCACCGTTAACCTTGCACTTTACACTCTTAACATTAGAGTTCCAGATTGCATTGCTTCTTCTATGAGAATGGCTTACATTGTTACCGAAATGAACGCCTTTTCCACAAACATCACACTTAGCCATATTGACACCTCCTCGATATTAAGTAAGTTCACAACATTGATATATTACCAGAAATATATGGGAAAAGCAAGTAAAAAAAATACTTTTTTATTTTTTTTCGTTTTTAAGGTTTCCTTTTTGGGGGAAAGCTGTTAGAATACAATATATATGTCTGTTTCAAAACACATTTGACAGTCAATCAATCGGAAAGGAAAGGTTTTATAAAATATGAAAGGTTCTTCTTTGAATACTCATATGGGAAATATTGTCATCGACAATGAAGTTATCGCCCAATATGCGGGAAGCGTTGCGGTGGAATGCTTTGGTATTGTCGGTATGGCCGGTGTCAGCATGAAGGACGGGCTGGTGAAACTGTTGAAAATGGACAGCCTGACCCGGGGTATCAGTGTCTCTCTAAACAATCATAAGCTGATTCTTGATTTTCACGTGATTGTAGCTTACGGTGTCAGCATTCTTGCTGTCGCCGATAATCTGATTGACAATGTAAAATACAAGGTAGAAGAGTTTACCGGCATTGAAATCGAAAAGATCAACATTTATGTTGACGGTGTCAGAGTGATTGATTAAGGAGGATCTTATTGTGAGTTTACAGAAAATCGACGCTAAGATGCTCTCAAAGATGTTCTTAGCCGGCGCAAAAAATTTGGAGAATAAAAAAGAGTGGATTAATGAGTTGAATGTGTTCCCTGTTCCAGATGGGGATACAGGTACAAATATGACCATGACTATTATGTCAGCAGCGAGAGAGGTTTCAGCACTAGGGGAAACCGCAGATATGGAATCCATCTGCAAGGCAATTTCAAGCGGATCCCTGCGCGGAGCCAGAGGCAATTCCGGCGTAATCCTTTCACAGCTGTTCAGAGGTTTTACAAAGCGAATTAAAGAAGAGGAAGTGCTGACCGTTGCAGTTTTGACGGATGCCTTTGAGAAGGCGGTAGAGACCGCATACAAGGCTGTCATGAAGCCCAAGGAGGGAACCATCCTCACCGTTGCAAGAGGAGTTGCAGACAAAGCAAAAGAGCTGTTGGAAGATGGCGAGGAGAACATGGAAGCATTTCTGGCATCTGTGATTGAGCATGCAAAATATGTGTTGAGCCAGACACCCGAGATGCTGCCCGTTCTCAAGCAGGCAGGTGTTGTAGATTCCGGCGGGCAGGGACTTGTGGAGGTCCTTTCCGGTGCATTTGACGCATATCTGGGCAAAGAAATTGATCTGACTTTTACAGCGCCGGTTTCTTCCGGTACCGGTATCAGCCGTTCCGCATCTTTGGAGGCACAGGCTGAGGCTGAGATTAAGTTTGGTTATTGTACCGAGTTTATTATCATGCTGAACAAAACTTTCAATATCAAGTCCGAGATGGATTTCAAAGCATATCTGGAATCTATCGGTGATTCTATTGTATGTGTTGCCGACGATGATGTGGTAAAGGTGCATGTACATACCAATGACCCGGGTCTGGCTATCCAGAAGGCATTGAAGTACGGTGCCCTTTCAAATTTAAAAATTGACAATATGCGTCTGGAGCATCAGGAAAAGCTGTTTAAGATGTCCGAAAAAGAAGGCGCAACCGGTGGAAAAGTCGAAGAAGTGAAGCCTCAGGAGCCTCCCAAGGATTTCGGCTTTATCGCAGTATCGGTAGGCGATGGGGTGAATGAAATTTTCAGAAGCCTCGGTGTGGATTACATTATCGAAGGGGGACAGACCATGAACCCCAGCACTGCGGATATTTTGGACGCTGTAGAGAAGGTAAATGCAAAGACTATTTTTATCCTTCCCAACAATAAGAACATTATTCTGGCGGCAAACCAGGCGGCAGAACTGACAACAGAGAAGGATTTGCTGGTCATCCCCACAAAGACCATTCCCCAAGGTATTACGGCAGTAATTAACTTTATGCCCGAGCAGTCTGCAGATGAAAATGAAGAGAGCATGATTCAGGAGATTGCAAATGTAAGCACCGGTCAGGTAACTTACGCTGTGCGGGATACGGTAATCGACGATAAAGAAATCAAAAAGGGCGATTACATGGGTATCGGTGACAAGGGAATTCTTTCCGTGGGCGCTTCCATAAATGAAGTCGCAAAAGAAACCATTGCCGAGATGGTAACGGAGAATTCCGAGTTAATCAGCATCTATTACGGCAGTGATGTGACGGAAGAGGATGCAGAAGCTTTTCGTGAAGCAGTGGAGGAAGCACATCCCTCCTGTGATGTGGAACTGCAATACGGCGGACAACCCATTTATTATTATGTAATGTCTGTGGAATAGATTTATAAAAAGCAGGAGACAGTTATTATGCTGCCTCCTGTTTTTTATAGCTGTTTATTCATTTTAGATTTCTGACATGAAGGGTGATACACATGGATCGAAATACGTCCATAATAGAATTGAAAGGTATTGGGGAGAAGACACAAAAGCTTTTTCGTAAGCTGAACATAGAGACAGTTGGGGATTTGCTGGCTGCTTATCCACGGGATTATGAGGTGTTTCATGATCCCGTGAAAATCCGCTGCCTCACGCCCGGGGAAACCTGTGCCGTCTATGCGGTGGTATCCGGAATCCCCAACGAAAAAAAGGTGCGGAAGTTGAGTATACTGAACGTTCATGTGACTGACGGCACAGGTAACTTGCAGCTTACCTTTTTTAATATGCCTTTTTTGAAAAAAGTACTTAAGCAGGGCGGTTACTATGTCTTTCGCGGAACCGTGCAGAGCCGGGGAAGTACGAAACTGATGGAGCAACCCAAAATCTTTTCCCCGGATGATTATCGGACACAATGCAACTGTCTCATACCAAAATATTCCCTGACAAAAGGTCTCACTAACCAAACCTTTCGGAAAGCAGTACAGCAGGCTTTAAATAAGTGTGTTTTTGAGGAAGAGTATTATCCTGCTGATTTTGTGGAAAACTATGGCCTGATTGAAGTGAAAAGCGCCACCGATACCATTCATTTCCCAAAAGATAAGGAATCTCTTGCAGATGCCAGAAAAAGGCTTGTTTTTGACGAGTTTTTTTCCTTCCTTTTTCAGTTGAGACAGAACAGAAAATTCAGCGAGGGACTTCAAAATAAATATCCTATGTTTGAAACGGCAGATACCGTTCGCTTTCTGGAGCAGCTTCCCTTTCCTCTGACAAGAGCGCAGAAGAAGGTATGGCAGGAAATCAGGGAGGATTTGGGAAGCCCTTACTGTATGAACAGGTTGATTCAGGGAGATGTAGGATCGGGAAAGACCATTCTTGCGGTTCTGGCGCTTTTGATGGTGGCAGCAAACGGCTTTCAGGGAGCACTTATGGCTCCCACGGAAGTTCTGGCCATGCAGCATTATGAAACGATATGCAGCTATGTGGAAAGGTTCGGCATTGCCTTCCGTCCTGTACTTCTGGTTGGTTCCATGACTGCAAAGGAGAAGAAGGATACCTATGAGAAAATTGCCTCCGGCGAAGCAAATCTGATAATCGGTACACACGCTCTGATTCAGAACAAGGTGGTATACAAATCACTGGCTCTCGTAGTGACAGACGAGCAGCACCGCTTTGGTGTACATCAGAGAGAAGCACTGGCAGGAAAGGGAGAAAGCCCTCATATTCTTGTCATGAGCGCAACCCCCATTCCCAGGACGCTGGCAATTATTCTTTACGGTGATTTGCATATATCTGTGATTGATGAGCTTCCCGCCAACAGACTGCCCATCAAAAATTGTGTGGTAAATACCTCCTACCGCCCGAAGGCTTACAAATTTATTGCGGATCAGGTAAAAGAAGGGAGACAAGCCTATGTCATCTGTCCTCAGGTGGAGGAAGGTGAGCTTGAGGATTTGGAGAATGTGGTGGATTACGCCGAGAAGCTGAAAAGTGTTCTCCCTGCTGATATTCAAGTAGCTTATCTGCATGGAAAGATGCGTCCCGCAGACAAGAACAGGATAATGGAAGAGTTTGCCGCACATAGTATTGATGTGTTGGTGTCCACCACTGTAATCGAGGTCGGAATCAATGTACCCAATGCAACGGTGATGATGGTAGAAAATGCAGAGCGGTTTGGACTGGCACAGCTTCACCAACTAAGGGGGAGAGTGGGACGGGGCGAATATCAGAGCTACTGTATCTTTGTCAGCACCCAGGAGAAAGAAGAAACCATGGAGCGTCTTCAGATTCTGAACCAATCAAACGACGGGTTTTTTATTGCTTCGGAGGATCTAAAGTTGAGAGGACCCGGGGATATGTTCGGTATACGACAGAGTGGAGAATTTTCGTTTCGTATGGGAGATATTTATTCCGACGCCGCCGTGCTGAAACTGGCATCCGATGCCATCGACATTCTTCTTGCCGACGACTCTGATTTGCAGAAGCCTGAACATGAAAAATTACGACAGCACCTTACCGATTCAAATGCAAACAATGTTGACTTTCGGACGATATAAAGGTAAAATAAGTGTTAACGAGCGTTGACGAGAAGGAGCATAGATATTATGTCAAAGGTTGCAATTATTACAGACAGTAACAGCGGTATCACGCAGGCGGCAGCAAAGGAGATTGGTGTTTTTGTATTGCCTATGCCTTTCATGATTAACGGTCAGACTTTTTTTGAAGATATTGATTTGAACCAGGCTGAGTTTTACGAAAAACTCGAAACAGGCGCAGATATCAGTACCAGCCAGCCTTCTCCGGAAGCAGTGATGAATCTTTGGGATGAGGTTCTCAAGGAGTATGATGAAATTGTTCATATCCCCATGAGCAGCGGACTTTCAGGCTCCTGTCAATCGGCCATGATGTTGGCAGAGGACTATGACGGTCGGGTCCAGGTAGTAAATAATCAGAGAATTTCCGTAACACAGAGGCAGTCCTGCCTGGATGCAAAACTTTTGGCGGCAAAAGGTATGAATGCAAGGGAGATAAAGGACTTTCTGGAAGCCGACAAATTTAACAGCAGTATCTATATCATGCTTGACACCCTGTATTATTTGAAAAAGGGAGGCAGAATCACTCCCGCCGCAGCTGCTATCGGTACCCTTTTGAAGCTGAAGCCGGTTTTACAGATTCAGGGTGAAAAGCTGGATGCTTTTGCCAAGGCAAGAACCACCAATCAGGGCAAAACAATTATGATTAATGCAATCAAGGCGGATATTGAGAACCGTTTCGGCGGTGATACAGCCGACAAACATATCTGGATGCAGATTGCCCATACAAACAACGAGGAAGCTGCACTGGCATTTCGGGATGAGATACTTGAGGTATTCCCCGGCTATGATATTCATATTGATCCGCTTTCCTTAAGCGTTGCCTGTCATATCGGGCCCGGTTCCCTTGCGTTTGCATGTTGCAAAAAGATTGAGGTATAAAATTTGTTCAAAAGAATGTCTCGCGCAGGCATTCTTTTTTTAGATATCTTTTTTGAAAACAGATTTTCAACTGTTGACAAGCTCCTTACATTCTTGTAAGGAGCTTGCATTTTTTGCATAGATGTTGTAGTTTTCCTTTTACAAAGTACAAGATTTATGGTAAAATAATTATAATTATGTAATGGTATTTTCGAGAATAAGGAGTGTTTTCCCAATGGCAAAAGCAAGCAATTATGATGCGTCCAGTATTACGGTTTTAGAGGGACTTGAAGCAGTGAGAAAGCGTCCCGGTATGTATATCGGCAGCGTTTCCACAAAGGGTCTGAACCACCTGATTTACGAAATTGTAGACAATTCGGTGGACGAGCATCTTGCAGGATATTGCGATACGATTACGGTCACTCTGGAGGCGGACGGCTCCGCTACCGTTTCGGATAACGGACGCGGCATTCCTGTCGGCATGCATGAAAAGGGCATCAGTGCGGAACGTCTTGTTTTTACCACGCTGCATGCAGGAGGAAAGTTTGACAATTCCGCTTACAAGACCAGCGGTGGTCTGCATGGTGTGGGTTCTTCCGTAGTAAACGCCCTTTCCACAAGACTGACTGTCACAGTCAAAACAGGCGGATTCATCTACGAGGATAAGTACGAGAGAGGTAATCCCGTTATTTCTCTGGAGAATGGGCTTCTTCCCGTAAAAGGAAAAACACGGGAAACGGGAACCACTATCAACTTTCTTCCCGATGACACAATTTTTGATAAGACGCGTTTCAAGGAGGACGAGGTTAAGAGTCGTCTTCACGAGACAGCCTATCTGAATCCGAATCTGACTATTATTTTTAAGGACTTGCGTAAGGATGAGCCTGAGGAAATCACTTTCCATGAGCCCGAAGGAATTACAGGCTTTATCAAAGATATGAACAAGAATCAGGAAGCAGTTCATGATGTGGTTTACTTTACCGGGGAGAGCGAAGGTATTTCCGTGGAGGTGGCTTTCCAGTACATCAATGAGTTCCATGAGAACGTGCTGGGCTTCTGTAACAATATATATAACTCGGAGGGAGGCACACACCTCACGGGCTTCAAAACTCAGTTTACCAACGTGATTAATACCTATGCAAGAGAACTTGGAATCCTGAAAGAGAAGGATGTGAATTTCACAGGAGCTGACGTGCGAAACGGTATGACCGCAGTTGTTTCCATCAAGCATCCTGACCCCAGATTTGAGGGACAGACTAAGACAAAACTGGACAATCAGGACGCAGCAAAGGTTGTCAGCAAAATTACCGGCGAAGAAATAGTCCGGTTCTTTGACAGGAATCTGGAGACTCTGAAAAATATAATTTCCTGTGCGGAGAAAGCAGCAAAAATCCGAAAGACAGAGGAGCGCGCCAAGACTAATATGCTGACAAAGCAGAAGTTTTCCTTTGACTCCAACGGAAAGCTGGCAAACTGTGAGTCCAAAGATGCGTCCAAGTGCGAGATTTTCATCGTGGAGGGAGATTCCGCGGGAGGCAGCGCAAAGACGGCGAGAAACAGAATGTTTCAGGCGATTCTTCCCATCAGAGGTAAAATCCTGAATGTGGAAAAAGCAAGTATCGACAAAGTGCTTGCAAATGCGGAAATCAAAACCATGATAAATGCCTTCGGATGCGGCTTTTCGGAAGGCTACGGAAATGATTTTGACATCACCAAACTGCGCTATGACAAAATCATCATTATGGCAGATGCTGATGTAGACGGCGAGCATATTTCCAATCTGCTGCTCACATTATTTTATCGGTTTATGCCTGAACTGATTTTCGAGGGGCATGTTTATATCGCCATGCCGCCTCTGTATAAAGCTATGCCTTCCAAAGGTCAGGAAGAATATCTGTACGACGACAAAGCGTTGGAAAAATACAGAAAGACTCACAAAGGCCCCTTTACCTTACAGCGTTACAAGGGCTTGGGTGAGATGGATGCGGAGCAGCTCTGGGAGACAACGCTGAACCCGGAAACCAGGCGGATGAAGCTTGTTGAAATTGAAGATGCCCGCATGGCATCCGAAATCACAGGTATCCTCATGGGAACGGATGTCCCTCCCCGCAAGGCGTTCATCTATGAGCATGCAACGGACGCAGAACTGGATTATAATGCGTAGTGATATTTTGCCGCAACATCGCTTTGGATTAACCGGAAGGGTAATGGATTAGGATATAAATAAACGGAAGGTAACAAAATGGAAGATAACAGCAGAATTATCAAAACAGAATACTCAGAGGAGATGCAGAAGTCCTTTATCAACTATGCCATGAGCGTCATTATCGCACGTGCGCTGCCGGATATCAGGGACGGCTTAAAGCCTGTACAACGCCGTACTCTTTATGACATGTACGAACTGGGTATCCGCTATGACAGACCTTACAGAAAGAGTGCCCGAATTGTGGGTGATACCATGGGTAAATATCATCCCCACGGTGACAGCTCCATCTATGATTCCCTGGTGGTGATGACACAGGATTTCAAAAAGGGGATGCCACTTATCGACGGGCACGGCAACTTCGGCAATATTGAGGGCGACGGTGCCGCTGCCATGCGATATACGGAGGCAAGACTTCAAAAAGTGACACAGGAAGCCTTTCTCGCGGATTTGGATAAGGATGTGGTTGACTTCATGCCCAACTTCGACGAGACAGAAAAGGAACCTACTGTTCTTCCTGTAAAAATTCCTAATTTCCTGGTAAACGGCTCTGAGGGTATCGCTGTCGGTATGGCTACCAGTACACCGCCCCATAATCTGTCTGAAGTCATTGATGCCATGAAGGCCTACATGATGGATGAAAACATTACGACCGCAGAACTGATGCGTTATATAAAGGGACCCGATTTCCCCACCGGCGGTATTGTCACCAATAAGGATGAACTTTTGGAAATCTATGAGACCGGTGTGGGAAAGATAAAGATCCGCGGCAAGGTGGAATTTGAAAAAAACAAGGGCGGCAAGACAAATGTAGTTATCACTGAAATTCCTTACCCCATGATCGGTATGAATATTTCCAAATTCCTGCAGGATGTGGCGGCTCTCTCTGAGACAAAAAAGACACAGGATATCGTGGATATTTCAAACCAGTCCTCCAAGGAGGGCATCCGAATTGTGATTGAACTGCGCAAGGATGCTGACCCTGAAAATTTTGTAAATCTGCTTTACAAGAAGACACGTCTGGAGGATACCTTCGGTGTCAATATGCTTGCCATCTACGAGGGAAGACCGGAAATCATGGGATTAAAGGCAATCCTGAAGGCTAATGTCGACTTCCAGTTTCAGGTGGCAACCAGAAAGTATACCAACCTTCTTGCCCATGAAATGGAGAAGAAAGAAGTACAGGAGGGATTGATTAAGGCCTGCAATGTGATCGACCTGATTATCGAGATCCTCCGGGGCTCTAAAGACCGTGCCATGGCGAAAGCATGCCTGACGGAAGGAAAAATAGACGGTATTAAATTTAAGTCCAAGGAATCCAAGATTATGGCAACCCAGCTGATGTTTACCGAAAAACAGGCTAATGCCATTCTGGATATGCGGCTGTACAAATTGATTGGTCTGGAAATCGAGGCTCTGATTAATGAGCACGAAGAAACCATGGCGAATATCTATCGTTACGAGGATATCCTGGACCGCCGGGATTCCATGGCACAAGTGATCATGAATGAACTGGACGGCTTCAAGAAAGAATATGGTCGTAAGAGAAGAACAGCCATTGAGAATGCAGAGGAGGCAGTCTACAAGGAGAAGGAGATAGAGGAAGCGGAAATAGTCTTCCTGATGGACCGGTTTGGTTATGCAAAGACGGTGGACATGGCAACCTACGAACGAAACAAGGAAGCAGCCGACACTGAAAACCGTTTTGTATTTACCTGCAAGAATACCGGTAAAGTCTGTCTGTTTACCGATAGCGGACAGCTCCACACAATTAAGGTCATGGACTTACCCTTCGGAAAATTCCGAGATAAAGGTATTCCAATCGACAATGTGAGCAACTTTAATTCCGAGAAGGAAAAAATTGTTTATATTACGAGTCAGACGGAGCTGAACTTGAGGCAAGTAGTGTTCGTTACGGCCCAGTCTATGATGAAATTGGTGGATGGCGGAGAGTTTGATGTGTCCAAGCGCACTGTTGCGGCCACTAAGCTTCTTGAGGGAGATTCCGTTGTCAGCGTTATGTCTGTTTTAGAGCAGCGCAACATTATACTTCAGACAAAGGAGGGCTTTTTCCTTAGATTTCCCATTGAAGAAATCCCTGAAAAGAAAAAAGGCGCTGTGGGTGTACGGGGTATGAAGCTTGGTGCGAAGGATTCGGTGGAAAGGGTTTACTACACCCAGAACGCTGTCGAAACCGTCATTGAATATAAGGACAAGAAAGTAATACTGAACAATCTGAAAGCAGCAAAGAGAGATACAAAAGGAACCAAAATCAGAGTATAGGAAAATCGGAAGCCGTTTTTTGGCAGAATGAGAGGAAACATGAGAGTAATTGCAGGAACAGCACGCAGCCTTCCCCTAAAAGCGCCGGAAGGTCTTGATACCAGGCCTACCACAGACAGAATCAAGGAAACGCTTTTCAATATGCTTCAGGGTGATATACCCGGCTCCGTTTTTGTGGATTTATTCAGCGGAAGCGGGGCCATCGGCATTGAGGCATTGAGCAGGGGAGCGGTCAAGGCTTACTTCGTGGATAATTCTCCGAAAGCAGTTTCCTGTATTCAGCAAAATCTGACATTTACGAAAACGGAAGACCGTGCTATAGTATTAAAGCAGGATGTAGGCAGTGCCCTAAGCAGTATCTATGAAAAGAAAGTTGATATTATTTTTATGGACCCTCCATACAACTGCGGACATGAAAAAAATGTGCTTGCTATGCTTCGCGGTATGCGATATGTGACGGAAGAAACCATGATTATCGTAGAAGCATCTCTGGAAACGGATTTTTCTTATCTGGAGGAATTGGGCTTTTTTATAGTGAAAGATAAGCATTATAAGACAAACAGGCATGTGTTTATTCAAAGAATCGCAGAATAAAATCTGTATTATAAAGAGGAATTGATTATGAAAAGAGCGGTTTACCCCGGAAGCTTTGATCCGGTAACCTACGGACATCTGGATGTCATAAAACGCGCCTCGGAAATATTTGATGTATTGATTGTAAGCGTTTTGAACAATAAAGAGAAGACCCCGTTGTTTTCTGTGGAGGAACGTGTTAAGATATTAAAAGAAGCTACAAAAGATTTGCCCAATGTACAGGTGGACAGCTTCAGCGGTCTTTTGATTAACTATGCTGCGGAAAATAATCTTCATGTGGCTGTAAGAGGGCTACGCGCCATTACCGATTTTGAGTATGAACTTCAGATTGCACAGACAAACCGAAAGCTATCCAACGGGAAGCTGGATACCATGTTTTTAACTACCAGTCTGGAGTATGCGTATCTCAGTTCCTCCAGCGTAAAGGAAATTGCAAGCTTTGGCGGTGATATCAGCCAATGTGTTCCTGATTTTGTAGCAGATTTGATTTATGAGAAATATCAGATTAAGAACAAGGAGTGACGCCCATGAGCAGTAGAATAGAGCAAATAATTGATGAGCTGGAGGAATACATCGAAAGCTGTAAGCCTAAGTTCATGTCCAATTCAGAAATTATTGTCAACAAAGATGAAATTGACGATTTGATTCGGGAACTCCGTATGAAGACACCTGACGAAATCAAGCGTTATCAGAAAATCATCAGCAATAAGGAAGCCATCCTGAATGATGCCCGTGAAAAGGCTGAGAAACTGATAAATGAGGCAACCATTCACACCAACGAACTGATTAGTGAACATGAGATTATGCAACAGGCTTATGCTCAGGCCAACGAAGTGGTAACAATGGCTTCCCAGCAGGCTCAGGAGATTTTGGACAAGGCTACTATTGAAGCCAATGAACTTCGCATGCAGGCTGCCGGTTACACAGAGGATCGTCTGGCGGAACTGGAAAACATTATTATTTCAGCAATTCAGGCTTCCACTTCAAACTATGAGAACCTTTTGGGTTCGCTTGGGCAATATCGGGATCTGATTCATTCAAACCGTCAGGCACTTCACCCTGCGGAAGAGGAATTTGAGGATTTATCCCTTGACGATGCCGGCAATAGCGGACCTAATGTAATCCAATAACTGAAAAACAGGAAAACAAAGAACCGGTTTTCGCAAGGGAGCCGGTTTTTTCAAATCTGTAGGTTAAGAATATCGTACCAGAAAGGATTTTTATGCTGAGGTTGTTTAAAAAGACAGCACTTTTTATATTGCTGGGGGTGCTTGTTATCTCTCCGTTATTCCCACTTCATGTCCATGGTGCAGAACGTTTGCAGGTTGTACCGGAGAGACCTGTGATTGTCATTGATCCCGGACACGGCGGTAGCAATCAGGGAACTGTCGAAGGGGAGCAGGATGAAAAATACATGACGATGACTACTGCCCTGGCAATGTATGAGGAGCTTTGTCTGTATGACAATGTAGATGTATATCTGACGAGAACGGAAGATAAGGATATCTCGTTGAAGGAAAGGGCGGAATTTGCAAAGAGTGTCAACGCCGATTTCCTGTTCAGCATTCACTATAATGCCTCCGAGAACCATGAGCTTTTCGGCGCGGAAATTTGGATACCTTCCAAGGCTCCGTTCAACGGCTACGGGTATCAGTTCGGCTATGAGTTTTTGTCGCAACTTGAGGAACGGGGACTTTTTATCAGAGGAATTAAGACAAGACTTGATGACAAAGGACGTGATTATTACGGGATTATCCGAGAATCTGCCGCACTTGAAATTCCGGCTGTCATTCTGGAGCATTGCCATGTGGACGAATCCCGTGATTCGGACTTTTGCGACAGTGAAGAGGACTTGATAACACGCGGCAGAGAGGATGCCACAGCTGTGGCAAAATATCTCGGGTTAAAGAGCAGTGTACTAAATGTGGATTACTCCGAATATCAGCTTACAGAGGCTGAAGAGTCGGTTCCTGTTTCGGGAACACTTCGGGATGAGACGTCCCCGGATGTCTGCATGATTGAATTTTTAAAGGCAGACTACGAAAAATGCAGCTTAAGTCTTACTGTTTCTGCGGCTGATTACGACACCCCGCTCTTATACTATGATTACAGTACAGACGGCGGAATAACTTACAGTGGGCGGCAGCCGTGGCCGGGCAGTAATGCGCTGGATGGAAGTTATGAGGATACCTTTACCTTGAATCTGACGGTTTCTGACGAAAGCAGGCCTAATGTAATTGTTCGTGCCTATAATCTGTTTGACCTCTTTACGGAAAGTAATCACTATGACAGCCCGAAAACCTTTGCGTACCCAAAGGAAACTGCTGAGGAGGAAGTACCTGTGAGTCAGGAAGAAACTTTTTCTTCCGAGGATGGGTCAGATGCCGCAGAAGCGGTTTTTTCGAAGCAGGCGGAGGAACAGAGGGAACCAGGTTTCATGACTTTTTTGGAAATTTGTCTTGCTGTTGTGATTTTGTTGTTTGTCATTCTGCTTATTTCTCAAGCTGTCTCCTATCACAATAGGAAAAAGCGGAGGCGTCAACGTAGAAAGGATGAAGGTGCAACCAGAAACCAGCACAGATAAAAACAGCCGGTTAACAGGGTAAGCATGATTTTATGCCAGATATAGCTTTCTATAGATAATTCCGTTTTCCTGATGCAACAATAGGTTTGAGCAACGCAGGAAAGGCCGCCGAAAGACAGCACTAACAGGCTGTAAAGCGGTAATTCTCCTCCCAGCATGGACATTCCTCCCGTAATCTCCAAAAGAGGTGCCAACAGTGCGGGTTTTCTGCCAAGGAGAATATGGGGCAAAAGATTCAGAAGATTAAAAAGAATCATGTAGCCCCCCAGCG
>Ga0129313_1001621_pt1 | contig 13720 bp, 21 predicted proteins | sample O1105metagenome_FD_94436 | JGI IMG/M metagenome (GOLD analysis project Ga0129313, IMG submission 94436) | Orangutan group fecal microbial communities from fecal samples from Wisconsin, USA - O1105 metagenome | ecosystem: Host-associated > Mammals > Digestive system > Large intestine > Fecal... | reverse complement strand
CGCTCCGCGTCGTCATTGAAGCCGAATTCCGCCTTTGCATAAAGCACAACCGCCCGATCAAGAAGGGGATCGCCCAGCGTTTTACTGGACGATCCCGCTTCCGCCGGAATGTTGATACCGACAAGGCGAAGATCGGCAATCGCCGCGTTTATGAGATCGGAAACTTCGCCGTCAAGCGCCGTCCCGCTCAACCGCAACGCCAGCTTTACCTTGTCAAGCATTTGTCAGCCCTCCCGCTTTAGGCGGTCGCCTTGACCAGCTTCACGACGGCTTCACCGATAGCGGGCGCGCAATCGAAGATCGCGATACCGCTATATTTGTAGCTGTTCGTGTCGATGTCGTAGGCACTCTTCACGCCGATATTTTCGGCAAGGTTCGCACAAACCTTCTTGAAGTCGCCCAAGAAGGCTTCGTGATCCGCGACGTAATCGGACAGAAGAACGGGATAGCCGTACACAAAGTACGCGTTGTTCTGAACGGTTACAATGTGGTTCTTGCTGTTGTCCTGCAACGGCATAAAGTCGGTGAACAAGGTTTTCTTGTTCATAACGAACTTGCCGTTGCGGTCATAACCGGAAGGCAGAAGCCCGATCAGCGTTTGGACGTTCGCGGCGGTAAGTGCGCCCGTCTTTGCAACGGTAACGCTGTTGGTTTCGCCCCAAGTGTTCGCCACGTTAATGCCCTTCGGCTGGGAAGTACCCGTGCCGTTGATAAGCAAATCTTCGACTTTGCGGGCGATAGCTTCCGCCAGCATATTGACGATCCAGCTTTCAAACGCGGTAATGCTCATAGTCATTACAGTATCGGAAATCTGAACCAGCTTGACGATCTCGTAACCGGAAAGGGAAACGGTGGTCAGCGTGTCAGCGGCGGCGGTAATGCTTGCGTTCTCGGTGTGGATCGCGGCGGCGTTGTTAGTGCCTTCGATCGCGAACTTTACAGCGCCCTTTACGTGCAGAAGGGTAACTTCATTCAGCATAGGCGCAAGCGTCTTTATCTTGCTGATAATCTCGTTCGCGGTCTGTGTCGGGATAACCTCTGCGCCCGCGCCGCTGGCGTTGCTGAATGCGCGCTTCTCCGCGTCGTTCAGCGGAAGGCGGCGAATGTTTTTCAGCCACGCGGAACGATATTCGGGCGTACCGAAGGGATCGTCGGGCGCGGTGTTGTCGTCGCCGTTGTTCTGCTGGAAGGAACGGGAAACAATGCCCGCGCCCTTCGCGATATTGTCAAGAATGCCGTTGCGCTTCTCGGCGGCGGCAATCAGTCCGGCGCGCTCTTCGGTAAGCTGTGTGGTTTCCTGCTCCAGCGCGTCAATCTCTGCGGCGGTCATAGCGTCGCCGCGCTGTTCGATCTCCTGCTTGATAGCCGCAAGGCGGGCTTCGATTTCTTTAATTCTCATTGTGTTAAACCTCCGTCATTAGTTTGATTTTCAAAAGTTTCTTCCGGCGTTCCAGCCGCTCCTGCTGTTCCCTCTCGATCACTCCGTCGAAATAGGATCGTGCCGAAATATCGGTATCGGCGTTCGCCGGAATGGATACCGCCGAAACGTCGTAAACCTTCGCAATTTTCAAGATCGTGCGTGTGCGTGTGTCGCGGTCGTAGCTATCTTCCGATACGCGGAAAGCCCACGACATTTTCGTAACAAGTCCGTTCTTGATTTCCTCGAACATATCTTGCGCCGCGCGCGATTTCGACAAGTCCGCGAACGTGAAAAGCCCGTTATCGTTAGCTTCAACGCCCAGCGTCCCGTTGGAAAGGCGGGCAAGCACCTTTCCTTCGTGGTTATACTGCATGATTACGTCGGACATATCCGCACCCGCAAGGGCGTTCCGGTCGATCCGCTCATAATATTTGTTCCCGTCCCACTCATACAGCAAATAGGGCTTGTCGAACGTTGTTGCGTAGCCCTCCACGTAGAAATCCGTATCAATTCGCTTCTCCGCCGCCGTCGGGATCAATAGCGGCTGGATCATTGTTCGGTACTCCCGATCCGTCTTTTTTGGCATTTGGTGTAACCTCCTTTCCCAATTCTGAAACTTCCGCGTATTCCTTGCGGATATAATATTTCTCGCCGCCCTCAACGTGCGCCATGTTCCAAACGTCCATAACGCCGTTGCGGTTCAGCAAGCCGCGGTCAAATAACTGTGTGCTTATATTCAGCTTCGTTTGATTGCTTGCGTATTGTAAGCGGTTCGCGGTAAACGTGATCGCGTTCCCGAAGGACAATTCCCGCGCCGTGTACGTCATATTCGACATAACAAGCGAAAGCTGGATCGCGAAAGGCTCGATCTTGCCTTCGTAATACGCGTTCCATTCGTCCTCCGTGTATTTGTTTTGCAGAATGCCCGCATTCGTGCCGAAGTAGTTAAACACGTTTTCGTTGATCTGCGCCATCTGCGCGGCGTTGACCGTGAACGGCTTGCTTTCGATCGGCTTCACGTCAGCAAACTTCGCGTCGTAGATCACCATTCCCGACTGATTTTCCGCCGAAAGGTTATCCGCCGTGAAGCGCTTGCGCTCCTTTGTGATGTCCTCCGGCTTCAACATATTTGCAACCTTCGCCAAGAAGCGAATAGAAGCCGAATTTTTAACGCCGTTGATAATTCCTTGATTTTGTGTATGGATCAACTGCATTGTAGGACGAAGCGCGGCGTTACTCTCGCCGAAGAAATCGTCGGTATATTGAAACTGCGTCATTACGCCGACGCGTTCAAACTCGATCGCGGCTTTCTGCCCGCTCCCGAACGTATAACGCAAAAACGGCGCGCCGTTGTACTCGACAACTTCGCACCGTTGAGGAAGCAGGGGATAATACCCGATCAGCCCGCCGAATTCATCTTCGACCGGAACAATGAAGCAAGTATTATTCACCGAAAGGATCGTCGCGATCCTGTAAATGAACTTCGATGTATCCATGAACGGATTAGGCTTGAACTGCAACGCCCGTTCAAGGTTCTTTTGCGCCGTGCCGCTGATCTCCGGTTTCAGCTTTGAAGCGAAGGACGCGAACGAATGTATCGCCGCGCGCGTAAGCTCCATTTCGTAAATACTTTCCGGCGCGTTGCTGAAAACGGGCGTGTACCCGTTTAGCATTTTGAAATAGCCTTCCGCCTTCAAGTCGGCTTTCGGCTTCCGGAAGATAGTTTCAAAAACTCCCATGTTTTTATCACCCCGCATTTTTGAGCATTTCGCCGATTTCGTTATAATATTTCTGCCGCACGGTCAGCGCGTCGATCACGGAAACAAAGCCGTCAATTCTTGCCCGCTGTTCGATCTTCACGGGACGGAATTTCCGCGTTTCCATGTTGTGCTTCAATGCGACGTTGAGGAAGTGCGCCTTCAACAAGTTATTGTCGGCAATCTTGAAATTGCCGTCCTTGATAACGCCTTCAAACTCGCGGATCACGGGCGCAAGGTTTTCACCCTGCCATACGTCGTCCGTCTGCCAGCCCGCGTTCTTCAAGTCGTCGATCAGATATTGCGCGGAATAGCGGTCGTACCCGATCTTCAAGATATATATTCCGTACTGATCCCGAAGCATAGAAAACCATTCGTAAACGTCGTGATAATCGACGTGGTTTTCGCCGGATAGCTTGACGATCCCTTGCTTTACGAAGATGTCATACGGTACGCCGTCGATCGCTTGCGCTGTTTCAAGGCGGTTCGCTGGCATAAAGAATTGTGCAAAGGCATATAGAACGCCGTTCCGCTCAATCACGACGGAAGCGGCGGTCAAGTCCGTTGTTTGCGAAAGGTCTATGCCGCCCACGGCGTAACTGTCCTTGAAATCCTCCAGCTTCGCGTGAATTCCTGCGCCGTCAACAACGACGTAATCAAGCCACGCGACGGAAGAATTCTGCTTGATGTTGCAATACTTCGTAAGGAATTCAGCCCGCTTCGACATACTCATTTCGGCGACGGCGATTTCCTCTTTGAAGAAGTCCGGCGAAACGGAAACGCCCATATTCGGATTTGCTTTTTTAAGCTCTTCAAGGTCGTTCCATTTCTCCACGTCGTCGATCATGTAAAGCAGGGGAAGAAGGCGGCGTTCCTTGCTTCCGCCCTTCAAAAACGCGGTCGATCGCTTCATAAGCTCATCGAAAATACCGTCGTTTTCGTAACCCGCCGTTGAGATCGAAAGGATCATCGGCTGGAGGCGCGCACCAAGCGCGGATTTCATAACTTCGTACTGCTTCAAGCCGCCGTCGCCGCGCCACGACGCGACTTCATCATTCACGACTAAATGCGGATTGAAGCCGTCGGATTTCTTCGCGTTGAACGCAAGCGGCTTGATCGCGGTATTGCTTTCTTCGATGTAAATATCGGAACGGCGCTTCTTCGATAGGTCGGAAAGCTCCGGTTCTTTTTTAATCATCTGATAGAAATTATCGTAAACGATGTTCGCTTGCTCCAGCTTCGGCGCAAGGCAATATATTTTCGCGCCGTATTCTCCGTCAAGATACGCCATGTACGCAATGACGGCGGACGCAAAAAGCGTTTTGCCGTTCTTGCGCCCGATCACAATAAACACTTCGCGAAAGACGCGCGTTCCGTCCTCTTCGACGATCCCGAACATAACGGAAACGGCGGCTTTCTGCCACAACTCCAGCTTCAAAAGGTCTGTGCGCCCTTCGCAATGATGGCAAAAGTTTTCGATGAACCGAATTGCCTTGTTTGCCTTCTTCGCGTTGAAGGTGAAAAGCCCTTCTTGAAGCCCCTTCACGATGTATTCATACAGAAGGCGAACCCACTTGCCGACGGTTATATTTCCGGAAGAAATGCCGTCGAAATACTCGTAAATGTAATTTGAAAATGGCATTTTTATTCGTCCCGTAACGCCTGTAAACGGCTTTCTTTTTTCTTCTCCGGCGGTACAAGATCGCAAAGCTGTTTGATAATTGCGGCGTGATTTTTTGTCATGGCGATATGTGTTTTCACCGCGTCGCTTTGCTTCGTCCCGCTCTGATTTGCGCCGTTTTGGTATTCGACGGTGTATCCCTCTTCGTTGATGATCTCTTGCAATTCTTCAAGGGATACCGCCATGAACGCCGCGTTCTTGATAAGGCTTTCGACGGTCTGCAACTTGTTTTTGTCCAAGTCTTTGAAAATGCGCTTCAATCGGGAAAATTCCCGCTTGATCTTTTCTTCTTTCGTCAAGTCCTTCTTTGTCGCCATAAATATCACCCCCTTTTCCGGTCAACCCACACCCCCTTAAACGCGTACACCCGTTATGCGCGCGCCTGCGGAGTATTTTTAACCTCCCGCCCTCGGTGTTTCCCCCTCCCTAAATTTTTTCCGGATAGGGGGGGGATATGAGGTTTCCCGCTTCGTCGAATGCGTACCGTTTCTTTTCGTCGTTTCGGTGGTGTTCTTTGTTGTGGCAATCTTGACAAAGCGCTTCGAGATTGTCCCACGAAAGCGCTATGTTCGGATCGTTGATGTTCTTCTTCGTCAAGTATGTTTTGTGATGTGCGATCTTCGCGATTACTGGATCGGCTGGCGTTGAACAACGTTCGCACAAGTAGCCCTTCGATTTCAAGAAGCTATCGCGGCATGACCGCCAAGCGTCCGAATTGTAGAACCGTTCCGCCCACGGCTTCATGCGGTTATCCTCCTTCCTGTGGAAAAGCCTGTGCAAAAGAAAAAGCCTTCCGCGTTTCCGCAAAAGGCTTTATCCGTGCGCTATTCAGTTTCGCAATAATTCAGCGTAATTATTATATCACGCGCAAGCGGCGCGGACAAGGTGCATTGTTTGGTCGCGTTTTGGTCATTTGTCAACGGCTTTCCGGTAGGTCGCCGCCGATACCGCCGCCGGAATGCCGAATACGCATACCGCCATATCATTGACGATCTTGTTCCGCCAGCGGCGCGCCGTCTTTATCTCTTTGAGAATGCCCGCGTCGGAAAGCTCTTCCGCGATCTCTTCCCACGTCGCCGTTCCGCCCTCTCGCGGATTGCCATTGATGTCCTCGCCGAAATAGTAAAGCCGGATCACAACGAATTCTTTATGCCCCTCGAAAAGAGAAATAGCGCGTGTCAAGCTGTCAAAGCCGGATTTCGTTTCTTTGAACTGCTTTTGTTTTTCCTCTCGCATTTCCTCGACGATCTCCGCTTCGGTCTTGCTCTGAATAAAGCCTTTTGCCTGTGGTATCGTCGAAAACGTCTTTCGTCCGGCGTGATACTCAACTTCGCAATACGCTTCTTCATCTGCGACAAGCGCCGCCAGCTTCCGGTAGTTATACAAAAGCGTTTCCATTGCCTTGAAATAATTTACGTACCCCGTGTTTGACGTATACGCTTGCGCCGCCCCTTCGCGGGCGGCTTCAAAGATTGCTTCCCGTAATTCCTCCGAAAGCTCCGTTGTCTTTTTAGCCATGTGTTCCACCTCCCGTCAAATATTCGATGATTGTTTCCGCCGCGTGTTCCCAGCCGCAACAAAGCGCAACTTTATAGCCCTGCGCCGATAGCGCCGAAAGCCATTCCGTTTGAAACTCGCTTGCCCTTCCGCCGCGTTGCCGTTTTAGCTCTATGTAAAGCCCGTGATACTGCCCGCGCGCAACTGGCAAGCATAGATCGGGAACGCCCGCTTTCACGCCCTCCGCCCGAAGCCGTCCCGCTTCCGCCTTGTGTCTGCTCCCGCCGTTCGGGACGTGATAAAGCAATTTCAATTCGGGATATTTCCCGCTTTGCATAGCCGCCCACGAAAAAAGCGTCATTTGCTCTTGTGCTTCCGTAGGAACGGGAAGTTTATTCTTCTGCATTCTGTGATCCCCTCCGTTCCCAATCGGCGAAGAAGAAATACGGCTTGTTCTGCGCGATCGCTTCGCCGAATTCAAACTTCGCGCCGTTGCTCTCTTTCCAATCCGGAAGAAAGCAGACTTCCGCGCACTCGTTCAACATAGCGCCGGACATACGCATATACGCTTCCCACGTGAAGCCCTCCACCGGAAGAAGCGCCGGATTTACGACGATGAAGCCGCCTTCCTCCAGCTTCTTTTGCGCGTTGTAAAACTTCGTGAAGTAATACGGATCGCCCGTGATCTTCCCCGCAAGGTAAAGCGTCCTTTTCTCCTGCATTGTGTTTCCTCCCTTCATTCTCCGAAAAGCGTTGCTTGCGCTTTCCTCTGTTCCTGCTCAAGCAGATCAAAAAGCCGGATTTGTGCTTGTTCCTGTTCAAGCCGCGCTTGTGCCGCCCTGCAATAATCTTCGTCGATCTCGAAGCCGACGTAATCAAGCCCGCCTTGACGATAGCAAGCGATCAAAGAACTTCCGCTTCCGGCGTGTGTGTCCAATATCTTCATGCCTTTTCGGGCAAAGAGGGAAAGAACCCACGAATACAGCTTTACGGGCTTTTGCGTCGGATGGATCGTCCCGTCGTTCAGCAATTCAACCCGATTGCAGACGAAAACGCGCGTCGGCGTGTCAAAGCTGGTATATGCTAATTCGCAATCGCTCATTGTCAAGCCGTGTTGCCCCTTGTCCCATACAAGCCAGCCTTTATGCCCCTGTTCAAGATACGGAACGAAGTAATTTCCGCCCCATATCACTTGCGCTTTTGAAACGCGCTCCAATTCGCGGAAGTATTCGGGCGGCGGAATAGCCTTGTCCCAGCTTTTCCGGATATGCTCTTTCCGGTTATGCTTCGGATTATCGCATACGCGCTTCTTCTGCCCGTCAATGCCGATCCCGTAAGGTGGATCAACGATAGCAAGATCGAAGAAGCCGTCGGGGAACTCTGCCATACCCTTCATGCAGTCCATGTTATACAGCTTGTTCAATTCAAGCATACGTTGTTCACCTTCTTTCTTTTTCTCCCCCCCTCCGCCCCCCCGCCGGGGGGAACGGGCTTGAAGGAATAGATAATCGGCGATCCGGCTGGCTTCTCCCAATCCGCGTTCCGGTATGCGCCCCTTCTTGATTGATTTTATATCCCCGCCGCCTTCCCGCTTTTATCACTCCCGCGCTTTCCGTTATCAAGGGCAAGCGGCTTCGCCGTGCTTCGCACCCTTGACAACGCGCGCGTTCGTGATCTCTGAAAAGCGGGCGACGGGGAATAGATAAAATCAATCATCGGAGAAGGGGAAGCGCTGGTCGTAAAACTTTACACATTTACAAGGCTTTTTAATGCGCCCCGTCGGGCGTTCCCGCTATTCCCGTTTCTTCCTGCGCTTCGGCTTCTCCGGTTCGACTACATATTTATAATATATGTATCCCCACTTCGTTGCGCGGGCTTCCACCAGCTTGTACCCCTTCGGCGCGATCGGCGCTTTCTGCTCCGTATATGCCCGAAGCGCCAGCGTCGGCGCTTCCTTCTCCGGCTTGCGAAGATTGCGCGTCGCTTTCCAACGGTGTCCGCCCTGTTCCGGTGTCCAATGGTTGAAAAGGTAATCAGCAAGCCCCGTGTAATCCTGCCCGTAGTCAACGCCATTGTAATAATTGTGTTCGCGCAAGTGCCGAATGTGTATAACTGAACCGTCGTTCCACTTCCCGCTGATCGTTTCTTCCGGTATCCCGTCCGAAATCATGTGAAAGTGAATGCGATCCGTGTTCTTGCCGCGCCCCATGTAAATAATGATCTTCGCGTCCGGACAAGCCCTTTGAAGCCGCCGGAAGTAATTGTCGCGTATCCGGCGCGCTTCGCTGAATGTATGAACTTCGCTTTCGTCGTCAAACGTCAGCGTACTATATAAGGAAAACGGCGAAAAATTTTCATTTACCAGCCGCTGGTGTTTCCGTTTTGATATTCCGATCCGGTGTTGCGCCCGTTCTTCGTCGTCCTTGAAACGCGGGCGCGGTTCTGATTTCTTGATATTCGCGCGTTCGGATACGTTGTAAACTTCCTGTTCGCATACAACGCCCGAAAAAATGCGTCTTTTAACCCTCTGCATAATCCCGCCGCCCTTCCTTGACAAAAGCGCCGTAAAATGCTATAATTTCAATATTGAATAGCTCCTTTTGCGGCAACGTAAGAGGAAAGGAAACGTCCGGAACGTCGCGCCGGACGTTTCCTTTTTTGTTTGGTTCAACCGTTGTTGCACCCTGCGCCCTGCTCGAAGTCGTCGCACCGTTCTTCCTCGCAAGGTTTGAAGCGCATTCCGTCCGCGCAATCGACGCAAGGGAACGGGCGTACCCCGTCCGGAAGCGCGCCTTTGCGGATATGTTCGCATTGCTCCAGCTTCGCGCATTGATCGCACCAGCACTTCCGGCAATCGCCAATCTGCGTTTTATGCTCCGGACGTTTCAAGCCTTCTTCGGCTTCCTGTGCGTCGTGTTCTTCCTGCATATCCCGCGCCGCCTGTTCGATGGTGTAATCTTCTACACCTTCGAGAATGCCCCGAAACAAGGGCGCGAAGGCGTATCCGATCCCCAGCCCTGCGCGGTAAAGCGTCGTTTCGTCGATCTTAATATCTGCCATTGTTCCCGCCGCCCTTCTTGACCGTCCTAAATACCGCGAAAACGACGGCGTACACGATCACGACGGAAGCGGCAACGCAAGCAACGCCGCAAAGCATATAAAAGGCGTTCACCATGAAATCATACATTGTCATTGATCTTTACCTTCCTTCCCTCTAAAAGTCCGGCTTCTTTCAGCCGCTTTCGCAAGTGCTTTTGATAAGCAAGGATCGAAAGGGCGCGTCGCTCGTTCTGCTGGTACTGCTTCGCGATCTCCTGTAAGTCGTCGCTTTGGTAATATCCCGCGCCGCTCTGATTGTTGATGATGATTGCACCGCGCCGACGGGCGCGTTCGATTTCCTCGCGTAGCTTCCGATCCGGCAAGCCCGTTACCGCGCAAAGATATTCGCGCGTTACGGCGTTTTCTCTGCCTTTCGGTATGTACGCGGTAACGTCTGCCGTTTTCATCTGCGTTACCTCCCGAATACTTCTTCCGCGTCGATGTCCCACGCCGCCGCAATATGCTTCATCATATCGACGGCTTCGGCGCGCTTCTTCTGTTCCTCTGCGTTCTCGCCGTTCAAGTACGATACCAAGATTTCAGATTTCAGATTGCAAAGCGGGCGAACGCCAACGCCGCCGTACGCGTTGTAGTTGCTCAAAGAGCCGTCCGAATTGACGTAGCGGACGAAATTATTTGTCGGGCTGTCCGGTGTTGCCGTCCACCACCATTTATTAGGAAGCGCCGGAATGTTGCCGCGCAAAAGGCGGTATTCCTCGCAAGTGATAAGCCCGATCCGGACGCGATCGCCGCCGTAATTCTTCAAGCCGTCGTCGGCGGTCAAGTCGATGTTGAAAGGCTCGAACATTTCTTCCGGCGCGCCCGCCTTAATCAGACGGCGGAAGAAATCGCCGTTCAGATATTCGCGAAGGGAAGAAGCGGCAAAGTCGTTCTTGTTTCCTTCATCGAAGGCGCGTTCCTCGACGCAATCGGAAGCAATGCACTTCACCCAATCCGCGCCCGTTTGAATAACCGTCCAAGCGATACCGCCCATTGTGAATTCCTGTTTCGGCTCGAAGCCGTGTTTGTTCTCTTTCATGTTGAATAGCTCCTTTCCGGCGGCGCTGTCTGCGCCCGCTCGTTCAATTAGTCTGTTGATGTACCATATAGCCTTGTGTAAATCCTCTGCGCCGTTTTTCCACTTCCAGCGCCATAAATACTTGATCGCGTTTGCCGTGCAGAAGGCTTCGATACCTTCAAGCCCGCTTGTCGCGGCTTCCAGCGCGTCGATACACTCGATCCCGCCCGCGTTATAATGCGCCGGATGGTTTACCCGCTCCGCCATGTTTAACACTTCTTGCCGCCGTGCCGATACGGGCGGCTTTTGTTGTATTCGTGCTTCTGTGTGATCGCCGCGTCAATGTCGATCCCTGCGTATCCGCAATAATCAAGAACGCGAATAATCACGTCCGCAAGCTCTGTCGGGATACCTTCGGGCTTGCCGTTGTCGCCGAAATAGATTTCCGTTGCTTCGTGTCCGTTGCGGTATTCCTCCATCGCTTCGGATACCTCCGAATGAATGAGCGCTAAAACCTCCGGAAAGCCGCGTTGTTCGTCCCACCAGCCGTGCGCGACGGCGTTTTCGTGGATTTCCTTTGCAACCTCGTTAATTCCTGTCATTGTCTTTTGTCCTCTCTTTCATATCTGTTTCGGCGTTGTCGTCGGCTTCCGCCGCGCGGCAATCGCATTTTTCGCCGCTGTCAAGATGTGCGCCGCAATGCGGGCATTCCCGAAAAGGTTTCATTCCTTGTTCCTCCTTCTTGATAATCAGCCGCCGGAAGCCGTCAGCGCATAGCGTCAAGCCGTGTTCTTTCACATACTCCCGCCGCCGCGCCGCTTCTGCCGCTTCCCAGCCGCAAAAGGCGCATTCCGAAGGCTTGCATTTCTGCGCTTTCGCCGGATCAATGCCCAGCAAGCACTTCAAGGGCGGCTTGTCCTGTTTGTTACTCATTCTTCACCCGCTTTCCGCACGAAGGGCAGTAATTGAGCGGGTATCCCTTGCCGCTCTTCATGTAATCCGTTGTTCGCCCGCATTTGTGCCCGTTTACTACTGCGTAGGAAACAAGCGCGGCGGATAAAGCCATTCCGAACCCTGCGGGCTTGCTGTGGCGTTCTTCAACGAACCGTTGAAATTCAACCGCTTTACAAAACGGACATTTCTTTCCGTTGCTCATTTTCTCACCCGCTCCCCGTTATAGATAACTACCATTGACGGGAATGGCGCGGGATCGGCGGCGTTGCCGTCGTCGTCCGTGAACCGTAACCGCCCGCGCACGAAGCGGATTTCCGCTTTCCCGTAAATGTAATCGTGAAAATATGTCGTGTCCGTCCGCGCTGGGATAAGTAAAACGATCGGATACCCCCCCCCCGCGCTTCCTCGAACGCCTTTTGAACCCACTTGCCGATCTCGCGTCCGTAAGGCGGATTACAGAATACCGCGCCGCCGCGATCCCAGCTTTGCGAAAGCCCGTCCGTTTTCGGTGTGTAGTACAAGGCGCATTTCTCCGTTTTGTCGGTCGCCGCCGGATCAAGCACGAAGCCGAATTCCGCGTTCAGCTTGTCGAAGAAATCTTGCGGCGTACACCAGCACATATTTTTAGAGGATAGAAGCGCCGCGTTCATTCGTCCGCCACCTCGCTTCTTTCTACAATCTCGCCTGTGTCCGGATCGACGTTCAAGGCGAATTGCTCCGGCTCTGCTGTCGTGAAATGGTCGCGGGCTTCGCGTTCTCTGCGTTCCTTCTCGGAAAGCGCGAATTCGCATTCCCGCGTTAAGGCTTGCAAGCTCTCCACGAACTGCTGATTGATAACGTCATACGGCATAATCACCGCTTGAAGCAGGAAGCCCGCTTTTGCTACGATGTACGGTGCGCCGTCCGTCGTGCGGCGTTCGTAAAGCTCCAGCACGTCGAGAACGTCAGCAACGGGCGCAAGATAGCGGCTTTCGATGAATACCAGCCCGCGCGTTGTGCGGATCGGCTTCAAGGTTCGTCCGGAATAGATGATTGATATTCCTTCCCGCTCGACTTGCCTTTCCGTTTCGTCGGTATCCTCGAAGCTGATACCCGCCGGAACGCCCAGCGTTTTCACGAAGTAATTGTCGCGGTCTTTCTCCGGAACGTCTAAGATCGTTAAAAGGCTTTCCGCGTCAAGCTGTGGAAGCCCGACAACCGGATAAACCGCCGATCCGTCGCCGATGTACTGCGTTACCGTGTCGCCGTCGTCGCTGTACCGCTCGAAGATCGCAATATTCTTGTTCTTCTTGCAGATTGCGGCAATACTTTTGATTTTCATTGAATAGCTCCTTTCGTGATTTAATATTTACCGTACACGCGGACGGTGGTTTTCCCGCCGTGCGGCGTTGCCGATACGATAGCCGAAGGCATAAAGGAAACGCGCAAGAAGTCCCGTGCGGCGCGCTTTGCCAGCCGCCATGTAATCATGTTCGCGTTAGGTTCACGCGCCGCCGCGTCGTCGATCGGGTATTCGCAAATAAGCACCGTATTTCCGAACGGGCGGCGCGCCGGACGTTCCTTCATAAACTCTTTGTTACCTTCCTTGCACTTGATAATTTCAAGCGCCTTCGGGAACTGCCAGCCGCCTTTGTCGTTGCTCATGTGTGCCGCTCCTTTCAATCCTTGTACGGGCTTTCAAGCGTCCAGCCGAAGTAATCCGTACTTTTCCATTCCGTCGTGAAGTAATTGTGTTTCCCGTCGCCTGTGAAGAAGCAGTATTCCGCCGGAAGTATCCGCCCGACGTTTTCTTCGCCGTCCCGCTCCGCGCGGTATCGTGTCAGCACGTCCGCCGCAAGAATGGCGTATTCCTCTTTCACGGGATATTCCGGATCGTAGCCGCTGAACTGATACGGCGCTTCGATAACCTCCAATACCGTGTCCGGAAAACGGGGATCGTCAACGCGGTTCAGAACGCACCATGCAACCGCCGCTTGTTCCGTCGTAGAAGGAACGATCCCCGCTTCGCCGTAAATCAGCTTTGCAAGGGCTTCAACCTCCACCGCGTTCGGCGTGTATCCCGCCGCTGTCCCGCTCGACGGTGCAAGCAGGACGGCGCGCGGCTCGACTTCCTCTTCATACGTTCCCGTTCCGCCGTGGTGGACGGTCTGCGCTTCGGGCTTGTCCTGCGTCCCGCTCCACGGCATAAGCGCCGCAAGAAGCGCCGCGACAATCAGCACGGCAAGGGCAAGGGCGGCGCGCTGGCGGTTCAGCTTCCGCCGCCGCTGTTCAGCGCGTACCCGCCGGGGCTTGTG
>Ga0129313_1001619_pt1 | contig 13729 bp, 11 predicted proteins | sample O1105metagenome_FD_94436 | JGI IMG/M metagenome (GOLD analysis project Ga0129313, IMG submission 94436) | Orangutan group fecal microbial communities from fecal samples from Wisconsin, USA - O1105 metagenome | ecosystem: Host-associated > Mammals > Digestive system > Large intestine > Fecal... | reverse complement strand
GGCTGTTTTTGAAGAAAATCAAGGTAATCACATCTCCCAAAACCGGTAGTACAAGACAAGCGTGTTTTGCGCCGCCGCAGTCAATGAAAGGGCTTCTTGACCGTCCAAAAAACGCACCGCTGTAACCAAAGAGAACGTCTCCGGCAGCGCAGAAATTGCGCCGCAATAGTCAAAGATATGCTGGACGGCGGGCAAGTAGACCGCGTCGAGGCCAAGAAAAAGCCGAAAGGTCTGGCACCTAAGACGGTGCGAAATATCCATCAAATGATCGGTTCGGCGTACAATCTCGCCATGGAGCAGAAGTTGGTAACCCGCAATCCGACACAGGGCTGCGCCTTGCCGAAAGTCGAACACAAGGAGATGAAAACGCTGACTGCCGACCAGCTCAGCACCTTCTTCCATGAGGCTAAGGACAGCGGCGTGTACGAGCTCTACTACCTCGACCTTGCCACAGGACTACGCCGTGGGGAACTGCTGGGATTGAAGTGGACGGATGTGGACTTCCAGCACGGAGCACTGAAAATTCAGAGAGCCATCTCACGGCAGAATGGCAAGGTAGTCGAAGCCCCGTTGAAAACGAAAAACGCCTACCGCACCCTGCCATTGTCGGCAGACGCGATAAGCGTTCTGAAAATGCAGAAATGTAAAGTCGGAAATAGCGAGTGGGTATTCCCATCGCCAAGCGGAGGACCCATGTCCCCGGACAGCGTCCTGCACATGCTCCAGCGGGTGCTGAAACGGGCGGGACTGCCTCGGATACGCTTCCATGACCTGCGTCACACCTTCGCGACGATGGCCTTGCAAAACGGCGTGGACGTAAAAACGGTGTCCTCGATGCTGGGCCACTACTCGGCGGGGTTCACGCTGGACACCTACGCCCACGTCACCACTGACGCACAACTCAAGGCAGCCCAAACCATGGGGAGCATCCTCTCCCGCGCCGTCTGATGGTTTCCGCTACCCGCTCCCGTTGGGGTCAGCATGATCTCCTCTTTGAAATTTCCACCTGGCGTTACTGGCGCGATCCTGCCCTATGGGCAGTAAAACGCCTGAAAACAAGTTCATTTCCATTTTCAGGCGCTAAGCGACTTATTTGATTCTCTCACATATTGGCCAACAGACGTAGCCTGTCGGTCAAATTTCAGGCTTGATGGTTCAGTGTCAGGTTTCATTACGGTCGAAACCCCAGAAGGGCACACTTGTCCTTTTGGCTAAAAATCTGACCCGAAAACATCTGGCCTGAATACAAGCCCGCAATTCCAGCATATCAGACGTCGCGGTTTTTGTATAGGTAGAAATTTTCACCATTTTTTCATCCTGCACAAGCGGGGACATTGAAAAAGAACGCTAAAAACAGGACTCGCCTCTATGGCGAGCATCCAAAACTTTTTGCGTTCTTCCAATAAAAACCGCAATATTCCCTACACAACTGTAAAAACCCAGATAAAGGCGTTAGGGCACACTACGCCCTATCAAGGCAGCGCACCACCGACGCTTACATAAAACCTAACAATGTGTACAATGCGAGTATTCCCTCGCTCACAGAAAGTCCCTGCTTCCGCGATTTCGGCAAAGAGTGTACAAAGAATCAATCATGCAGGCATATTTGTACGGAGTTCGCTGGGGGAATATGGCGGATCAGAACGGAGGTCAAGTCAAGGGCTTCTCCTGTTTCATCGGTTACCCTGCCGACGGCGTGGATGGTGATGAGGTCTCCAAGGTCTTTGTCTCGGACAGCATGGTCCAGAAATGTGCTTGCTCTCCCGTTGTTCGCAGTTTGGTGAATGGGGACTTCACTCCTAAAGGCCAGCTCTTTGGCATCTCCACTGTGAAGGAGAAGTTATCAAGCGTATATAATCTTCCTTGCTGGTGAATGTCGGGACAATATGCACAGTCAAGGTGTAGCCGAAAAAAGTGGAGCAAGGCTCCGCACAGTTTGTCGAAAAATCTTTTCGACAAGCTGTGCAAGTTTTCCAGAACTTCAAAAAGTTCCGAAAAACTTATGATCAAAAACGCAAGACACCCCCTCCCGGGTTTCTTGCGTAGCTAGCTTCCTTCCCGTTGCGTAAATTTTTCGACTTTTTCGACGGTTTGAGCGGAGAAAAAGCTCCACTTTTTTGTTTCATCTCTTCATATGTAATATGTATTCAATGGTTCCATCTGCTTCATGTCGGATTTGCCTAAAAAAGGTATCCCAAACCGGCCAGGAAATCTCTGAGGTATATGTATACGGATACTCTAAAATATCTGTGAAAATAACATTCGATTTCACATCACTCCGCTCACAGGCTCGTCATTCAGGATCTTGCCAATCATGTTGACATCCCAGTTTCCGCCGCTCAGCACGAAGCAAATCTTCTCGTTGGGCTGGGGCTTGTAACTGCCGCTCAGTACAGCGCCAACTCCTACGCAGGCAGAGGGCTCCGCCATCAGCTTAGCCTCGCTGGCAATCAGTTTCACCGCTGTGCGGATGCTGTCCTCATCTGCCGTGACAAAATCATCCACATACTTTTTCATAATGCTGTAGTTGGGCTCGGAAGGCTCCTCGCAGGTTAGTCCGTCTGCCAGCGTTGCCTGCGTCACAATCGTTGCCCACTTGCCCGCCCTCCAGCTTGCCGCGTAGCCGTCGCTGTTACTGGCCTGTGCGCCGATGACCTTCACTTCCGGCTTCAGACTCTTAATGGCGGTTGCAATGCCCGACATCATACCGCCGCCGCTCACGGGGACAATCACCGTATCCACGTCTTCGAGATCCTCCAGTATCTCCAGGCCAATCGTTCCCTGACCTGCCATGACACCGTAGTTTTCATAGGCGTGTACCATAGTATAGCCGTTCTTTTCCACCTGCTCATAGGCTACGGCCATACGTTTGTTGTAATCACGAGGTGCCGGGATGACCGTACCGCCCATCTTCTCCACGCCCAGCATCTTGGCTTGCGGCACATCCTCGGGAAGTACGACCGTGATGGGAGTACCGGTTAGATGCCCTACAGTAGCGCAGGCCTTCCCGTGGTTGCCAGAGGAGACACAAATCACGCCTTTTTTGCGCTGCTCGTCGTTGAGGGACAGAATACTGTTGGCAGCGCCGCGCATTTTAAATGCACCGCTTACCTGCAACATCTCCGCCTTCAGATACACCTGGCAATCACCCAAAAATTCATCCATAGAGGCTTCACGTAGCAAGGGCGTCTTTCTGGTATAGGGTTTGATCCGTTCCTGTGCATCGTAAATATCCTGCAATGTCAAGGTTTTTTCGTCCATTGCGCTCACCCTTTCTAATTCAAACAAAATGGATATTTTAATTATAAAGATGAATCAGGGTAAAAACAATTTTCGATTTGTTTTCCAAAGACATAGCAGTTTGTTATGAATAGGGTCATTCTGGAATTGTATCGTTCCATGTCCGCATCATAAACATCTCACTCAGCCGATTCAAGAATTTCCGGGCATAGGGTGTCAGCATATGCCCGTTCTGCACCACAACGCCCAGCGCTGCTCGGGTATTTTCCCCCTCAATATAAATAGCGCGGATTAAATCGTCCTCTGAAGCATCGTTGGGATAGTCCAGATAAATTCCGATGTCCATCACTTCCGTTTCTGCCAGCATCGCTGCAGAAAAGTGTTCGCTGTTCGTCCGCACGACCGTATGCAACTGCTGCGGACTGACCACACCCAATTCAATGTGCTCCAATCCATTCTGAATGGAAAAGGTATCGTTTAGATTACGAATAAACTTCATTTGCGGCAATTCTTCAAAAGTAACGGACGAGCGGTCATAGATTGGACTGTTGGGGCCGGCATAAACGCAGGTATCCCGGTAATCCAACAGATGGAACTCCAGTTTTTTGTGGTGTAGTACATTCAAAAATGCCTTATACTGCCGTTTGGCAATATACAGAATTCCAATCTCCGAAATGCCTCGTTCCACTCGGTCCAGTATTTCGTCTACTGTCCCCTGCTGGTGCTCAATCACAACCGAGGGGTCGCACCGATACTGCTGCGCCAGCAGTTTGGCAAGGGTATTGCTACGGTAGGTCGAAACGGAAAAAGTATCTGTCTGCTGATACTTTCCGATATTCTGTAGAGCGTCCGCACTTTGTACACAGGTCTTTGCATATTCATAGATTGTTTTTCCGAAAGATGTCAATATCATACCTTTCGGCGTCCGTTCAAACAGTTCCCCACCGAGTTCGTCCTCCAGTGCGTGAATCACCTTGCTGACATTCGGCTGTGTCGTATACAGCTTTTCTGCCGCCTTTCCCAAACTGCCACACTCAACACAGGTTAGATAAAATTTCAGTTGTTTCAGTTCCATATATGTTCTCCGAATCATTCAGTATAGCCGGACAAAGACTTGATGCACAGTTCCAGCAAAAACAAATTCCGGTGGCTATTTAGTGAAAGTCCCGTAAGTGTCTCAATTTTTTCCAATCGGTAAAGCAGTGTTTGCCGATAGATATCCTTGGGGCTTGCTTTTAGTGCGATGCATGTATACGCCTTGGTCAAATCAAAACGAAAGATCCGTCCCTGCCGTACCATTTCATCAAAAGACACTTAGTTATGGTTTGCCAAATCCCAGACAAAATCATTTTTCAGTCTGATGATCAACATATCTTCAATCGTTTTGTGGTTAAACCACAGGGACAACGGAAATAGACGTATTTCTGCGCCAGCTCCACATCTGGAAACACCACGCTCGGTATCCGCCAAAGGGACAGAACGCCTGCTGGGCGGTTGTTGATTGTGATGGAAATGTCCAGTGCCGTCAGCATTTCAGCTCCCCTCTTCGGCCACCGCGCCGTTTCTATCCCCTTCTTTGCTGCATCCGTCACAGTCACAGGGATCTGCAGGCATTCCGCAATTAGACAGACCGCTTTCTCTAGGGGCTGCGAATCAAAATAGAGATTGAACAGATATTCTGCAGTTTAGTATAAATCTGCGATTACTGGCAGAGATCTGCTCCAAAACTTTGGACAGAACCCCGGAAAAGCGATATTTCCACGGGATCTGGAAAATGGGGAGGCCGACCTCGGCCGCATAGGACAAAACCGGGTTCGGCACCCTGTCATCCTGGTTTTCAAAGGCCAATATCACCCCCGCAGCATCGGCCTTATGAAGTGACTCCGCAAAATTCATAAAGCTCTCGGTACTCTCAATGCAGCGCCGTTGAAAGGACTAACTCGTCGTTACGAATGAAATCATCAATGGACATTCCTGCACAGAAACCGTCTCTATTCTGACGTCCAGAAATTCGACTTCAGGCGTTAGACACCGAAGCTCTGGTGTAATACGGTCATCCAAAAATTTCCACAAGGTACCATACATTCACCCATTTTCTGCTATATTACGAATTTTATACCAATTTGTATGAATGATCAAACAATTTATCACATAAACTGTATCTTGTCCCCTCCCTGTGTTTATGATAAAATAATAATCACAATGTTTTTCAACAATTTTTTCGCTTATTTTTTGGGGGGGGAATGGATGAAAATCCTTTCTGTACACAATCTTTTAAGAATGCTTATTTGTGATATTGTGGCCTCATTTATGCTGGGCATCAGCATCGTGGTGTTTGCCGTCAACGCAAATTTTGCACCAGGTGGAATCACTGGTCTGTCCGTCATCACCAACTATCTGTTCCACCTGCCCATCGGCGCCGCTATGATTATTTTCAACATTCCCATTATCCTTTTCACGTTTCAGCGACTGGGGCGCCGCTTCTTTCTGATTTCCCTGAAGTCCATGGTTATCAGCGCCTTGTTCCTGGATCACATTGTGTGTTACCTCCCCGCGTATACCGGAAACCGGTTGGTTGCCTGTGTTTTGGCAAGTCTGACCGCCGGCATCGGGTACTCTTTATTCTTCAACGAGGGTTCCTCCACTGGCGGCATGGATTTTATCATCGTCGCTTTGAGGCAGGTCAAACCCCATCTTTCCTTCGGCCTTCTCTCTTTAATCTTTGACGGCTCTATCGTGCTACTATCCGTGTTCGTATTCCGCGAATTTCAGGCTTTTCTCTACGGCGCTATTTACACTGTACTGATGAGTATTTTCCTTGACCTGACCACCTTTTGCCTGCAATCCACGAAAAAGAAACTATCTTCTGCCAACTGACGGACACGCTCCTATACGCATTATGTAAGTATGTAGGTAAAGAACCCGCTTGCCGCATGATTCGGCAAGCGGGTTTCTCCTTGAAATGCAACCTTGAACCAGGGGGTTAACCGTAAAAGTCAAAATTGATGCCGAGCCCCTGTACCAGGGCCTTGTTGTATATACTCAGTGCCATGCCCATATCCTGCACCGCCATACCGACTGTATCGAACACGGTGATTTCCGTGTCATTTTCGCGGCCGGACTTTTTGCCGAGGATGATCTCACCGATCTCTGCGTGAATATCCTCTATCTTGATGTAGCCCTCTTCCAGCGCATGGTGAGTCTCACCATTGCGGGAGGCATAGGCAATGCTATCATTGACCACCTTGGCGTTGGCAAAAATGCCGGCGTCGATCTCCTGCTTATCTGGCTCATCCGCGCCCACGGCGCTGATGTGCGTACCCGGCTTCAGCCATTCTTTTCTGATTACAGGACCTTTGCGGGCCAAAGTGACCGTCACAATGATGTCCGCATTCCGGGCACCTTCCTCCGGCGTTGCACAAGCATGGAAGGTCATCTCCGGGAACTCTGCAGACATATCTGCAATATACCTCTCAATCTCGCCGTCCATATAGCCGAACACATAGACGTCTTTGATATCCCGCAGGCGGGCGGTGATTCGGAGGGCATCATGTCCGATGCGGCCGGCGCCATATGCGAAGTAACTGTGTGCGTCCTTTCTGGACAGGTATTTGATTGCGATGGCTGCTGCCGCAGCTGTGCGCAAATTACGGATATAACTGCCCTCCATCACACACTTCAGTGCAGAGGTCTTTGCATCATAAAGATAGAGCATGTTCAATCCGGTAGGAAGTCCTATGGCCGTGTTGTCATCGTAGCCGCTAGAGGAGGACTTCATGGAAAAATAGCCAGCGCCCAGATTCAGTCCTACTTTGAAATCGTATCCCTTTTCCGTTTCAGGCTCATAGATAGTCAGAATATCAGGCTGCACCACCAGACCGCTGTTAAAGTCACGGTATGCACCTTCCACAGAGGTAACGATATCGTCAATGTCTAGCAGTTTTGCCACATCAGAGTTTTTCAGCATTAAAGTATCCATCAGCATATTCCTCCTTCATCGCATTTGCAGGCAAATGTCTACCTTGGAACCATCTTACCATATCCGAAAGGCAGCTGCAATGTCGGGTTCCGACAACAAACCCATAACAAATTGCTATTCTCTTCCTAAACGGCAGATACCGCCTGCCGTATGGCGGACGGTATCTGTAGATGATTAAGTCTCAAAGCATCCAGACAGAGATTACTTCTGATCCTCATAGAACACCTTAAAATCAGGGTTTACCACGCCTTCATTTAAGTATCTTGCGCGATAATCCTTCAGTAGCTCTTTATATTTGCCACTCAGGACAATCAACGCGATGACGTTGAAGAACACAGGAACAACCAGGGAAATATCCACGATGGTCCAGAACATATCGGGACCGCTTCCGGTCAAAACAATCATTAAAACAATGATGATATTAGGCAGTGGATAGCAGATCTTCAGAACCGTTTCCAGTTTGTTAGCCAGCGCCTCATTATTGCGCAGAACATGATGCAGAATGGTGGTATAGAACACAAACCAACCAGCGGTCGTTGTAATGCCGAACAGTACGCAGATAACAGCGATAAACACGGAGCCAGCCGTTCCGAACACACTATCAAATGCAGCAATAGTCAGACCCATGGAAGTCTTGCCCGTGGACAGAGCACCACTGGAGAGAATAGCCAAAGCGGTAACGGTGCAAACCACGATGGTATCCATGAAAACCTCGAAGGCACCCCACATGCCTTGGCGAACAGGATGGATAGTGTTTGCGTTGGCATGAATCATGGGAGAAGTGCCCTGACCGGCCTCGTTGGAATTCATAGAACGGGAGATACCCTTACTGATAGCTGTCTTAACTGCATAGCCAACCGTACCACCGGCAGCAGCGGAGGAGGTAAAAGCACACTTGAAAATGGAGGCAAACATGGCAGGAACCGCAGAGAAGTTCACAACAATCATGACGATACCGCCAAGCAGATACAGTACGCACATAAAGGGAACCAGACGAGAGGCGACCTTTGCAATGCGAGGAACACCCTTCCAGATAATATACAGCAAAAATGCGGAGTAGAGCAGGACAAACACAATCTGGTCGAATCCAAAGGTTTCATACAGAGACTCTGCAATGTTATAGGCTTGAGAGCCACCCAGGAATTGTAGCACCATACCAACAGCAAACCCAATTACCAGGATCCAGCCCCATTTTTGGCCTTTCTCAATAACAATGCCTTTTTCCATGTAGAATGTGGGACCACCATACAATTTCCCCTGAGAATCTTTTGAACGATAGTAGCAACCCAAAGTGACCTCAGCGTGTTTGATGGTCATACCAACAAAGGCCCAAACCCACATCCAAAATACAGCGCCCGGTCCTCCACTGGCAATAGCTGCTGCCACGCCGGCCATATTACCCATGCCTATACAACCGCCAACAGCCGCGCACATAGCTTCAAAGGGCGAGATACTTCCTTCGCTGGCTTGGCGCTCCTCTTTATCAAATAGGCTGCCGAAGGTGGTCTTCACCACATGTCCAAAATGGCTGTAAATGAAACCGCCGGAAGTAATAACCAGTACAACACCGCAAATGATTAAAAGTGCAAGGAATGGAGTATCCCACAGAAAATCGTCGATTGCTACCAGAACGTCATTAATACTCATATTTTTCCCCCTAAACTCTTATTTTTTTGTGATCAATCTAATCGTTCTGTCTTGTGACCAAAATGAATACGGGGAACCCAGATTCAATTATGCGTAGGCCTTTTCAAGTGCCTGTTCAAAATCAGCCACCAGATCAGCGGTATCCTCGATGCCCACAGAAATACGAATCATGCCATCTGTAATGCCAATGGCATAGCGTTCCTCTCTCGTCAAGTTGTCATGGGAAGAGAACGGCGGATAGGACATCGTGGTTCTGTATCCGCCCAGAGTCATTGCATAATGCACCAGCTTCAATTCCCGAATGAAGCAGTTCATCTTGTCCAGATCATCCTCCAGTTCGATGGTCAGCATACCGCCGTAATATTTGCCACCGGTTTCAGCAGCGGCAACAGCGTGGAAGGGACTGGATTCCAGGCTGGGATGGAATACGTGCTTGACATACGGATTCTTCTCCAATGCTGCTGCAACAGCCGCTGCGTTTTCGGACTGCTTCTGAATCCGCAGTTCCAGAGTCCGGATGCCGCGCATCGTCAGCCAGGTATCGAATACATTAGCCTCTGTGCCCAGCAAGATCTGGAAATGGTAAATTTTATCAATCAGTTCCTTGCTACCGGTCACAGAGCCGCACAGGGCGTCCGAATGGCCGTTGGCAAATTTGGTCAGGCTGTTGACCACGAGATCCGCACCAAGGGACAGTGGACGTACGAGAGCACCGGTCATAAAGGTGTTGTCCACAATCAACAGAGCGTTAACGCTGTGGGCAATTTCAGCAATCTCCTTCAGATTGGGAACAGAGATCAGCGGATTAGACACAGTCTCCGTATAAAGAATCGCTGTATTGTCTTTCACGCCCTTGCGAACAGCGTCCAGGTCGGTAAAGTCAATGAAATCCGTCTCAACACCGTACTTCGCTACAATATCCGTAAAAATTTCTAAAGTTTCACCATACAGCGTCTTATCCGAAAGGATATGATCACCCTTTTTGCAGTTTGCCAGAATTGCGGTGGAAATAGCTGCCATGCCGCAATTAAAACCTTGAGAAGCCTCTCCTCCTTCGATTGTGCTCATCAGGCGGCTCAAAGCAGTACGGTTGGGATTAGAGTTTCGATTGTAACAATGACCATTCTTCTTGTAACGCTCCAGCAACGCATTCAGGTCCTCCACATTATGCGCCGTGGAAAGATGGATTGGCAGTGCTTCCGGATGGTCATAGGGTTCTTCGAAATAGGCCCCGGACTCAAGGATCTTTGTGCCAAATGCCATGTTCTCGTCAGCTTCAGTAAACATGAGATAGTCTCCCTTTCCTTCTGTTAGAATTTTATTCGTATATTGCTTCAGATCAAAGCCAGAGCCTGATCCAGATCCGCGATCAGATCATCGGCGTCCTCAATACCGATGGACAGACGTACCTGGCCGTCATAGATTTCAGAGGCATAACGCTCCTCGGGAGTCATGTCAAAGTGGCTCATGGTGGGAGAATGCTGGATCAGAGAGTCCACGTTACCCAAGCTGGTAGCCAGGCTAAACACCTTAACATTGTTCATCACCGTGCGGACAGCATCCACGCCGCCCTTGATGTCTACGCTCATCATGCCGCCGAAGCCGTTGTGCATCTGCTTCTTGGCAATCTCATGGGTGGGATGGCTCTCCAGGCCGGGATAGTACACGCGATCCACCTTGGGATGCTTCTCAAGATGACGGGCCACCTTCATGGCATTCTCGCAGTGGCGCTCCATGCGAACGCCCAGAGTCTTCATACCCTGCATCAACTGCCATGCGGCAAAGGGATCCAGCACAGCGCCGAAGCACTGCAGATAGGGCATCCGGCAGTGGTCGATGCGCTCCTTGGGGCCGGCAATGACACCAGCGGTGACGGTGCCGTGACCGTTGAGATATTTGGTAGCGCTGTGGACTACCAGGTCAGCACCCAGATCCAGAGGATTCTGGAGATAGGGAGAAGCGAAGGTGCTGTCCACGATCATGGTAATGCCAGGATGCTTATGTACCGCCTCGGCGATAGCGGCAATGTCGCTGATCTTCAGGGTGGGGTTGGCCGGAGTTTCAACATACACCAGAGAGGTGTTGGGCTGGATAGCCTTTTCCACTTCCTCGACCTTGGTGGTGTCCACGCGGGTATAAGTAACGCCCAGCTTGGTCAGGACCTTGGCAAACAGCGCATAGGAGCAGCCGTAAATGACATCGCCGAACACCACGTGGTCACCGGCCTTCACCACGCTCATGACAGCGGTGGAAATGGCACCCAGACCGGAGGCCAGGGCCAGCGCTGCTTCGGCGTGCTCCAGATGGGCGATCTTGCGCTCCAGTTCATCGCAGTTGGGGTTGGCGAAACGGGTGTAGGAGAAGCCGGCGTCAGCGTGCTGATTCAGATATACAGCAGCATCAAAGTTCTCCAGCACATAGGTGGAAGTCTGATAGATAGGGCTGACATGGGCCATGGCTACAGGCTCATAAGAACCCCACAGTTTGGCATGAAGCTGTTCGGCATGCAGCAGGTCGGTATTGATACTCATAACGTACACTCCTTAATCATTTGTCATTTTCGTACTGAAAAAGCTCTTTTTCATAGGTCGGCTTTATAGTATCATCTTACTATTTCATATCCAACTTACAAAATAGCAGATTATCCACTTGCATTTTATCATACAAATCGTATAGTATGATGCTATCAGCAAAAGGGAGGTCGTGAATACATGGAATATACATTATGGGAATTTCTTCAATCTGATGTTGCTGATGGTGTTCGACAACTTGCGGGAACCACAGATCTCCGGCAAATCCATATTGAATCCGTTTCAGTGCAAGAACTTCCGGTGGACAATTTCATCCAACGAGATGAGCTTGTTCTTTCGACCGCCGTGGGATGTTTGAATAATCAAGCAACGTTTCGGTTATTGATCCGCAGTGTAAAGGATGCTGGCGCTGCTGCACTATTTCTCACATTTCGTAACTCAGATTATATGATACCTTCAAACGTTGTAGCATTGGCTAATGAGATTGGCCTTCCGCTGTTTTCTATTCCGTGGGAACGACGTTTTTCGGATATTCAGGCTACGGTCAACGGTGCAGTTCGCGAGAAAAAACTCAGTGTGTATCAAAAACTGCAAACATCTTTGTTTAATGCCTATTTTGAGTCCAAACCAATTGAGCATGCCGTTGCAATAATCGCAAAGTCTTTTCAAGTGCCTACCGTTATTATGGATACAAGTCGGCGTACTTTGACACAGGCTGGTACAGTCCCGGATGATGACTTATCACAGGCATCTCAGGAATTCGAAATTTGCGTGGGCGGTATGCTTAGCGGATACTTGCGTCTTTATAAAGGAGCGGATCTAACATCTCTTATGGGGTTGCCAGAAAGTCGGGATGATCTGCTGCAAAAATACGTCTGTTTTCCGCTCTCACTGTGGTTCAATCGAAAAAATATTGAAGATCTCACCGCACTTCGACTGAAGAATGACTTTGTATGGGACTTGGCTCACAAAACGGATGTTCCCCGAATTGAACTGCTGCGACAGGGAGCACGGCTACACTTTGATCTGAGTCGCCCCTATACTTGTGTATTACTGCGGGCTATGCCTAAAGAGGACAGTGAGCAGTTAGAAGAATACTCCGCTGCAGCGGCATATGTCAGTACCCGAATTGAGGACCTGTTGATTCAAGAAAGTAAGCACCACAGCGAGGAAGCTATGGTAGCCTGCCGTAATTTGGATTTTATCATGTATGTACGAAACCCATCCGCAGAGCCGGAAAAGCACATTGAAAACTTTTTAGATTACCTTCATCAGCAATTGACTTCTGCTTTCCCCGCATATGAGTTTTCTTGGGGAATCAGTGAGATCTCGCAAAAAACGGCCGATTTCCCACAACTTTATCAAAATGCGGTCTTAGCACTGCAATACTGCCTGCACAGCAACAATACGCAATATCGTTTTACATACCGAGACACCAAAGAAGCGCAAATTGTTTCGGTTCTATCCAATAATGAGAAAGTGCGTCTGATTGCAGAAGAAATTCTTCGACCACTCCGGGGAGACGGCACTGAATCTGGCCCAGACCTTTTGGTGACCTTATCGATGTTCATTCAATGCAATTACAACACAAGTTTGACCGCTCGGATGCTGCATATCCATCGGCAGTCTTTGCTTTATCGCCTTGAAAAAATCAAAGATCTGACTGGGTTATCACTAAACGATCATAAAGATCTCTTTTTGCTGGAGATCAGTTTGAAGACGCTTTCTGTACAATGAGCTATTATGATTTCTTAACCAATCTTCAAGTTATACATTTAACTGTACATTGACATTATTTTTTAAAACTTGAAACATCTGAAAATTTTCGTTATACTGAGTACCAAAGAAAACTGCGCAGCCCGGCGGGGCCGCGACGCCTCGGAGCAGCGACGCGCATGAGCGCATCGCTGTTCCGAAGGCTTTCTGCGTTCTTCGAGAGCACCCCCGACCAAGACCCAAAAGCGGCAAAGTACGTCGTTCTGATACCCGGCCCGGGGATGTTTGTGAACGTGCGGAACGCTCCGAGGGTAGTGATAGCGGCCCCATCCGAAATGCCACCTGTTTCGGCGTGTGAGCCGTTTGTGCGAGAAGTTGAAAAACGGGATGAGAAGCGGTTTGGAGCAGCGTTGTGGCGGTAACTTTTGGGCGATATTTGCGGGAACGGTTTTGGACGAAAAACCAAACTTTTTAAGCCGAATTTTTGAATGGGGAAGGCCGTTCGATTTTAGTACAGACCGGCTATAATTTGTCAAGCCGAAATCTCATTTGGGATATAGGGCGTGTAGGCATTGCTGTCTCTCATAACGGCATAAATGATAGAGACCATCTTCCT
>Ga0129313_1001617_pt1 | contig 13739 bp, 10 predicted proteins | sample O1105metagenome_FD_94436 | JGI IMG/M metagenome (GOLD analysis project Ga0129313, IMG submission 94436) | Orangutan group fecal microbial communities from fecal samples from Wisconsin, USA - O1105 metagenome | ecosystem: Host-associated > Mammals > Digestive system > Large intestine > Fecal... | reverse complement strand
TTACTTCAGAGTTTCAACCTGCTCAGTGGTCATGTCTGTGGCCGCCGTGATCTGATCTACAGGGACTCCCAAGGACAGCAACGACTTGGCAACCTTCTCTAATCCCTTTCTCTATCCCCTTGGTCTGCCGCGCTCAGAGCCCTCCCCGAAGCCCTGGCGGTAGCCCTGCTGTCTTGCGCCCTCGATGTAGGGGCGCTCTCCTTCTCTGTCATCATGTCGCTGAAATAGTTGTCCCTCTCTTTGTCGTTCAGGCCGTTGACCCGCATCGTCCGCTCCAGCATGCCGTCCCTCCCGTCCCTCTCTTCTTCGCCCGCGTCGGCGAAGCGGGTGTTCCCTCCCCATCAGCCGCCGGCTGTGCCGGTACCGCTTCCGGTACTGATCCCCGGCGGACATCGTCCCCTGCTCCGGTGCCTCCTTGTCAAAGGTGTCCTGTCTAATGGTCTCTTGGTTAATGGTTGTCCGGCCACCGGATCCCGCCTTACGGCCTCTCTGTTCTTTGAAGTCTCCATCGTTGATGCGTAGTCTGGTCATTGTTATCGCATTCGGCCCGGAACCCCTTCCGGAACCTGCCCGCAAGTTAGTAATTTCAAATCCGCAAAACGAAAAGAAACACATGCGATTTATAAAAAACAGAAATTGTTTCGATGATACCCCCTAAGAAACCACTTTTCCAGGAGCCGATCGTCTTCTGTTGTCAGCAATCGAGCGCGTGACGACACCCCGAGTCACCGTCGTTCCGACAGACACGGCAACAGGAACGGTGATATTTAATAATAGAGAGAGTCACTGTCCGGACAATCACCCTGTCAACCGATGCTCATTTGAGCCGTTGTGATTTGCTTTCAGAATTTTTAACTTTACGGTTGGGATAACAACTCCTCGTCGGTAATAGGGTTCTTGTGCTTGGCGGCGGGATCACCGTCACTCTTCACAGGAACGGAAAGGTGATTGATTCCAACAACGGAGTCGGAGGAGACGGGCCGTTCACCCCGGAGAGAGTCGGCTCTTGTCCTGGTTTCCAATTGGTTGACCTTTGCTACAGCGGTGAATATTCCAAAGCGGAGATAAAGAAGAAGCAGATGGGCAAGGGCGGAGCCGTGGCGTTCTTCGGGACGAATGACCTCAAGGAGATTGTCCGCAGGGGAGAGGATGGTGATGTCCGGGCAAAGGTCTGGATGGAGGCCTTTGTTCTCAACATCGCCAAGTATATCGCTTCGGAGGCCGCTGATGTCTGTGGGAAAGTGGATGTAATCCTGCTGACCGGAGGGGGAGCCTATGGGCGGGACATCGTGAGCGGAATCCGCAAGAGGGTGGAGTTCATCGCCCCCATTGAGGTCTATCCCGGAGAGTTCGAGCTGCAAAGCCTTGCCGAACACGGGTACGATATCCTTTCCGGCAACGCCACCATCCTTTCTTACGACAAGAACGCTCCGGAACCGGATCCGTTTGTTTGAAAGTCTTTGTGCGCATAACCTTGCCGCTCACGCACCGGTCCTGTCTAAAGAACCTTCTGTGCGTGAAAGAATCAGCCTTACGCACAGAAGGTGGTTTACGGATAAGTGGTGCGTGGATAAATCTGATTTACGCACGAGTGCCGGGTATGTTCAAGTCCAGTGCGCAGATGAGCATGATTTACGCACGAAAGCTTAAAAAATCAGTTTCTGTCCCCTGTAGAAGTCCAGCAACTTGGCCGAGAACAGGAACTCGTAGCGGGCGCGGGCCAGATTGGATTCTGATTCCAGAAAACTGTCCCGAGCCTCGTTGAACTCAGTGATGTTGGCCTTGCCGTTCTCGTACTTCGCAAGCACAAGCTCGTACGACTCCTTCGCGCTGGCGTCAGCGTCCAGACTTGACCGGAATTTCTCCTGAGCCGCCACAGCGTTGTAATACGCCTGCTGGATCTCCTTGTAGAGGCTTTTCTTGCTGTTTTCCAACTGCAACATCTGGTTCGTCCTCGAAAGCTCGGCGGAGCGGATCTGGTTTCTGGTCTGGAATCCCGAGAAAATCGGAATGCTCAGGCTAAGACCAAGATATTGGCTGAAATTGTTCTTGATCTGGTCTGCGAACGGATCGCTGGAATGACTGCTCATCGTGTAGTAATTGGTTCCCAGACCACCGCTGGCCATAAGAGATGGCAGACGGGCCCCCTTTGCGTTCCTGATGGAATATTCTGTGGCATCCAGCCTGAACTGCTCCGCCTGGATTGACGGCTTGCGGGCCACTGCCTGCGCATAGATGTCCTCCGGATTGCTCAGAAGCAGCCCGTCAACCGAAACAGAAGGGCGGACGATAGAGAATCCTTCAGGATTCGGTAACTCCAACAACTGGCTCAGATCCAACAGCGACAATCGTAAACTGTTGGCGGCCTGAGTCTCAGACAGTCGGCTCTGTCCCAGCGCTGCTTTCTGCTGAGCCACCTGAACCTTGCTGGCCTTGCCGCTCAGCTCCATCGCCGAGAGTCTCTCGACCTGAAGCGAATCGATGCTGACCTGATTCCTGGCCACATCCAGAAGCTCCATATTGTAGAGAATCTGCACATAAGCCTGCGCCACGGCGACACTGACATCTTCGCGAGCCTTCTGAAAATCAGCCGTCACGGCCTTGAGGTTCAGTTCGTCATGTTTAATCGAGTTGTTGATCCTGAGTCCTTGGAACACTGGCACTGAAGCTCCGAGGCTGACTCCCGTACTGGTAGTGTTGGTGTTTGAATAGGTGTTGTCAGCAGTCAATCCTCGTCCGAACGAGAAGTTCTCGCTTGCGCTTGCGCTCACACCCGGCAACCTGCTGTTCCTGGATGTGTTCAATTGAATTTCCTGCTGCTTGACCTGAATCTCCTGCTGTTTGAGGGAAATGTTGTTCTCAAGAGCGTGCGCGATGCAGTCCTGAAGCGTCCACAGCCTGCCATCCTGCGCGGAAAGCCCCACCGTCAGCAGACCAAAAATAATCAATGAACATATTCTTTTCATAGCGCTATTTCTTGTCTGTGAATATCTGATTACCACGGACTTTCTGATCCTTGCCCAGTCCGCTCTTCACCTCTATCTTGACCCCGTCGCTCAGCCCTGTGGTGACAGGCTGGCGTTTATACTGTCCGTCACCCTCGGCAAGATAGACGAACGTGGAATCCTTCTCAAATGAGATTGCCGCCTCAGGCACTGCCAAAACTGAGTCGGCGTGCTCCAAAGTGATCTCGGCGTTCGCGCTGTAGCCTGAACGGATCTTCACGCTGTCCAACTGGCTTACCCTGGCCTTGATCTCGAACTGGTTAGCACCGTTGTTCTGCACGGCCTTCGGGGAAATATATTCAAGGACAGCGTCCATTTCCACGCCCTGCACCGCTCCGATGGTGATTCTCATCCTCGTGCCTTCATCGACCTTGCCGACCTCTGTCTCATCCAGATTGCCCTTGAATATGAGGTCGTTCATATCGGCCACCGTGGCTATGGTTGTTCCGTCGTTGAATGTGTTGCTCTGGATCACCGAGTTACCGACTTTGACCGGCACATCGAGGATCAACCCCGTGATGGTCGAGCGGATCAGCGTCGAGCTGGCCGTGGCGTTGCGCTTTGACACTCCGTCCCTGACAACCTCCAGAGCCTCCTCAGCTGCTTCTTTTTCCTCCTTTGCCTGATCCAGGGCCTGACGCACTTGGTCATATTCCTCAGCACTCACCAACTGCTTGTCGTAGAGAGCCTTTTCACGTCCGAAGTTGGTCTGTGCCTGCTCAAGGTTCAATTCGGCGATGCGCAAACGGCTCTGCGCCGAACTCAGCGAACCCATCTCAGGAATGACCTTGACCTTGGCGATCACCTCGCCTTCCTTCACCTGGTCACCGGCCTCCTTGTAGATCTCGGATATGATGCCGCTGATCTGCGGCTTGATGTTCACCTCGTCACGCGGCTCAATGGTGCCGGTGATGAGGGTGGTCTTCTTGATGTCGGCGATCTCGGCGGAAAGCTCCTCGTAGCGGATCTCCTGCGGACGTGACTTTTTCCAAAGGAAGTAGAATGTGCCAGCGAACACCACGATGATGGCGGCGAACAGAATGTACTTGAAATACTTTTTCATATTGCTTGACTTTTTATTTCCGAATATTGATTCTTGACTATCTATCTTTGAATATGTTTGCTCATCCTTAATATGTCTTGTTCCCGAAGCGGCTTATTCATCCCTCATAGCGTCCACCGGTTTGATGCTCATAGCCCTGGCCGCCGGGGCGAGTCCGGCCACGACTCCGAGAACAGTCAACCCGAGAAGAGTTCCGACAGCTGTCCAGAAACTGATCTGGAACGGAGCCTGAAGGATGCCGTCTGTCGTGAAGGCCAGCTCCAACCCTTGCAGGATCAGCACCGAGAACAGCAGGCCCAACATTCCGGCCACGGCTGTCAGCAGGATGCTTTCCCAGATGATCTGCGATAGAATCATCTTCGGAGTCGCTCCTATGGCTCGGCGGATTCCGATTTCCGTGGTACGTTCCCGAACCGTCACCATCATAATGTTCGAGATGCCGATCACACCGGCCAGCAACGTCCCGATTCCAATTAGCCAGATCAGGAAGTTCACACCTTTGAACAGGCTGTCGATCATCATAAAGAACATCTCGGTGTTGAGGACGGTGACTGCCTGTTCGTCAGTAGGATCAATGTAGTGGTTGCTTGCGACCGCCCTTCTGATTTTCGGGATAATGTCACTCATCACCACGCCCTTCTTTGCGGTGACCGCCATAATCTGCACCTTGTCTCCCATATTATAGACAGCCTGCACAACAGAGATCGGAATCACGATCGCCTCGGTCTGCCTGCCTCCGAAGCTGATGACACTGTGTTCGTTGTAGTCAACTCCGATGACCTGGTAATATGCCGGGCCGATCTTGATTCTGGTTCCGCACGGGTCCACCCCCTTGGGATAGAGGTTTTCGTAAACCTGCTTTCCTATCACGCAGACCTTGCGTTTCTGCGCCACGTCCATCTCGTTGATGTAGCGTCCGTAAACTATCGTCGGTGTCTCTATTTTAGCGAAGTCGGCCTTCAACCCCTTGACGTTGCACCTTGATGACTTGTCCTCGTAGGTTGCCTCGCCTCTGGACCAACTGAAGCATTGAGGCGACACGATGTCCACTTCAGGAACCTTTTCCTTGAGAATCTCCACGTCCTTGATGTTCATCTCCCAGTAACGTCCCTTGTTGAAGCCTTTGTATGGCTTGGACGTGTTCTGGGACCAGATCATCGCCGAGTTGGACGCAAACCCTCCCATCTGCTGGTTCAGCATCACCTTGAACCCGTCGCCGCCGCCCAGCAGGAACAGCAGCATGAATATTCCCCAGAACACCCCGAACCCGGTCAGCAGGCTCCGTCCCTTGTTGCGGGTCAAAGTGTCAAGGATTTCCTTGAATCGGTCTATATCGAAAAATTTCATTCTATGAAATTTAATAATTTCCTTACAATTATTTATGAATATATTCAATTGGTTTTCAGTAGTCTCCTTATTTTATCATTCGCTGCGGAGGGCTTCAATCGGGCGGACCTTTGCGGCTTTGCGGGCGGGGGCGAGGCCGGCGATGGTGCCGGCGATGACCAGCAGGATTGTGGCTCCGAAGCAGACGTTCAGGCCAACCGTAGGATCTTTAAAGACCGTTTGCTGGAAAAGCCCGAAGTCCATCACCATATTTCCGGAAATATGATCGAGCCACTCGTTGGCCAGAACTCCGAGCACCATTCCGACGTAGCCGAAGAACGCGGTGATGATGATACTTTCGGAAATGATCAGTTCCAGTATGGCCCACGGGCTCGCGCCGATCGCCTTGCGGATCCCGAACTCGTGCGTGCGCTCCTTGACAGAAATCAGCATGATGTTCGAGACACCCACGATCCCGCTCAGGAGGGTGAGGATTCCGATGATCCAGAGCGCTGTCCTGATCATTGACATTCCTTTGTTCATCTCCATGCTCATTGTCAGGATATTCCATATTCCCACCGCACTTTTGTCATCCGGCGCCGCGTTGTGGTTTTTGTTCAGCGATGCGCGCAGCCGATCCTCGAACGCCCTGTTCTCCTCCTCGGAGTCCAGCCCGTGGAACGAGAAAGTATATTCATCAATCTCCTTGCCTCTGTTGTAGATTGTCCGGATGGTGCTGATCGGCGTGTAGAGGTTTGACCAGCCGTTTTCACTCGGCCTCAGGATGCCGATGACCTGAAACATAGAGGAGTTGACCTTGACATATTTCCCGATCAGGGCCTCAGCCGCGGCTGCCTTTTGAGGAACCGTCAGCCCTTCCTCTTTCTCTCCGGTCACGCCCAAAAGCTCCCTCGCGTCGTTGCTGTCAATCACTATGACCCTTCTCCTCTCCTTGATGTCTATCTCGTTGATGAACCTGCCGTAGAGGAGGCTGAGCTTGTTCATTTCTGAATATTCAGGGCTTACTCCGCTGACCTGCTTGACGATGTATTCCTTGCCGTAGCTTGTGGTGAGGCTCGCTTGGGTGAGTATTGTTCCGGCCTTTTCCACATTATCAGCGAAGTCCGGACCGAGGGTGATGTCTATGTCCTTGTCGTTCAAGTCGATCCTTCGGCCTTCCCGCATTCCGTTGTACGGCTTGGAAGTGTAGCCTCCCCAGACGTTCATCGTGTTGGTCATGTAGTCGCTGTTGTTGCTCTCAAGGGCGTGGATCAGGCCGTTGCCGGCGCCAAGCAGGAAGATGAGCATGAATATTCCCCAGGCCACAGCGAAGCCGGTGAGGGCGGTGCGGAGCTTGTTCCTCCGGATGTTGCTCCAGATTTCTTCAAACAGGTCTCTCATCGCTTACTTCATTATAGTGCCCTCGCCGAACGGAGACGCATCGTGTCTGATGTTCTGCTCGATTTTGCCGATGACTCCGTCCTTGATGTGGATGATCCTGTTGGTGAAGTTTGCCACCCCGCTCTCGTGGGTCACCACGATGATGGTCATGTTCTCCTTCTCGTTCAATTCCCGCAGAAGGTCCATAATCTCCACGGAAGTCTTTGAGTCCAAGGCTCCTGTAGGCTCGTCTGCAAGGATGATCTCTGGCTTTGTGATCAGTGCGCGGGCGATCGCCACCCTCTGCTTCTGGCCTCCGGACATCTCGTTAGGATAGTGGTCAGCCCACTCTTTCAGCCCAAGTCTTTCCAGAAATTCCATCGCCATCCTGTGCCGCTTCTGCCTGCCGACGCCTTGATAGAAAAGCGGCAGCTCGACGTTCTCCGCCGCCGTCTTGAACCCTATCAGATTGTAGGACTGGAATATGAATCCGATCATCTTGTTCCTGTATTCCGCCGCCTTGGTCTCACTGAGGTTCCAGATGAGACTCCCGTTGATGCGGTACTCGCCTGAGTCGTAGTTGTCCAATATTCCAAGAATATTCAGAAGCGTGGATTTGCCTGATCCCGAAGCTCCCATGATGGAGACAAACTCTCCCTTTCCTATGGTAAGGTCAATGCCCTTGAGCACGTGCAGAGGCTGCGCACCCTGGTAGGTCTTGTTGACATCTTTTAGTTCAATCAGCATTTGGTTGTTATCTTTTTTGCCCTATGGGCTGTTGTTTCTTTTTCATATACTTCTTGAAGATTGTCTTGTCTTCTTTACTGGTCTTCCGTCACTTCGACAAGCTCTGTGACCGGATATTTCCCACCTGCTTTGTGTATTAGTTTATTAATACACTGCAAAGATAAGTATGTTTTTCTATAAAGCAATAGTTTTTTGAAGGAAATTCACAAACGCTTAAATATAACGTTTTAGCGCCTGATTTATAACAAAATACACGCCAATTAATAGAAAATGTTTATCTTGTGGTTTGGATTTGCAAGCCCAAGACTGAGATAAACTTTTTTAGCACAATAATGAATATGAAAGGATTAGCATTTAAGAGTATGATGATGGCGACACTGCTGTCACTGCCGATGATGTTATGTGGATGCAACGGGAACAACAAGGGTAAGCAGGAAACCCCGGTCGTATATTTTACGAAGGACATCTCTCCAGAGGCTCTTGTGAAACTGTACGAGGCGTTGGGTGTTGAGGCGCAGGGGAAAGTCGCCGTAAAGATCTCCACAGGAGAGTCCGAGAAGTCCAATCATCTGAGGCCAGAGTTTATCGCACCGCTCGTGCATAAAGTCAACGGAACCATAGTTGAGTGCAACACGGCCTATGGCGGAAACCGCTGCAACACAGAGGATCACCTCAAGGCGATCGCTGAAAGAGGCTATGACAAGATCGCTCCGGTGGACATTATGGATTCGGAAGGCGAGATTAAGATTCCTGTGAAGGATGACAAATGGATCAAGTACGACATAGTCGGCTCTCACATCGCCAATTACGATTTTATGATTGACTTGTCGCACTTCAAAGGACACGCGATGGGTGGATTCGGTGGAGCCTTGAAGAACGCTTCCATCGGAGTGGCTTCCCGAAACGGCAAGGCGTACATCCACACGGCTGGCAAGGCTGAGGACTATCAGCTTCTGTGGCAGAACCTTCCTGAGAAGTGGGACGAAAGCCCGGAGGGCAACACTCCGTTCATCGAGTCGATGGCCGCCGCCGCCCAGGCCGTCAATGATTATTTCGCCGCCAAGAAAGGAATTGTGTACATCAATGTCCTTAATAATCTCTCAATTGACTGTGACTGCGACGGTGATCCTCACAAGCCGACAATAAAGGACATCGGAATGGCAGCTTCCCTCGATCCGGTCGCCCTTGACAAGTTCTGCCTCGATCAGGTGTTCAACCTTCCGAAAGACAAGGACAACGACACACAGGCCCTCCTCGACAGGATCAGCCAGCGTCACGGCACCCGCATCGTGTACCGTGCTGAGGAAATGGGTCTCGGCTCCACTGAATATGTCGTCAAGGACATTGATTGATTTCAACGCATCACCTTGCCGAGACGATGTAGAAGCAGGAGGTGGAGAGGTAGTTGCGAAGGTATGGGATGTGGTCGAGGCCCATACGAAGGCGGGTGGGGCGGAGATGGAACTTGGCCTTGTAGTGGGGGCTGATCAACCACAGCTTGCGTTCAACAATTTGAAAGCCAGTCTCTTTGCAGAGGCGCTCGAACTTTTCGGGGGTCATTTTGGAGCGCTTGATGCTCAGCAGCTCATCAATCTTGGCTGGATCTTCCTTGAATATTCTTAAGTAACCTTGGTAAAGGGGGGCCGGGAGGAGGTGGGCGAAAGGAACTTTCGAGCAGAATCCGCTACGGCAGATCTGCTGATGGCCGCCGAACGGCATCTGCCAGGCCGGGAATCCGAAGAACACGATTCCGTCGGGCTTCAGGAATTTTTTCAGACCAAGGAAAAAGGCAGGCTTGTCCTCCGGCTCGATGTGCTCTATGACATCGTGGATCAACACGATGTCGAAGCGGTCTTCCCGAGGAGGCATATTCAGAAAATTCCCGCTGATGAACTCTCCCGACATATTCATTTTGCCGAAATATTCCTTGGCATGCTCTATCTTGTTGGTGGCCAGGTCAATGCCCGTGACGGAGCATCCCGCTTCGGCTAACGGCAGGAGGTTTCCGCCCTCGCCGCAGCCGATCTCCAGAACGCGCGTTCCGGCTCCGACGCTCTTGAAATTCTGAAGGTAGTCGATGTAGAATTCCTTGGAAGTCTGCGCCAACTCCTTGAAATACCGTTCCCTGTCAGTGTGCCTCTCCTGCATTGATTTTTGAATATGTGGTTAAATAATCGTTAAAAAACTTTGCCAAATCTGCGGCAACTTATTATTAACTGTTGTAAAAGTACATTAAAAATGCGAGTTTTTTGTACTTTTGAAAGACAAAATCACATAACATGAAACGATTCTCGACAATCATTCTATTGTTGGTCATGATCTGTGCCAATGCTCAGGAAAACATCCATTACCAGTGGATGGACTTCTATGGGAAGAATCTTGGTACTGACAGAAAGGCTTTCAACCCGCGCAAGATCGACCTTCCGTCCGTTGACGGCTTCAATGCCTACACGGCTGACCTGCACATGCACACAATCTATTCAGATGCGCAAGTGACACCTGAGATGAGGGTGTATGAGGCTTACCTTGAAGGGCTTGACATTCTGGCCATCACGGATCATCATTCGCATCCGAGGGTTTATAGGGGATCTGATGACATGAATGTGGCGGTGGACTGCGCTGTCGAGGCGGCGAAGGATTTCGACCTCAAGATAGTGCGAGGGTTCGAGATAACAGGCAGCGAGCCGGTTGGACACATCAATGTGCTTTTTACGGGCGACCTCAACAAGTACAGGCTCAGCCAGGGTTTTGACACCAAGGAATGCGACAAGGTGTTGGAGATAGCGCGCGGCGAGGACGCTTTCATTACGACAAACCATCCGGGCTGGCCGGATCAGAACAGCGATCTGTCGGACTACATTGCCGGCCACATCAAGGACGGAACCATCCAGGGCATCGAGGTGTTCAACCACAAGGAGTTCTATCCGCTTGCCATTGACCATGCGCTCAACTACAATCTTGCGATGCTTGGCTGCACAGACAGCCACTATCCGACCTACATGCTGTATGACCAGAAGGATAATCATCGTGATCTTACGATAATATTCGCGAAAGACAAGAGTGACGAGGCGATCAAGGAGGCGTTGCGCGCGCGGAGAACCATTGCCTGGGCGAACAACATGCTTTGCGGCGAAGAGAGTCTGCTGCTCTCCTTCATCAAGGCGGCTGTCAAGGTCGAGCGTTTCCGTACGCTGGAAAGCGGCGAGGTTCTCTTCCGTTTGTACAACAGTTGTTCGGTTCCGTTTTACCTCAGCGCCGAGAACAGCAATGAGAACATCTACCTGCCTGCCGGAGGCTATGCTGAGTCGAAGCGCAGGAAAGAGGACTTGAAACATATTTTCAAGGTGGACAATGTGTACTGTGGCTCGACAAGCCACCCTTCATTCCCTCTGTCATTCCTGCTGGAGGCGGGGAAAATAGCTGCTCCGTACCTTAAGGAGGAGAGTCTGGCCATCGATGATGACGGCATCAGTTTCCGTTTTGCCCCGAGCATGGGGACGATTTACTACACCTTGGACGGAAGCGAGCCGACCGAACAATCGACCTGCTATGACGGCAACCCGGTGGTGCTGGCAGGAGGAGGCCGCGTCAAGGCGATCTGCAAGAGAGGCGGCAGCGTCAGCGGAGTCTATGAAAGGAATATTCCTTATGCCGCTGCCGTAAAGGCCAAGGCGCGTAGGCAAGGTGTCAATTTCAAGTACTTCGAGGGAGCCGACATGTCGTCAACCGAGGAGATCGACAAGTTGGAAAAGGTCACGCTTAGCGGACGGAAGAGGGATTTGAATATTTCCGAGGGCGAAGGAAAAGACTATTTCGGCTATGTGTTCGAAGGTGTTATGAAGATTGAGCAAAGTGGCTTGTACACGTTCACTCTGCTGACAAACGACGGTTCGGATCTCTACATCGACGGAGTCCTGGCTTGTGACAACAATGTCCGTACAGGTTACACCGTGGCCTCCGGCAGCATATTCCTTCAGAAAGGCTTTCACAAGTACCGCATCCGTTACTTCGAAGGCTACGGTGGCGAGAGTTTCGCCCTCAAGTGGCAGGCTCCCGGCGATCTCAACGCCAAGGACTTCCCCGCGGCTCTCCTCTTTGTTGAATAGCAACGTGTTTGCCGGACTTCTTCGGAAGATGCCTATTCTTGATTACCGCAAGCTTTGAGTGTGCGGCAAGCCATCTTCGGCGACGGTTTCGGCTCGGAACGTCGCACAATAGTGCCGCGGAACACTCTCGGGCTACGAAACGGCCTTAGAATGTCGCCTAACGGTGCTGCGGGGATTGTTCGGGAATTATCGAATGCAATAATGTAGCCCACTGGCTGCGGGATTGGACACAAAACGGTAAGCCGCTAACTGCTGGGATTGTTCATGGCCGTTCGGATGATCTCCAGGATTTCTTCGCCGTATTTTTCGCACTTTGACTTGCCGAAGCCTTTGACGCTGAGGAGTTCCTCTTTGGTTGTGGGGGCGAGGTCGGCTATGGCCAGAAGGGTTTTCTGGTGGAGGATCATGAAGGCGGGGACGTTGTCTTTCTGGTATTTTTCACGCCGCCAGTCCACAATGGCCTGGGCCAGTTCAGGATGGATGCTGCCAGTGTAGGTGGCCGATTCTCCATCCGGTTCCCGAACCTGTCGAAGGGCCGACGGTTCGACAGGCTCACCAACCGCGTCTGGGCGTTGAGCTTGCTGAATCGACTCCTTGGATGCCGAAGCCTTCTCAGGTGTGGAAATCAGCGACCTGACCAATGCCTTTAACGATCTGGCATCCGACAACTCGTTGTCCGTCTTTAACTTATGGTATGCTTTCGTGCTGAAGCCTTCCGACAGGATAGTCTCGTAGAGGGTCATCCGGAATCTAAGCTCTGCCAGAAATTCCTCGGAGGCGGCCTTGAAGGCTTTCCTGACCTCTTTGTCGTCAATCTCTACAAGAGTCAGCGGCGCGGCGAACGAGGCCAAAGGACGGAATTGTGTGGTGAAATATTCGCAGGCCTTGGTGACGCGCTCCCGCAGGAGAGGGAACTCTTCCGCCGTGCCGCTATGGATTGTCGAGGTGATGTAGCGGAGCTGCTTCTGGAATTTCTGCGCCGTGTCGCTGAGGGATCGTATTCCCTCGAAGGGCTGCGGGGCGCTTTTGCCGGAGCCATCGGAGCTGTCGAACATTCCGCCTACTTGGGCGGCATTGCCCGCACCTACTGTGTTGAACCTGCCAGCCTGGTCGGGGTAAAGGTTCGAAAGGTTGACCTGGTATATTCGGTTAACCCTGTTGTAGAGATAGCGAAGGCGTTGAAGATCAAAGGCATCGCACAAGGTTGAGGTGAAATATTCATTGGCCATGGCGGGGAGTTTGAGCCGCGCCTCTTCCGCCGGCTCGCGGCTGCTTTCGAACGTCGAGACCTCATCGCTGATGAAGGTACAGCGCCGTGTGATCGGGGTGGTCAGGATGATGCCTTCGAGGGTGCGGCAGCGGGAGAGGGCGACGTAGACCTGGCCGAACGAGAATGCCGCGCCCGCGTCGATGATGACTTGGTCGAAGGTCAGTCCCTGACTCTTGTGGATCGTCACCGCCCACGCCGGACGCAAAGGAACCTGCTCGAAAGTGCCTTCCACAATTCCCTCTATCTCACCGCTTTCCTCGTTGAGGCCGTAGCGGATGTTCTCCCATCTTTCCGTGTTGACCTCGATGCTTTCGCCGCTCTCGTCCTCCACGATCAGCGCCGGCTTGACTTTCTTCACTGTCGCGATCTTTCCGTTGTAGTAGCGCGCCTCGCCGGAAGTGTCGTTGCGCACGAACATCACCTGCGCCCCGACCCTCAGACGAAGCTGAGTCTCAGCAGGATAGGCGTTTTCCGGGAATATTCCCTCGATCTGTGCCTCGAATGTCGCCTCCTCGGTCTCCAGCGCGTTCATCTTCGCCTCATTCACGGAGTCCGCCTGGGCGTTGTGGGTGGTGAGGCGGATCCAGTGCTCGTCCTCCGGCGGCACAAAGCCGGGGAAGAGCCTCTTGTTCAATTCGTTCAAGGCCGCGTCGCCCGGCATTCCGGAGCGAACCTCATTCAGTATGTCAAGAAACAGCCTGTCACTCTGCCGGTGAACTTTCTCAAGCTCGACCGTCACGAACGGCAACCTTTGCAACACCTTGGAATTGAAGAAGAAAGGTGATGAATATACTTGCTCCATGTACGGTCTTTCCGATTCTTTGACCACCGGCGGAAGCTGC
>Ga0129313_1001613_pt1 | contig 13765 bp, 15 predicted proteins | sample O1105metagenome_FD_94436 | JGI IMG/M metagenome (GOLD analysis project Ga0129313, IMG submission 94436) | Orangutan group fecal microbial communities from fecal samples from Wisconsin, USA - O1105 metagenome | ecosystem: Host-associated > Mammals > Digestive system > Large intestine > Fecal... | reverse complement strand
TTCAACGTGGAATAAGCGCTGAAAGGGAGCTGCCTGTCGGAAAAATTTGCCGATATAAAGCACCTTGGAAAACTTTTTGAGAAAAAACGAGAAAAGGCTTGACAAATCGGCGGAACTCATGTAATATATACACGTTCCGCTTCGGACGATTAGCTCAGCTGGCTAGAGCACCTGCTTGACGTGCAGGGGGTCACAGGTTCGAGTCCTGTATCGTCCACCACAAAAAGCACCGTTTTCCGATGAAAACGGTGCTTTTTCGTAACTTTTTATGCAATTTATTCGAGAGTTATGTAACCTTGTTTTGCCCCTGACCACACGGCCAGCCACAGTCAGAAAAAATTTGGGCCTCCGAGGACGATTCGCCCTCGGGGGCCCGTTTGTTCAACCTGTCAGTCCTGCCTGCTTTTGCCGCTCTTTCTCAGCGGCGATTTCTGCTTTCATCTCCCGGATCATATGGGCCAGCTTCTCTTCGCATTCCGCCTCTGTATGGGCGTAGACGTTGCGTGCCACTCGTTTCCCGTTGATTTTCGGGGAGTAGCGGCCCTCCCAGAGGTGTTCGCCGATTTGGCTGACACAACCTGTTCCCGGCTTCCGGTATTTCCCCTTCACCGGCTGGAAGTCCGTTTTTGCGACTTTTGGCTTAGCCGGGGAGGATGCCCGGCGCGGTGGTTCGATCCCGGCGATCCCCCGGTCGATGCTGGCGGCGGCATTCTCCCGCATGGTGTCGGTGACATGGGCATAGACGTTCAGTGTGGTGGCGGACGTCACATGGCCGATGATGGTGGACAGCGTCTTGATGTCCATGCCATGTTCCAGCGCGTTGGTGGCGAAGGTATGACGCAAGTCGTGAAAGCGGATGTGCTTGCAGTCCACCCGATTCAGAACCTTGGCCAGCTTCTTCCGGACGGCGGCCGGGTCCAGTGGGGAGTCCTCCTTTTTCGGAGAGGGGAACATCCACCTGGAACGGATACTCTGCCGGTAGTCTCGCAGGACACCCAGAATGGGGGCCGGCAGAATGATGCTCCGACAAGAGCTCTTCGTCTTAGGGGCGGAGATCACCAGTTCCCTGCGTACCCGCTGGACCTGCCGTTCGATCCGCAGTACTCCTGTGCAGAGATCCAAGTCATCCCATTGGAGGGCCAGGATCTCGCCCCGGCGCAGACCAGTAGAGAGTTCTAATAGCAGAAGCTCATAACAGTCGTTCTCACGGGCCTGTATCAGCAGACGCCGAATCTCCTCCGGAGACAATATCTGCATCTCCTTCGGACGGAGCGTCGGCGTCTTACAGGCATCGGCGGGATTTTTCAGGATGAGGCCCTGTTTTACCGCCTGATCCAGCGCCGCCCGGCAGGTCACATGGCAGCACTTCACCATACGGTCAGAGAGTCCGGAGCCATATTGCTCCACAGCCTGGAGGCGGCCACCCTGCTTGAGTTGGCGGTAGAACTGTTGAAGGTCTGCTGCGGTAAGCCTGTTCAGCGGGATTTGGCCGATTTCCGGGATGATGTGCCGGTAGATGCGGTTCTCGTAGTCCGTTTGTGTCTTTGCTCCAATCGTAGGCTTGCATTGGTTCTGGTACCAGTGATCCAGCCATGCTCCAAAACACATATCGGATGACAATCGTTCCGGCTCTACTTTCTTCAGGCTGTCTTTCAGGACTTTCAGCTTTTGTAGGCACTCTTTCTTGTTTTTTGCCAGCACATTCTTTGTCTTGGGATAGCCGTTGTCATCATAGCCAATGACTACCCGGCCCTCCCAGCGGCCGTCTTTTCTCAGATGGACGCTCCCGTCCCCTCGTTTTCTGCGTTTTGCCAAGGTTTCATCTCCTCTCCCAGGATTTCTGTCATAAAATCTCCGACGATTTCGGCGGCGGTGCGCTGCATATCTCCAGTGACATGGGTGTAGGTATCCAGCGTGAAGGATGCCTTTGTATGGCCCAGAATGCCGGACAACGTCTTGGCGTCCACGCCGGAGGCCAGGGCATGGGTGGCGAAGGTATGACGCAAGTCGTGGAACCGAATGTTGGGCAGGCCAGCGGAGTCCAGCAAGGCCTTCAGGTGGCCGTATGCGGAGCGGGGATTGGTAGGGGATTCGGGCTTCAGCGGATTCGGGAAGATCCACTCTGACCAGGAATGCTTTTTGCGTTCCGACAGAAGCTGGGCAGTACTTGCCGGCAGCAGGATATTTCGGGTCCCTCGCCCGGTCTTGGTGGCACCGGCCACCAGCCTGCCGCCTTTCTCCGTGTGGATGGTCCGCCTTACTGCCAGTGTTCCGGCTGCTTCATCGAAGTCCGCCCACATGAGTCCGCAGAGCTCACCCCGCCGCAGACCGGTGGTCAGCTCTGTGTAGAAGAAGTCGTGCCAGACGGCGTCGTGTTTGATTGCCTCCATGAACTGTTCCAGCTGGTCATCATTCAGGATCTGCTTGGGTTTGGGATTCGCTTTTGGAACCGGGATATTCTCGGTGGGATTTTTGGCAATGATATGGGATTCCTTCGCCGCTTTCATGGCTTCGTGGAACATGGTGTGGATGCTGTGTACCATGCTGCCGGATAGCTGGTGACCGTATTGAGCGTGTTCCTTGACACGCCCCCGTGCTTTCAGAACTTCGTACATCTTCTGTACATCCGCCGGGGTGATTTTTGAAATCTGCTTGTCTCCGAGGTATGGCTTTATGTAGAGATTTGAGTATCTGCGGTATCCGTTTAGTGTGCTGGGCCGGATGGTTCCGGCCATGATCGCATCCAGCCAGTAGTCCAGCCATTCGCTCAGGGTGAGCTTGCTGTCCTCGGTCAGGTCAACGCCCTGGTAGGCGGTGATCTCCTGGCGGAGCTTTGCGGTCAACTCTTTTTGCGTGGGTGCGTAGATGTAGCGGAAGATGCTGTCGCCGTTTTCCTTATGGCCGATCACGATGCGGCCCTCCCAACGGCCATCGTCCTTTTTGCGCACCATGCCGTCGCCGGACGGCCTGCGTTTACTCATTTGAATCGCCTCCTCTGTAGGAACTCTTCTTTGTTTACACCATCGCAGTTTTTGACGGTATTGTTAGCTGCTTTTTCTCTGTGAGAACTTTTCGCAGGCCTGACTCGTCTTCTGCCTCAAACCTGTGGTAAAGGGCTTTCATGTAGTCATGCATGGTGTGCCACCTCCTGTCAACGACACACAATACCGCAACCACTGCTGAATAGCCATCCCAAATGACAACAATTATCAGAAAATTATCAAGTTCAGAGTGAACTGCAATGGGCCGCATCCAATTTTGGATGCGGCCCATCTGAGCTCCTCTTATGCATAGGGATTATGCGCTGTCGGATTGCCTACGAACATGTAGCAGAAGGCTCTACCGTTATCGATGGTAACGCCGACGCCGACGGTATCACAGTTCGGGTCAATCATCGTTGCCAGATGGCCGGGAGAGTTCTCCCAGTTCGATACAGCCTTTTCGGGAATTCTATCGGGGGCCGTGACGGTGAACACCGTCAGGTTGGAGCCGAAGCCGTGGGGGTATATCCGTACCCAGCCGACAATTCGGAAGGGGTGCTTTCACGATTGTTTTTGCGCCGCAACGGTCGATTACCTTTTTGATTTGCAACTCTGTTTGTGGTATGCTACAATGATCTCCGAAGATAGGAACGCTGATTTCCGGTACGGTTCTATCGTATAGTGCATATACTGTATTTACAGATCGAGCGAGGAGGTCTTTCGTGTGAGCAATTATGAGTTTTCCCTCAGACAGGAAGTCCTGCTTGAAAAGGGGGCCGACATTCTCGGGTCACTTTTCCATTTTGCAAGGAATAACCATATTTCTCCCTCTGACAAAAAAGATCCAGTTAATGTTGTTTACAGTTTGGTATGGAACGCCAAGAGCAGCATTCTGGGTGCGGATACTGAGGCCGAATTGGATCGGATCGAAACGCAGTTTGATTTTGCTCGTAAGTTTTACGCTGGTATTGAGGCGTGAGCAAAATGGGCATTGAAAAAAATCCTGCTGATTTTCTGCCGAGTGATGTGGAGGCGGTTGTTGCCAGTGAGTGGAATTACGCTGCAAGGTACAATCGGCAATCAGAGCCACGGGCAATACTTTTGGCTGGGCAGCCGGGTGCTGGCAAGACAGTGCTTTCTTCCATGCTGAACAAACTTCTGTGCGGCAACGTGTATTTTATTAATGCAGACGAGTATCGGCGTTTCCACCCCAATTACAAAGAATTGTATGCCCGGTATGGATCGGATTCTGTACAGATGACCAGTGGGTTTTCTGGTGCGGTGACGGAGCGGCTGATCCATGAAACATCAGAGCGGGGCATCCATCTGATCATTGAAGGCACTGGACGCACCACAGATGTTCCGCATCGTACGGCTGAACTTCTTGTTAAAAAAGGTTATCGGGTCGAACTTGCAGTCATTGCTACCAGGCCAGAACACTCCCTTTGCAGCACACTCCTCCGCTTCTATGAAATGAACGAAAGAGGAACGATTCCGAGAGCGACAGCCATGGAAGCCCATGACTATGTCGTTCGTGTTCTGCCAGATAACCTCGACATTCTTCGTGATGATCCTGTGATTTCTGGAATTACCATTTGGGATAGAACACCGACAAAAATTTACGATAGCTGTGGGACTGCGGAGTGTCCATCCGAAGTATTACGTCAGTATTGGAACAGACCTTGGTCTGATGAGGAACTTCAGGATATGCAACGATCTATCCTTCGACTGCGCCATAAGGAGGAGACTTGCCAGCTGAAGCAAAGCCCGTCTATCGACGAGTTAGAACGAAGGGTGCAAGAGGCGGCTATAGGCCCTGGACTTACGTTCAACACGATGATGTGATGGACTGACCGTGCTCTTCGCTCAGCAAGAAAGCTCTTTTGAGAATGGCGTTTTTAATCAACTGAAATTGTAGATAGCTCTCCCAGCAGGAGAGCTATCTTTTTTGCCTTATCAGGCTTCCTTCTTTCATGATTGTTGAGTTGCTTTGATGATTTTTTGCAAACACAACATGTAAAGGTCCCAGAAAGAAAGGCACTAAAGGATTCGACGTTTTCAGACTTTTGCGAAAGCACGCAGTTCTAATGCATCGTCATATTCCAACCGCCATACTGCTGCTCCTCATGATCGTCCTCTTTGTGTCCATGGACGAGACGTTTCTCCCGCAGCTCTTGACGGCGCTTGCGGTCGATGTGGGTGAGCCCCGTGCCGCTCTGCGGCAGGGAGTTGTTCTGGAAGATATTTGCCATGTGATGGAGCAGCCTCGTCACCGCAAGAAATACCTCCGGCGCTGTCGAAGCACTTTGCCTTTCCAGAAAGCACCGTGCGTAGCTGTGTCCCTGCTCCGCAGCCCGGGTCAGCCATTGGATGCTCTCATCCTTGTCTTGGTCGATGACCTTGCCCTGAAGCAGCAGCTTCCCCAGCAGATACTGCGCATGGGGATCCCCCGCCTGGGCGGAGGTGTAGATGTGATCCATGGCCTTACGGGTATCTTTTCTTACTACCTCGCCTTTCAGATATTCCTTGCCCAGACGGTAGGATGCATCGTGGTTTCCGTTGTAGGCGGCGTGTTCCAGCCACTGGATTCCAAACTCAGGATCATGGACGATGGCATCATCAGAGAGCAGCAGCTTCCCGAGAGCATACTGGGCGGGAGCGTAACCGCTGGTGGATGCCTTGTAGAGCCAGTCCATGTGGACTTCATCGACATCGGCGCCAGCATCTCCAAGGTCAAGGAAGGCAAGATGTCCATGGAGAAGTTCAATGAGCTGATCCACGTCTGCGGCCCCTGCAAGGGTGCCTGCGGCATGATGGGCACCGCCAACACCATGAGCATGCTGACGGAGACCATGGGTATGTCCCTGCCCGGCAACTCCACCACCGCTGCTGTTTCCGGCAAGCTCATCAACCTCAGCCGTGAGGCCGGCCGTCATGTTATGGACCTGTGGGAGAAGAACATCCGTCCCCGCGACATCATCACCGAGAAAGCCATTACCAATGCTATCCGCGTTTGTATGGCCATCGGCGGCTCATCCAATACCATTATCCATATCCCCGCTGTTGCCACTGAGGCCTGCCTGGATATGGACTGCAGCTCCATCTATGCTGAGGCAAGCTGCGAGGTGCCCCTGCTGATTGGCATCCGTCCCAACGGCCCCTACTGCCTGGCTGATTTTGAACTGGCGGGCGGCATGAGTGCGCTGCTCAACGAGATGAAGGAGAAGCTGGATCTGACTGGTATGACCGTTACTGGCAAGACCCTGGGTGAGAATATCGAAGGTGCTGTCAACCACAACAATGAGATTATCCACACCCTGTCTGAGCCTCTAGACAACGATGGCGGTTTGATTCTGTGCAAGGGCAACCTGGTGCCCCAGGGGGCTTTCATCAAGCAGTCTGCTGTTCCTGCCAAACTGCATAAGTTCCGCGGCACTGCCAAGGTTTTTTATGACCAGGACGATGCTATCGCCGCTCTGCGTGATGGCCGGATCGAGGCCGGCAACGTGGTCTTTATCATCTATCAGGGTGCTAAGGCCGGTCCTCATACCTCTTATGCTTTCACCACCGCTCTGAAGGGCAGCCACCTGAAGGACGATGTGGCCACCGTGACTGACGGTCGTCTGTCCGGCGCTGCCTCTGGTGCCTGCTTCGGATATGCTTCTCCTGAGGCTGCCCTCCGCGGCCCTCTGTGCGCGGTGCAGGACGGCGACTGGGTCAACTACGATATTGAGAAGCGTGAGCTGAATATCGAGCTGTCCGACGAAGAACTGCAGAAGCGTATGGCTGCCGCTGAGCTGCGTCTCCAGCCCAAGACCGGCTGGCTGAGCATCTATCAGCGCTGCGTTGGTTCCATTCTGAAGGGTGCTACTCTGATCGAGGACAACCGCGAATAATATAGAATTATAAAAGGGATAGGGTTCTGCCGGTTTTCGGTAGGACCCTTATCCCCGTGAAAGGAGTTTGCATTATGGAAGTTCTGGAAGCATTAAAAGGCCGTCAGAGTGTTAAGAGCTATCTGCCTACTCCGGTGGAGGAGGAGAAGCTGCAAAAGGTGCTGGAGGCAGGCCGTCTGGCTCCGTCCTCTTACAACAGCCAGTGCCGCAAGTTCATTGTGGTCACCGATCCCGCTGTGAAGAAGGAAATCCACGACAGGGCCGGCACCCAGCCTATGATCGAGCAGGCTCCGGTGGTTCTTGTGTTGTGCGCCACGCCTGACACCGAGCATGAGGACGCTATGCCCTGCGGTGAGGTCAAACACCCCATTGATATGGCACTGAGCGGCGCTTACATGATGTTGGAGGCCTATGACCAGGGCCTGGGCACCTGCTGGCTGGGCGCCTTCAACGCTGACGCGGTGAAGGAAGTTCTGCATGTCCCCGCAGATGTGAAGGTTGTGACCATGATCCCCCTGGGCTATCATGATGGTACCCAGCCCCGCCGGGACCGGAAGCCTGTGGATGAGATTGTCAGCTACAACGCCTTCTGATGCAGCAGATGAAAAGTAACCGGGGGCAGGCAACGGCCCTCATGCTGATGTCCGCCACGTCCTTCTGCCTGATGTCCATGGTGGTAAAGCTTTCCGCAACCACTGCGGGTACTTTGCAGCAGGTGTTTTTCCGCAACTTGGTGAGCCTGATTGCGGTGGGGGCCGTGATCTGGAAAAAGAAGCTTCCCTTTTTGGGGAAAAAGCAGTATCAGCCGACGCTCTGCGCGCGTTCCCTTTTCGGCTTTATTGGCGTGATTATGCTTTTTTATGCCACAGCCAATGCCCGGCAGGCGGATATTGCGATTCTGAGCCGGACATCCCCCATTTGGACGACGATTTTTGCTGCTCTGATTCTGAAGGAAAAAATCTCCAAGGTGCAGGTGCCGGTGATCGTTCTGTGTTTTGCGGGTACAGTGGTGGCAATGCAGCCCGCTTTTGATTCCAATATTCTGCCGTTGCTTCTGGCTGCTGCCACGGCGGTATGCAGCGGCCTAGCCTATACTATGATCGCTTTCTGCAAAGGCAAGGTTCATCCCCTGACAGTGATTTTCCATTTCTCCCTGTTCAGCACGGTGGCAGGATTCTTTCTTATGCTTCCTACTTTTACCATGCCTACTTTCCAGGATGTGATCATGCTGATCCTGATCGGCGTGTTCGCGGCCGGCGGCCAGATCGGCCTGACATTTGCCTATCAGAAGGCGCCGGCCTCTGAGGTCAGCATCTATGACTATGTGGGCATTGTGGTGTCCATGCTGATCGGTCAGCTTGTGTTCAGTGAACCGCTGACAGCCTCCAGCGTTCTCGGCGCTGTCCTGATCACCAGCAGCGCACTGTGGTCTTATTGGTATAATCACCGCCATGGTGAAAACTGAGGGCGTTCCGGTTTCCCTCAGCCGTCAGGTGTTTCAGATCGCCTGGCCGGCGGCGCTGGAGGCGCTGCTGGTGGGCGTGGTGGATCTGGTGGATATGGCAATGGTCTCATCTCTGAAGCTGACTGCTGTCTCAGCCGTAGGCGTTACCAGCCAGCCCAAGCGGATCCTGCTGATGTTCACACTGGCGCTGAATGTAGCGGCCACGGCCCTGGTCAGCCGCCGGATCGGAGCAGGGGAGAAGAAAGAGGCCAACCACTGCATGCACCAGTTTCTGTGGATCAGCATTTTCATGGCGCTGGTGCTCTATGCGCTGGGTTTTCTGCTGGCTGCGCCGCTGATGAAGCTCTCCGGGGCAAACAGCGAGACACTGGGAGATGCTGTGGACTATTTCCGTATTCTGGTGATCGGACAGATTCCCCAGGCAGTCAGCCTGACCATCAACGCCTGCCTGCGGGCAGAGGGAAAAACCCGCGTGACCCTGCTGACCAATACGGCAGCCAACGTGGTGAACCTGATCTTCAACTATTTCCTGATTCAGGGAAACTGCGGCTTTCCCCGCCTGGCGGTGAAGGGAGCTGCCATTGCGACTACCATGGGCAGCTTCGCAGCCTTCCTGATCTCCCTGTATTCAATCCGGCGGAAAAACGGCGGGATCCTGCATCTGGACCTGAAAGGGGAACCGTGCAGACCGGATCTCCCGCTTCTGAAAGGTGCGTGGAAGGTTGCCTTCAGCGCTTTTCACGAGCAGTTTTTCCAGCGGCTGGGTATTTTTGCCTTCGCGCGGATCGCCGCGTCCCTGGGGACCGTTGAGTTTGCCATCTATCAGTTTATCATGAATCTGGCAAACCTTCAGGGCTACACCTATGACGGCTTTGCCTCTGCCGCCACGGCGCTGACCGGTCAGAGTCTCGGAATGAAGGAGCCGGAGCGGGCCCGACAGGCGGGAAAATACGCCGTGTGGATGGGCTATGCGACAGCCGGGTTCATTGCGTTGAGCTTTGCACTGTTCCGGCACCCGATCCTTTCCGTTTTCGCAAAAGGCGATCATTACGTTATCCAACATGGCGGTGCGCTGCTGCTCTTTGTGGCGGTAAGCTGCATCCCCTGCTCCGGAAGCACGGTTTATGCCGGGATCCTCCGGGGAGCGGGGGATACCCGCGCAGTGGCCCGGATCACCCTTTGGGTGGTGGCGGTCCTGCGGCCTGTGGCTGCATGGCTGTTCTGCTATCCATTGAAGCTCTATCAGTATGGTATCTGGGCATCCTTTACATTGGCCCATACCCTGCGCTGGATCTGCTTGTATCTGCATTGGCGCAAGGGTTGCTGGACACAAATAGAACTATAATTTTAAGGAGGATATTCCCATGAAACACGAGAAAATTCAGATCGTTCCCCCCAACAGCCTGAAGACCAAGTGGTCCCGCGCCATCCGCTACGGCGACCTGATCTTCACCACCGCTCATTCCGCTGCCCGGCCTGACGGCACCATGCCCACCACGCCGGAGGAGCAGATCCGCGGCTGCTTTGAGAGCCTGAAGAACACCCTGGAGGCCGGCGGTTCCGGCATGGACATGGTGCTCCACTGCGACTGCTTCCTGGCTCATCGTGAGGATTTCGCCCTGATGAACGAGATCTTCGACGAGTATTTCCTGGGCCAGGGCGTGCCCACCACCCGCAGCGTCACGGAAGTGACCTTCACTGCCCCCAAGTTCCTCTTTGAGATCCAGGCAGTTGCCGGTGTGAAGGACTGATTTTTCCTGTTCTTAATTCCAAAGTGTTTCCAAATGCGGGGTTCGCTGCGTATGGAAACGCGGAGTGACTCTACACTGGGGCGCCGCCTCGCTGTGTGATGCAGCTCTGGAAAACTGAATGAAAGCCGGGGGGAGCGCCTGCAAAGGGTGACGCCCTGGCTTTCCCATGAATATTGAAACTTCGCTGATCTCCTGCAACTTCAGACAGAGAGATTCCATGCGGGAATGGAAAGGTTTGAACGATTCCGATGAACAAGACCCCTCACTATGAAAGCTACCTCCGGATCCTGGAGGAGGAGCTGATCCCCGCGCTGGGCTGTACGGAGCCCATCGCCGTGGCCCTGGCCGCCGCCAAGGCGCTGGAGGCCCTGGGAGAGATGCCCTCCGAATGTCTGGCGGAGGTAAGCGGCAATATCATCAAAAACGTCAAGGCGGTGACGGTGCCCAACACCGGCGGCCTGAAGGGCATCCAGGCCGCCGTGGCCGCCGGCATCATCGGCGGACAGCCGGATCTGGGACTGGAGGTCCTCTCCCAGGTCACGCCGGAGGAGATCGTGGAAATGGGCGATTTCCTGCGGGACTGCCCCATTCAGGTGCTGCCCACCGGGGGCGACCGTGTCTTTTATATCCGGGTGACCCTGACCTCCGGCAGCCACACCGCCTGCTGCGAGATCGTGGATTTCCACACTAATATTACCCAGATCCGGAAGGATGGCAAGATCCTGTTCCAAAATCAGGCGGGTGCATCAGCGCAGACGGCGCAGACTGACCGCTCTGTGCTCAGCGTTAAGGAAATCCTGGAATTTGCGGATACGCTTGACATTCAGGATGTGGCCCCCGTTCTGGAGCAGCAGATTGCGTACAACACCGCTATCTCTCAAGAGGGCTTAAAAGGCGGCTGGGGCGCTGAAATGGGCCGCACACTGCTAAAGCTACACGGGGATCATCTGCCGACCAGGCTGCGGGCCGCCGCAGCCGCAGGTTCCGATGCTCGTATGAACGGTTGTGAACTGCCGGTTGTCATTGTTTCTGGCAGCGGCAACCAGGGCATGACGGCGTCTCTGCCGGTTATTGAGTATGCTAAGGTTATTGGAGCGGACCATGAGGCCCTACTGCGGGCGCTAGCAGTATCGGATCTAATCACCATTCATCAAAAGACAGGCATCGGCCGCTTGTCAGCATTCTGTGGCGCGACCAGCGCAGGCTGCGGCGCCGCCTGCGGCATTGCCTATCTGGACGGCGCAAAGCCGGAAATGATTACCAAGACCATCGTCAATACCCTAGGCATTTGTTCCGGCATGGTCTGCGATGGCGCAAAGTCCTCCTGCGCGGCGAAGATCGCGGCGGCGGTGGAAGCCGGTCTTGACGGTTATGAAATGGCAAAGGTCGACTTGGGCTTCGTGAATGGCGAAGGTATTATCGGCGCTGACGTAGAGCAGACCATTGTCAATGTTGGCCGTATGGCCCGACAGGGAATGCGACATACCGATGAGGAAATTCTGAATATTATGCTCGGCCTATAAACAGACCGCATGCAATTTGACATTCGTGAGCGGCGCCTTCTTGTCAAACTGCCCCTAGTCCGTGGAGGAATTGAAGGATGTGAAGGCCTGCTGCGCCAAGTACAGGAAGATGGCTAAGGGTTCAACATAACTCTAGCCATCTCCGGCAGAGCTGCACGCCAAAAAGGCATGCAGCTCTGCTTTTTGAAACCCGTCAAGATTTATGCGCAAAAAGCTTTGCAGACTCCGGCTGTGGGACAAGCCCTTGAAAAAATCCTGTATTTTTAGCCGCTCAAAAATCAGCGCTTGGCTTTCAATCGTAAGTGCTCAATAGCCACCCGCATTTCCAAGGCTGAGTAAGTATGAGAAAATAATACGTAGTCAACAAAAACTGCGTGTAAGTTTTCGAATGCGAAGGGAGTGCGTGTAAGAAATGGAAGATGTGTTAGCGATCCGGGATGAGTATCGTCTGCAGGAATGGAGCCAGATCATCCAGGCGGGGCAAAACAGTGGGCTGAGTAAGCGGGAGTAGGCAGGCAGCTGCTACTCGGCCTTGGAGCCGAAGCCGTGAGGCCAGGTTTAAGCGTAGGCAGAGGAGTGCGAGAGCCGCAATGCGAAAGCGTGAAGTGATTGAGCCCCGTCATATATAAAAAGTGGAAGCCGATGTGTTCCTTGCCACAGCAGGCAGCAATACGGTGGGTCCCATCATTCAGAGCTGAGTGACTCGCTGGGATCGTGAGGAGTTGGGCCCCCTTCTACCGCTCTTGCCTGGAACTGGTGGAAGTACAAGGCCTGCCCAGTGTGGCTTTCTGCTGTGTCTCCACAGAAGAGTTTCATTTTTCCAATCAAGAGGCTGCCGAGATCGCCGTAAAAACAGTCGCCGATTTTCTCCGGCATAGCACTTCCGTCAGAAAGGTGATCTTCAATGTTTTCAAAGACCTTGACGCGGACATCTACCGCAGACTGCTCGGTGCAGATTAAACGATTGAAAAAAGCGCTGGCGAAGACCGACGCTGTGGTGATCGGCGCGGGGGCAGGACTGTCTACATCTGCGGGATTGACCTATTCGGGCGAGCGGTTTCAGAAAAATTTCGGGGATTTCATTGAGAAGTAAGGCATCCGGGATATGTACTCCGGCGGCTTTTATCCCTTCGAAACACTGGAGGAGTATTGGGCGTGGTGGAGCCGCCACATCATGGTGAACCGCTATGAAAAAGCACTGAAGCGGTCTACGACGACCTGCTGGCGCTGGTGCGGGACAAAGACTATTTTGTTCTTACCGCCGATGTGGACCATCAGCTCCAGTTGGCGGGCTTTGATAAAAAGTGGTTGTTTAAATCCGGGGCGACTACGGCCTGTGGCAGTGCGCCAAGCCCTGCCATCAGGAAACCTATGATAACAAGGAAACGGTCCGGCGCAAGGCGGCGGAGCAGCGAAATATGAAGATTCCAACAGAGTTAATTCCTCGCTGCCCCAAGTACGGCAGGCCAATGACCATGGACCTGCGCTGTGGAAACACCTCCGTCCAGGATGAAGGATGGTATCATGCCGCTAAACGCTACCAGGATTTCCTGCGGCGTCATCAGAGCGGCAGACCCGTATCTGGAACTGGGCGTTGGTGCAAATGTGCCCGCCATCATCAAGTATCCTTTCTGGAAATATACGGCTGCGAATTCAAAGGCGACTTATGTTTACGTCAATTATGCTCAGGCTTTTGCACCGGCAGAGATCAAAGATCAGTCTATCTGTATTGATTGCGATATTGGAATTGTGCTGAAAGGATTATGGGATTTGAAGCCGACTGTTCTTTGATAACAGCATCGCAAAATCTGACTGGGGTGTCTACCGAGAAAGGAATTAACCCACATATGGAACCACTTATTATTAATAGCGAGTGAGCCGTGAATCCTTTGCCGCAACTCTTCTGACCACACAAACAGCCACAGACCTGCGTGGAATGTGTGGAAACGACAGATTTAAAAAGTGCTGGAAAGCAAATAAAACTGAATGGAAATGACCATAAACGAACGAAAAATATTATAAAAAATTTCAAATGTCGGTTGACGTGCAGGGGGTCACAGGTTCGAGTCCTGTATCGTCCACCAAACAAATCCCTTAGAGCCGCAAGGCTTTGAGGGATTTTTTGCTGCGCTGAAATGGTGTTTACCCT
>Ga0129313_1001611_pt1 | contig 13773 bp, 17 predicted proteins | sample O1105metagenome_FD_94436 | JGI IMG/M metagenome (GOLD analysis project Ga0129313, IMG submission 94436) | Orangutan group fecal microbial communities from fecal samples from Wisconsin, USA - O1105 metagenome | ecosystem: Host-associated > Mammals > Digestive system > Large intestine > Fecal... | reverse complement strand
GATGGTCACAAGAAGCTGGCTACCCGAAGCGGTGAGCGTGATACCGATGGCAAGCTGCTTTATCAGGCAGCAGCAGGTGGTACTACCACAGATGTAACTCAGGCCAAAAAGGATGCTAAGGGCAATCCTTTGCCTGTGGATGTTAATGGTACAGGTGATGGCAGCAATGCGGTATGGATTGCAGCTCTCTTTAACTGTGAGCGGGACAAGACCAGCCCAGAGGTGAACGGCACAGATCGCCTGATTGGTAATGGTTCTCTCTACAGCTATTACAACACCAGCATGACCACTATGGGTTCTGATGCCTCCAATATGAATGGCAGGGTAAAATTCCAGTCTGGGGTTATGGATCAGGTAGAAAATCTCAGAAGCTCCACCAATGGCGTAAATTGGGATGAGGAGCTTAGCAATATGATAACCTTCCAGCAGGGCTATTCTGCCTGCTCCCGTTGCTTGTCTGCAATGGATGAATGTCTGGATAAATTGATTAACGGTACTGGTACTGTGGGAAGATAAGGTGATATAGATGCGAATTTCTAGTACAATGATGTCCAATAATTATTTGAAGCAACTGAACGGCACTTATGAGCAGTACAGCAAGCTGATGGAGCAGGCTGATGGCAGCAAGCTGCATAGAGCTTCAGATAATGCAGTGGGCTATTCCAAATATCTGCGTTATCAGAATAATCAGATTAGCAACGAGCAGTATCAGAGCAATGTTAGCACTGCTTCCAGTTGGATGAAGAATGCGGATGCGGCTTTGGTAAATGTAACTGATTTGTTGCAGACCTTTAAGGCCAAGGTGGAGCAGGGTTCTAATTCTACCAACAATGAGAGCGATATGAAGGATATTGCCAAGGAGCTTTTGGCCAATGTGCAGGAGCAGGTGGCAGATTTGAATACCCAGATTGGTGACCGTTTCCTCTTCGCTGGTCAGAAGGACACTACTATGCCTTTTGAAATCAGCGCTGATAAGATGGATAGAGGAGATACCTTTACTCTGGACGAAAAGCAGTCCGCTTTCTTCTCCGGAGCTACTGGTTGGGGTGATGAGAATACCACGGTAAAACAGATGCTGAAGCTAAAGGGCGATGATGGCAATAGCTATTATATGAATGTAAATACCGGTGATGTGTACACTGAGGATTTCGTTAAGAATGGCTATAAAAATGAAGATAAATTTGATCCTAAAACCCAGGCTGTAGACAATGTTACCAGTGGTGCAGCAGGTACAGCCAAAGCCTATAATGTTTCTGAGAATTTTGACCAATATGGTGTAATTAAAACTGATAAGGACGTAGGTACCAATGCTAAATACAATGTTACCGTAGATGGTAAGCAGGTAAATTTGAAATTGTCCACCACCAAGCAGTATATTGTTAAATATGCTGGTGATGATAAATACATCTCCATGGTTAAGAAAAATGGCGGTGTAGATAAAGCTACTGATACGGTAAATGTTACTGGTCAGGATATTAATGGCTGTGACCTTTTCGATGTAGGCAATGATCCTCATAGTGGTACAGCCAGATTGAATCAGCTTTTGTACACTGTAGCCAAGTTGGATGGAGCGGATTACAAATGGGCTGGTGAGCAGGGCATGACCATTGCTGATAGTGCCCATGCTACAGTGCTAGGGGCTCAGACCAAAATGGCAGCTAGACAGCAGGCCTACAATTCCTCCTCCAGTATGCTGGTAACTCAGAATGAATCCATTACCAGTGATATTTCTGATGTATCCAGCACCGATGTGGCTTTGCTGGCTACCAAGCTGATGGAGTACCAGACAATCTATAGCTTGTCCCTGTCTGTAGGCTCCAAGATTTTGCCAGGTACCTTGGCAGATTATTTGTAATTTGCTGGTATAAATTGCCTTGGTGATGTATACTTAAATTAGAAAGGATGTGAGGCAGATGGGGATGTTAGATGGTATTGGAGGCACAGGTATCCTGTCCACTATGAAATATGTGAATATTGATCAGAAGCTGCCTCGCATTGGTATTCGCCAGCAGCAGGCTATGGGATTGAAAAACGGCTATGTTCCAGCAGAAATGCACCGGGATTATGAGCCTCCTTTGGCTGATATGGGCGTTAGTCTGGTGAAGGTGGATATTGATTGTTATCCCTGCCGCAAGGCTTATGGCTATCTCAATAATACGGATTTTGCCCAGACCTATGGACAGAAGGGACAGCAGGATATAGCGGCGGCTACCTCCCGTCATACTCAGGAGGGCTGGGATATGGCAAAAAACGGAGCCAAGCCGGGAGAAAGCATTATTGGCCGTCAGAATCGTTCCCACTTCTGGAACCAGGTAGTAAAATGGCCTACCTGGGTGGCCAAGGATATTCCTGATCCAGTATTTACGGTAACCCCTTCGGAGATAAAGGGGCAGATGAATGTGGGACATGATAGATATAGTATTAAGCCTCAGGCCAAGGCCAATATAGATATTCGGGTTGGAGAGGCTGAAACATATATTGCTACGGAAGGCTCCATTCGCATGTGGACCACGGAAGGTCATTATGATATACAGGCATAGGGTGTGAACTTTACAAGTAATTGTCCTGCTTATGATTTGTATGTAGAGGATTGCGAAAATAATTTTTGGAGGCTTTTATATGAGAAAGATAAATACCCGCCGTTTTGGCGAGCTGGAGATTGAGGATCAGGATATTATCAGATTTGCTGATGGCCTGCCAGCCTTTGAGGAGGAGCATGAATTTGTGGTACTGCCTTATGAAGAAGGTACACCATATATGTTTTTGCAATCTTTGACTACTCCTGAACTGGCTTTTCTCATGACGGATCCTTTTGTTTTCTTCCCAGATTACAGCTTTGAACTGGATGATACCAATATGGAGAAGCTAGGGGTGGAGGCAATGGATGATATTCTGGTATGTACCCTCATATCTATTCCGGCTACAGGTATTGCCAATATGACTACCAATCTGCTGGCTCCAGTGGTTATTAACAGACACAGCAGAGAGGCTAGACAGGTGGTGCTGGAAAAGACTCAGTACACCACCAAGCATCGGCTGTTTCCTGAGAAGAAGGAGGCAGAATAATGCTTGTATTGACTAGACGCCCCCACCAGCAGATTATGGTAGGGGATGATATAGTCATTAATATTGTGGATGTTAATGGCGAAAATGTCCGGGTAGCAATAGATGCCCCTCGGCATGTAAAGATATATCGGGGAGAAATTTACAGGGCGATTAAGGATGAGAACCGCAATGCAGCGGCGGCACCTGCAGATTTTGATCTGTCACAGGCTTTGCCTGAAAAAAACTAAAGGACTAAATCATTTTTTCTATGGAGGGATAACGATGATTGGAAAGATGCAGGACATGGTAACGGCAGCAGTGGTTGTATCTGCTGCTGATAACAAGGGATCAAGGTATACCAGCGAGACCAAGGCAAGCAGTCAGAATACTCAGTCAGATGGCAATGCTGTTGTTAAGTCAGCGGTTCAGACCGATGGCGTGGATGCCATTAATGCTGCTGGCAACCCTCAACAGACCGGGGATGAACAGCAGGAAAATCAGGATGGCAAAAACCCTCTGTCCCATGAGTTTGTCAGTGAAATGACCAAAGAGCTGAATGAGCTTATGAGCAAGCTGAACTGTGACCTGGAGTTCCAATATCACAAGGAAGTAGGAGTTATGTCCGTAAAGATGGTGGACAAGAACACCAAGGAAGTTATTAAGGAATATCCACCAGAGGAAATGGTGGAAGGTATGATTAAGGCTCAGGAATGGCTAGGCGCCTTCCTGGATAAGAAAGCGTAATAAAGGAGGGACCGGCAATGGGTGCAAACGGAATCTATGGCTTGTCCGGCTCAGGTCTTGACATTGAATCCCTGGTAAAAATGGGAATGATGAACAAGCAGAATCAGTACGATAAGATGTACCAGACTCAGCTGAAGCAGACCTGGGTAAAGGAAGCCTATAACACAGTATATACAGATGTAAAAGCATTTAAGGAAAGTATGTCTACCTTCAAAATGCAGTCCAATATGAGTGCCATGCAGGCTACCAGCAGTAATAATGATGTGGTTAGCGTTACGGCCAATGGTGCGGCCGCTGCCATGAACCACAAGATAACTGTGGAGCAGGTGGCCAGCAATGCTTATCTGATGACGGCTAATGGCCAGAAGATTGGCAGAGCTAATGCTTCTCCTGCTGCTGCTAATAGTGCATATCTGAAGGATGTGCTTTTTAGTGGAGATGCTACCAAGACTACTGTTGATGGTCAAACATCTTACCTTGTTAAGAATGATAAAACTGGCAAGAACGATACCTTCAAAGGCTCTGATGTGGCTATTTCCATTGAGGTGCAGGATGGCAATGATGTGGATAGCGATGGCAAGCCTGTTACCCACAAGGTAGAGTTTACCTATGATCAGATATTTGGGGATAACAAGACGTTGAATGATTTGGCTACTGCCTTCTCCAATAGCGGTGCCAATATTCAGGGTGGTTATGACACTGTTAACGACAGCTTTAGTTTGTATAATAAAACCAGTGGTGCTGATAACAAAATCGGCTTGCAGGCTAATAATGACAAATCTGCAGAGCTTCTGAACAAGCTTCATTTGGCCAGCTACGATTCTCAAAATAATACTTTGGGCACGGAGGCTACCTTTGTTAATGGCACCATGAATGTAGCTGCAGTTGGCACCAATGCCAAGGCTACCATTGATGGCAAGACCTATGAGTCCGCCACCAACAAGCTGAATGTAGCCAATGTTATCTACAATTTCAATGGGGTATCTGCCAAGAATGCGGATGGCACCTATCAGGCTTCCACTATCAGCGTTTCTCAGGACACTGACAAGATTGTGGATAATGTGAAGAAATTTGTAGAAACCTATAATAGTCTGATTGACAGTCTTAACACTAAGTACAGAGAGGAAAAGAATACTGACTACAAGCCACTGACCAAGAAGCAGGAAGGGGAAATGACAGAGTCCCAGATTGATAAGTGGAATGAAAAGGCTAAGTCTGGTCTCCTGTATCATGATAACAATATCTATTCCATTATCAGTGATATGCGGGAATCTCTCTATACCAAGGTGGATGCAGTAGATACAGTTCTTACCGATGCTAAGGGCAACAAGTATTCCTACAATTCCATGTCCTCTATTGGTATTACCTCCTCCACTAACCAGGGCCATATTACCCTGGATGAGGAAAAGCTGAAGAAAGCTTTGACTGAGGATCCGGATTGCGTATACCAGCTCTTTGCTTCTGACCAGGATAGTACTTATGTTGCTGGCTCTACCAACAAGAATCAAGCTGATACCTACACCAGCAAGAGTGACTATCTCAACACCGGTATTGCCAACAGATTGTACAATGCTATGACTACCAACATTAGCAATCTGGAAAGCTATGCCGGCACCAGCAAGGAAACTGATGATGAAAGCTATCTGGGCAAGCTGATTACCAATATGAACACCAAGATGACCAGCTTCCAGACCTTGATGAAGTCCTATGAAAGCAAGCTATATAAAAAGTATGATGCTATGGAGGTTGCTCTCTCCAAGCTGGGTGCTCAGCTAAGCTATATTACTGGCTAATGGCCTGAAAAAGAGGGAAATATATGATTAATAATGCAGCAGAAGCCTATAAGAGACAGCAGGTTATGACCGCTACGCCAGAGGCTTTAACCCTGATGCTATATAATGGTGCGCTCCGGTTTATGAAGGAAGGGCTGGAGGCTATGGAGGCCAAGGAGTGGGAGCATTGCAACAACTCTCTCCAAAAGGCCCAGAAGATTATTCTGGAGTTTCAGGCTACCTTGAAGATGGAATATGATATTTCCAAGCAGCTGATGCCTCTCTATGATTATGTTTACAATGGTCTGGTAGAGGCTAATATGAAAAGCAAGCCGGAGAAGGTTACGGAGTGCATGGATATTATCCGTGAGCTGCGGGATGCCTGGGCTCAGGCTATGAAAACCGCTCGTCAGGAAAGAGGTGCTTCCTAATGCAGCCTCCTGTTATGCCTAGACGCCAGTTGGAGTTTACGGATCGCCAGCTGTGGGAAAAGTATTGGATGGTTACCCAGGAGCTTTTGAAGTTTATCAAGGCTGAGGAGATTGATACCTTTTTGAATCTGGTGGATCAGCGGCAGCAGCTGATGGAAATGATGAAGGCTCTGCCAGTGGAAAAGCAGGATTTCCGCCATACCGAGGAATGTGCTCAGCTCAAGGAACAGATTAAGCCTCTGGATATGCAGATTATGTACAAGGCTAGAACCTGGCTGAACAAATCCCGCCGGAACAATACGCAGGTTAGGGCTTATGACGGGATACGGGGAGTTACCAATGGCGGCTATAGTTTTAATCGCCAGCTTTAAAATCTAAGATTCGAGAAAGCCATGACATTATATGTTGTGGCTTTTTCTTTTGCAGCTAAATGGGTTATATCAGATATTTTTTTTGTAATTCGATTACATTAAGAACAAGATAGTTGAGAATAAAAATCTTTATCTACTAAAACAATGATGTTCAATAACTAATAATTATTTACATATAAGGTATGTTTATGTATACAAAAAAATAAATAAATAAATTTAATTATTTTACACAATAGCGATGTATTCTCTGAAAAGATATGTTATAATGAAACGGTTAGAGGGCGGATATATTTCTGCCAATTGATTAATATTCAATCGAAGATGCTTTGCATCGGAGGAGGAATATGAGGGAAATTTTTTTGACAAAGGCCAGACCACTGGCAAAGTATCTCATTGCTGGTACGGTGCTGATTGTGGTGAATCTATGGGCTGCTGGCAAGCTTGAGCTGCTGGCTGGTCTATTAGCAGGCTATGGCCTTGGCATGGTTTGGTATGGTGTAATGTTCGGCAGATTGTGGCGCAGCGGTGATATGACTATCGCCCAAGCCAAGCAGCATGTGGTTATAGGAGCAATCCTGCGGCTGATGCTGATGGCGGTTGTATTCTGGGCTGCTATACAGGTGTCCTTTGGACAGTTTCTGGCCACGGTCACAGGCTTTGGCATAGTTTATATGCTGGGCATGGTAATGCTGATTCTCTCAGCCAGACAAATGTAAGGGCTTCCCCAATATTTTGTCAAAGGAATTTTCAAGTGGTGTGACAGACTTGGAGTCTGCACAACAAAAGGAGGTAGAGGTTCTATGCACGAAATCGGTGTTCGCGAAACAGTGCAGTTTGCCGGACTGACCTTCAATTGGGAAACGCTGGTGATGACCTGGATAACCATGGCCATTGTTATTGCAATTGGTTTTTTGGCTTCCAGAAGTCTTAAGCTGGTGCCTACCGGAGCTCAGAATGTAGTAGAAATTCTCATTGTTTGGCTCCGTGAACAGGTTCACAACAATTTGGGAACCAGAGGGGATTTTTTGACACCTTTGATTGTTACCCTGTTCCTGTTCCTGGTAATTTCCAACTGGCTAGGTCTGGTGCCACAGATGGCATCTCCGACAAATGATCTGAACACCACCTTAGGTCTGGCTCTCCTGATGGTTCTGATTGTCCACGTTCTGGGTATCTACATGAAGGGTATGCATTACATTCAGCATTTCTTCAAGCCTGTAGCCCCATTTGTGGTTATCAATGCTATTGAGGAAGTAGCAAAGCCTATCACTCTGTCCTTCCGTCTATTTGGTAACATTATGGCAGGCGAGATTCTGATTATCATCCTGCTGAAGCTGGTACCAATCTGGATGCCTATTCCATCTGTTGTATGGCTGGCTTTCAGTATCTTTATCGGCGGAGTTCAGGCATTTATCTTCACCAGTCTGTCCTTGGCATATCTTGCCAATGCAGTTAAGGAAAGTGAAGACTAAGGATTTATCTATTTTTATGAATTGGAATGTAAGAGGAGGATTTTTCTAATGGAAAACGCAATTATGGTAGCAGCAGCTCTGCTGGGTGCAGGTATTACTATGGGTTTGGCAGCAATTGGTGCAGGTCTTGGCGATAGCCTTGTTGCTAGCAAGTTCATTGAGGGCTTGACTCGTCAGCCAGAGGCTAAGAACGTGCTGTTCACCAACACCCTGATTTCTATCGGTCTGGTAGAGTCCATGGCAATTATTGCTACAGTTATTGCCCTGATTATGCTCTTTGCAAATCCGCTCATCAAATAAGAAACTATTTGAAGTGTGATTTTTAGAGGAGGCAATAGAATTGATAGATATAAATGCAACACTGGTTGCTCAGATGCTGAACTTCTTGATTCTGGTTGTCGTTCTCCGCTTGGTGGCCTATAAGCCTATCGTAAAAATGCTGAAGGAGCGCGAGGAGCGCATTGCTGGCAGCATTGAGAAGGCTGATGCTGATATGGCAGAGGCTGAAGCTGTCCTGAAGGATTACAAGGCACAGCTGGCTAGTGCTCGTGTCAAGGCACAGGATATTATGGATAAGGCAGAAAAGCGTGCTCAGGATGAGCATTCTGCCAAGATTCAGGAGACTCATAGCGAAATCAAGCAGATGAAGGAAGCTGCCCAGCAGCAGATTCAGCGTGAGCGTTCCCAGGCTGTAGAGCAGTTGAAAAGCCAGATGGTGGTTCTTTCAATGGCTGCAGCTCAGAAGATTGTTTCCAAGAATATGGATGCTGCTGAGAATGAGGCCCTTATTGGCGAGTTTATTGACCAGCTGGATAAGGACAAAATTGGTGATCTGCCATGCTAAATATACAGCTTGCCCGTAAATACGGGACGGCAATCTTTGAGATTGCCAATGAGGACAACAAGCTTGAGGAATATGGCCGTGAGCTTGCCGATGTAAGTCAGGCTCTATTTGCTCAGGCAGAATTGAAGGACTTCCTGACCAATCCCCAGATACAGCCGGAAGATAAGAAGCAGGTGCTTCTCAGGCTGTTAAAGGACCAGGTTTCACCTATGATGATGAATTTCCTGCTCCTGCTGGTGGACAAGCGCCGCATTGTGCTGCTGGAGGCTATTAACGACTGCTATCAGGAGCTGTCCAACAAGGCCCAGGGTATCATCGTTGCAGATGTTACTACGGCTTATGAATTGAAGGCGGAGCTTCGGAGCCGCCTGAGCAGCAAGCTGGAGTCTGTAACTGGCAAAAAGGTACAGCTCCGTACCCATCAGGACCAGTCCATTATTGGCGGCGTGGTGGTAAAGATTGGTGACACCCGCATTGACGGTAGTGTTATCGGACGCTTGCAGGCTCTCAAGGCTGAATTGATGGCAAGTAATTGATAAAATTGGGGTGACAGCGAAGTATGAAGATGAATCCGGAAGAAATAACAGCCATTATCAAGGATCAGATCAAAAATTATGCTGTTGATCTGAATGTTGATGAAGTTGGCTCTGTTATCGAAATCGGTGACGGTATTGCCCATATTCATGGCTTGAACAAGGCTATGGCTGGCGAGCTGTTGGATTTCGGTAATGATATATATGGTCTGGTTCTGAACCTGGAGCAGGACAACGTAGGTGCCGTTATTCTTGGTGGCGAAACCGAGATTAAGGAAGGCGCTCAGGTAAAGAGAACCGGCACTATCATGCAGGTTCCTGTAGGTCAGGCCATGATTGGCCGTGTAGTAGATGCCTTGGGCCGTCCTATTGATGGCAAGGGACCTATTCCTACTACTGAGACTCGTCCAGTTGAGTTTAATGCTCCTGGTATTGCAGACAGAAAGTCTGTACATGAGCCTCTCCAGACTGGTATCAAGGCATTGGATGCTCTGGTACCAATCGGCCGTGGTCAGCGTGAGTTGATTATCGGTGACCGTGGTACTGGTAAGACTGCTATTGCCGTAGATACCATTCTGAACCAGAAGGGCCAGAACTGTATCTGCGTATATGTAGCTATTGGTCAGAAGGCTTCCACCGTAGCCCGCGTGGTAAAGACCTTGGAAGATGCCGGTGCTATGGAATATAGTATCGTAGTAGCTGCTACAGCTGCTGATTCTGCTCCTTTGCAGTATCTGGCTCCTTATGCCGGTGTTGCTATGGCAGAGTATTTTATGTATAGAAAAGATGAGAATGGTCAGGGCGGCCACTGCCTGTGCGTTTATGATGATTTGACCAAGCATGCTGCGGCATATCGTGCTATGTCCCTGCTGCTCCGCAGACCACCAGGACGTGAGGCATATCCAGGCGATGTATTCTATCTACATTCCCGTCTGTTGGAGCGCGCTGCTAAATTGTCTGATGATCTGGGTGCAGGTTCTATTACTGCACTGCCAATTATCGAGACCTTGGCAGGCGACCTTTCCGCATATATTCCTACCAACGTAATTTCCATTACAGATGGTCAGATCATGCTGGAGACTGATGCTTTCTATTCCGGTATCCGTCCTGCTATCAGCGTAGGTCTGTCCGTATCCCGTGTAGGTGGTTCCGCTCAGATTAAGGCTATGAAGCAGGTTGCTGGTACCATGCGTCTGGATTTGGCTCAGTATCGTGAGCTGGCAGCATTCTCCCAGTTTGCTTCTGATTTGGATGCCGCTACCAAGGCTCAGCTGGACCGTGGTGTCCGCATGGTTGAGACTCTGAAGCAGGCTCAGTATTCTCCAATGTCTGTAGAGGATCAGGTACTGGTTATCTTTACTGCTGTTCGTGGCTATCTGGTAGATATTCCTGTAGAGAAGGTAGTAACCTTCCAGGATGAGTACCTGAAGTTCATGCATGCAGAGCATCCAGAAATCGGTGAGAAGATTGTTCAGCAGCAGAAGCTGGATGATGCACTGGAGAAGGCTATTTCCGCGTCTATTGAGGAATTCAAGGAAACTGTAACATACAAAATGGCATAAGGCGAGGTGATTTTATTTGGCTAGTTTACAGGATATACGCCGTCGTATCAAGAGCGTAAAGAGTATTCAGCAAATCACAAACGCTATGAACATGGTTGCAACCTCTCGTTTGCGCAAGGCAAAGGAGGCGGCTGTGGCCAACAAGCCTTATGCAGATAAAATGGCACAGGTAGTATCAGATATCGCTGCCAATGCAGGGGATTTTTCTCATCCTCTGCTGGAGGTGCGCCAGGAGGGCAAAAAGCTGATTCTGGTAATGGCTTCCGACAAGGGCCTGGCTGGTGCGTATGCCAGCAATGCCTTCAAGGAGGCTGTGGCTGGTATTGAGGACAAGTCCAACACTGAAATCGTGGCTGTAGGCCGCAAAACCGATGCTTTCTTTAGAAATCGGGATTATGAAGTGGCTAAGTCCTATATTGGTATCAGTGAGCGTCCTTCCTATGATGATGCCAGGGAGATTGCTGTAGACCTGATTTCCAGATTTGTTTCTGGCGAGGTCAAGGAAATCTCCATGGTATATACCCGTTTTGTGTCAGCTATCAGCTGTGTTCCTGAGACTGTTAAGCTTTTGCCTTTTGGTAATTTGGCTGGTCAGGGTGGAACCCATGCCGAGTACATTTATGAGCCTGATGCTCAGTCTGTACTGGGCTATATGCTGCCACAGTATCTGGTAACTACAATCTATGCCGCTCTTTTGCAGGCTGCAGCCAGCGAGCTCAGCTCCCGTATGAATGCTATGAGCAATGCTACGGACAATGCACAGGAGCTTATCGCAAAACTTGATTTGCATTATAACAAAGTTCGTCAGGCCGGTATCACCCGCGAGATTACAGAAATCGTGGGCGGTGCTGAGGCACTGAAATAAGGGGGTTTACCATTGGCAAAGGGTAAAGTCGTACAGGTTATTGGACCTGTCGTAGATATTGAATTTCCAGCAGGTCAGCTGCCGGAGATCCTCAATGCAGTTACAATCCAGGGTAAAGCCGGCGATGTGAATATTGATCTGGTAGTAGAGGTTATGCAGCATCTGGGTGATTGTGTTACCCGCTGTATCGCTATGAGCTCTACTGATGGTCTCACCCGCGGGATGGAGGCTGTTGATACTGGTTCACCTATTAAGGTTCCAGTAGGCGACGCCTGCCTTGGTCGAGTATTTAATATTTTGGGACAGACAGTTGACCACAATCCTGAGCCTGTTGGCAACAAGGAATTCTGGCCAATTCATCGTCCTGCACCAAAGTTTGATGAGCAGGAGACTTCCACTCAGATTCTGGAGACTGGTATCAAGGTTGTTGACTTGATTGCTCCATATTCCCGTGGTGGTAAGATCGGCCTCTTTGGTGGTGCCGGCGTAGGCAAGACAGTTCTTATCATGGAGCTGATTCATAATATTGCTACCCAGCATGGTGGTTATTCCGTATTTGCTGGTGTAGGTGAGCGTACCCGTGAGGGTAACGACCTGTGGTCTGAGATGACTGAGTCCGGAGTTATTGACAAAACAGCTCTGGTATATGGTCAGATGAATGAGCCACCAGGAGCACGTATGCGTGTTGCTCTGACTGGCTTGACCATGGCTGAGTATTTCCGTGATGTACAGGGCCAGGACGTGCTGCTGTTCATTGATAATATTTTCCGTTTCATTCAGGCTGGTTCCGAGGTATCCGCACTGCTGGGCCGTATGCCTTCCGCAGTAGGTTATCAGCCAACCCTCAGCACTGATATCGGTGCTTTGCAGGAGCGTATTACCTCCACCAAGAAGGGTTCCATTACCTCTGTACAGGCTGTATATGTACCTGCCGATGACTTGACTGACCCTGCTCCAGCTGGTACCTTTACCCATCTGGATGCAACCACAGTATTGTCTCGTCAGATTGCGGAGCTGGGTATCTATCCAGCCGTAGATCCATTGGATTCTACTTCCCGTATTCTGGATCCTAATGTTATTGGTACAGAGCATTATGAGGTAGCCCGTGGCGTACAGGCTGTATTGCAGAAGTACAAGGAGCTGCAGGATATTATTGCTATTCTGGGTATGGAGGAGCTGTCCGATGAGGATAAGCTGACTGTTGCTCGTGCCCGTAAGATTCAGCGTTTCCTGTCTCAGCCATTTGCTGTAGCCGAGGTATTTACCGGTACTCCTGGTAAGTATGTAGAGCTCAGGGATACCATCCGTGGCTTCAAGGAAATTCTGGAGGGTAAATATGATGACCTGCCAGAGGCTGCCTTCTACATGGTAGGCGGTATCGAAGAGGTTGTGGCAAAGGCGGAGCAGCTGAAGAAGGAGGGTTAATCAATGGCTACTATTAAGCTAGAGATTGTATCTCCTGACAAGGTTGTTTATACAGCCGATATAAATATGCTGATTGTTCGTTCCACAGCTGGCGAACTGGGTATTCTGCCTAAGCATGCTCCTATGGTAACAGGATTGCTGCCTCATGCCATGCGGGTGAAGATTGATGGCACAGAGTCCCTGATTGCTGTGGCTGGCGGCTTTATGGAGGTTCAGCCGGAGAAGATTACGGTGCTGGCTTCTGCAGCGGAGCTGCCTGTGGAGATTGATGTTCTGCGTGCCCAGAAGGCATATGATAGAGCAAGAGAGCGTCTGGAGGCCTTCAAGAGTGGTCGTCAGACAGATCCACCTATCGACAACAAGCGTGCCGAGATTGCCTTGCAGCGTGCGATGGCTCGTCTCAGAGCCTGCGGCAAATCAATCGAATAATATGCTATATGTTAAAATAACCGTTGGCTTTTACAAGCCAGCGGTTATTTTTTACTTATCTATATGGCGATATGAGAGTACCCTTTCAGGCACGCTCTCGCTACTTTTCTCGCCTAGCGGTACTAAAGCTCTCATGAGGCAATTTATTGATACACTTTTTGTAGGCATGGCATATACTCTTCCAGGCACGCTCGCGCTATATTGATGTGCAAACCTATATCACTATTAATGGCGATATGGGAGCACCCTTTCAGGCACGCTCTCGCTACTTTTCTCGCCT
>Ga0129313_1001610_pt1 | contig 13773 bp, 10 predicted proteins | sample O1105metagenome_FD_94436 | JGI IMG/M metagenome (GOLD analysis project Ga0129313, IMG submission 94436) | Orangutan group fecal microbial communities from fecal samples from Wisconsin, USA - O1105 metagenome | ecosystem: Host-associated > Mammals > Digestive system > Large intestine > Fecal... | reverse complement strand
GTTTTGCCGGGCCGAAGTGATCTGCTCCTGCAGGTCCTGCGTGTCCAGCACGGCGATCACATCGCCTTTTTTCACCTTATCGCCCACGGTTACGCGCACTTCCGAAACCTTGTAGTTCTTGGCCGAATCGGCCACGGTAACGCTGGCCTCGCTGCCGGATTTCACGGTGCCGTTCACGCTTACGCTGTCGGTAAGGCTGCTTTTCTGCAGCGTGGTGGTGCGCACAAACTGATAGCTTGAAGTTGGCGCAGACCGGAACAAAAAGCCGCGCAGCACCAGCGCCGCCGCCAGCACCAGCACCAGAATCAGCGCCGTGCGCTTTTTGTGCCGCCGGGCCCAGCCCAGCGGGTCAAACCGGGGGGATTTTTTGGTTTCTTCCATGTTTTTGGTTCCTTTCCTTTTTTGGGGGATCAAAGTTTTTCAGCCCTATCTTATACGTTCCACTCTGTGGAAGGTCAAGCGCCAGTTTTTGCATTTTCCTAAAATGCAACGGCGCCGGATGGCCCGCTGCTGCAAAAACCGACAGATTTTTCCAAGAAAAGTATAAAAACCAAATGTGTATAAATTTTGTGAGTCCGGTGAGCATTTCGCGCAAAAAAGGCACAGCGCGCTTTTTGCAAAGCATCGCTGTGCCTTTGGGCTTTTTTTAAGGGGTCAGTCCCACTCGATGTCCAGTTCCACGGGGCAATGGTCGCTGCCGAAGATTTCGCTGTGGATCACACAGTCCTTCACCTTGGGCATCAGGCGCTCGCTCACCAGAAAATAGTCGATGCGCCAGCCTGCGTTCTTTTCCCGGGCGTGAAAGCGATAGCTCCACCAGCTGTATGCGCCGGTGCGCTCGGGGTACAGGCGGCGGAAGCTGTCGGCAAAGCCGCTGGACAAAAGCTCGGTCATTTTGCCGCGTTCCTGATCGCTGAAGCCCGCATGGCCGCGGTTGGTTTTGGGGTTTTTCAGGTCGATCTCCTGATGCGCCACATTCAAATCGCCGCACACGATCACCGGCTTTTGGGCATCCAGCGCCAGCAGATAGGCGCGCAGATCATCCTCCCACTGCATACGGTAGTCAATGCGGGCCAATTCGTCCTGCGCGTTGGGCACATACAGGTTCACCAGATAAAATTCCGGATATTCCAGCGTGATGGCGCGGCCCTCGTGGCTGTGCTCTTCCTTGTCGATGCCGTAGCGCACACTCAGCGGCGGCTGCTTTGCCCAGCAGGCTGTGCCGGAATAGCCTTTTTTCTCGGCCGAGTTCAGGTATTCGCAATAGCCCTCGGGGGCAAAATCGGCCTGTCCGGGCTGCATTTTGGTTTCCTGAATGCTGAAAATATCGGCATCCAGCGCGGCAAAGCTTTCGGCAAAGCCCTTGGTCAGGCAGGCCCGCAGCCCATTGACATTCCATGTGATCAGTTTCATGTTTTATACCGTTTGTATTATTATAATCAAATATACGAAAGGTGGTTTGCTTATTCGGCTTTTGCGCCAATGCCCAGCTCTTCGGCGTGCTCACGCATACCGCCAATGCAAATGGCGATCACCTCGGGCAGCTGCATTCCCAGCATATCGCAGCCCTTCTGGATCAGCTCACGGTTGATCTTGGCGGCAAAGCGCTTATCCTTAAACTTTTTGCGCACGCTGGAGGCCTCCAGATCCGTCACCCCGCCGGGGCGCATTTTGGCCGTGGCGGCGATCAGTCCGGAAAGCTCGTCCACCGTGAACAGGCTTTTTTCCATATCGGTTTTGGGCTCCACCTCATTGCGCAGGGTGTAGCCGTGCGCCAGAATGGCGCGAATGCTTTCTTCGTCCACACCGGCTTCGCGCAGGGGCTGCTGGGTGTGTGCCAGATGCTCTTCGGGGTACTGCTCAAAATCATAGTCGTGCAGATAGCCCACCGCCTGCCAGTATTCGGCATCCGCGCCGAAATGCCCGGCCATTGCGCCCATGCAGGCCGACACGCCGATGGCGTGCTCAAACAGGTGCTGCTGGGTGGTGGTGGCTGCCAAAAGTTCTTTGGCACGGGGCAAAGTGAGTTTTTCCATGGGGAGTTTCCTTCTTTCTGATGCGGTGGGGTTTATTTTTTATGCAGATACTTTTTGTCCAGCCCCTGCCGCTCGGCAAGGCCCAGCACCAAAAGTGTAAGCACCACTTCCACGGGCAGCAGCGTGGTATTTTTTACAAGGCCCGTGGTAAAATAATAATAGTAGCCCTTGCCGTACAGCATGGCCTTCCACACGCTGCCCAGCAGCACGTTGCTGCCGTAGTTGATCACCAGGCGCACAGCCAGCACACGCCACCAGCGCAGCGGCTTGCGATACAGCCCCACGCCGTAGATCAGGCCCGACAAAATGGCCGTGAGCAGGTATCCCGGGAAATACGGCTCGCCGTAACCGCTCAGCAAAAAGCCCAGCGAATCCACAATGGCGCCCACCATCATGCCCACCACGGGGCCATAGCAGCGGCAGCCAAGGCTGATCACAAGAAAGCTGAAATAAATTTTAAGGCTGGGCCCCAAAAGATACACCGGAAAGCACTCTAAGATCATGGCCAGCGCGGCGATGAGGCCCGCAAAGGCCAGCACGCGCACATTGCGCAGCTCGTTGCGGGCAGCCTTCCAGTAGGCGGCGGTGAATACCCCCATGGGGGCGGCGGACAGGGTTTTTGCATCCATACAAAAATACCTCCTTTGTTTTGCAGCAAGCTGCAAAAAAGGAGGGACTACGGCGGGGCGCGCGGGTGCGGCCCCCGCAGGCACTTTTGTGCAGCAGCGGGATGCGGCATTTGCACTGCGGCCTGCCCTGCGGCAAAGCACTTCGTTCCGTCACAACTCCCCGTTGACGGACACTATACACGCAAACGCCTACTCTGCGAATGTTTGCCGATCACGATTTTCGGCATGGCTTTATTATACGCCGCCGCTATGGCTTTGGCAACAAATTTTTCGTGCGCTTTTTTGTGCCCCGGTTTTGTGCTACAATATAGGCGCAAGGGGGCACACGCTGCCGCCTTTCCGGCGTTTATCATTTCATTTTTTATATAGGAGAACCTGCTATGAAATTTTCTGAACTTGTGTATTCCCGCCCGGATACCGATGCTGTTCTGGCCGCCTATGCCGCGCTGACCCGGCGCGTGCAGGCCGCCTGCTCTCCCAGCGAGATTACGGCGGTGTTTGCCGAACATATCAAGCTGGACACTGACTACAGCTTTATGGCACGCCTTGCCAGCATTCGCTACACCATTGATACCCGCGATGCCTTTTACACCGCCGAGCGCGAGCATTTTGACGAAACCGACCCCACCGTGGGCAATGCCCAGCTGGCGCTGTACCGCGCTTTGCTGGAAAGCCCCTTCCGCAGTGCGCTGGCCGAAGCATACGGCGAGATCCTTTTGGCCAAGATGGATCTGGCTGTGCGCTCCAGCGATGACCGCGTGCTGGCCCTGCAGCAGGAGGAAAACCGGCTGGTAAGCGAATACCAAAAGCTGTACGCCAGCTTTATGGTGCATTTTGACGGCAAGGACCTTACACTGCCCCAGCTGGGCGTGTACAAGCAGGGCCCCGACCGTGCCGTGCGCAAGGCCGCCTATGTGGCCGAGGGCGAATGGTTTGACGCTCACCGCACCGAATTTGACGAGCTGTACTCCAAGCTGGTGGAAAACCGCAATGCCCAGGCCAAGGCGCTGGGGTATCACGATTACAGCGAGCTGAGCTATCTGCGCATGGGGCGCATTGGCTACGGCCCCGCCGAGGTGAAAAACTACCGCGAGCAGGTGCAGCGCGATGTGGTGCCCGTGGTACACGAGCTGCAAAAGCGCCGCTTTGCCCGTGCCGGTGTGCCGGATGCCAAGTTCTACGATCTGCCGGTTTTCTTTGCCGACGGCAACCCCAAGCCCCACGGCACCAGCGACGAGCTGCTGCAGCGCTGTCGGCAGATGTATCACGAGCTGAGCCCCGAAACCAGTGAATTTATTGACTGGATGTTTGAAAACGAGTGCTTTGATGTGCTCAGCAAGCCCGGCAAGGCCATGGGCGGCTATATGGAAGAGATCAGCGGCTACGGCCCGTTTGTGTTCAGCAACTGGAACGGCACCAGCGGCGATGTGGATGTGATCACCCACGAGATGGGCCATGCTTTTCAGGGTTATGTGGCACACAAGCTGGGCCTTGTGCCCGAGCTCAGCTGCCCCGGCATGGAAAGCGCCGAGATTCACAGCATGAGCATGGAATTTTTAACAAGCCCCTGGCACCATTTGTTCTTTGGGCCCGACACCGCCAAGTATCAGCTGATGCACGCCGAGGACAGCCTGTTCTTTTTGCCCTACGGCTGCATTGTGGATGAATTCCAGCACATTGTATACCAGCACCCCGAGCTTACCCCCGAGCAGCGCAACCAGAAATGGCTTGAGCTGGAAAAGCGTTATCGCCCCTGGGTGGATTTTGACGGCATTCCCTTCTACGGCCGGGGCGCAGGCTGGCAGCGCCAGCTTCATATTTATGAAATGGCCTTTTATTATATCGACTACTGCCTGGCGCAAACCGTGGCGCTGCAGTTCTTTGCCGCCCATCTGCAAAACCCCGCCGATGCATGGCAGCGCTATCTGGCCCTTGTGCGCAAGGGCGGCACCGAAAGCTATGCCGGGCTGGTGCAGGCCGCCGGTTTTGCCGTGCCGTTTGACTCCGGCAGCTTAAAGCCCGTGGCCGACACGGTGGCCCGGTGGATCTGCGAGCATCAGGTGTGAGGGCCGATTGACCAGTATTTCTTATAAATTCCTTTAAAAAAGTTATAATTCGATTTTGCGCCGATTCCTGTGATTTGTGCTATACTGGATATAAGATGTATCCGCCTGCCGCCCCGAAGCCCTGCCCGGGGCGGCAGCGCTGTAAGTGAGCACGCGCCGGGCAAACCGAAAATCCGATTTTCTTACCGCGACATGAAAAAGGAGATTTTATCCATGAACCGCAAAATCACCATTTTGGGCAACAGCGCCGCCGGTGCGGCCGCCGCTGCCGTGCTGGGCAAGCACAACACCGTGACCGTTACCATGGACCCCGCCGATTGCGCCGATGCCGAGTATGTGCTGGTTGCCTACAAAACCAAATTCAGCAAGCTGAAAAAGAACTACGACACGGCCGCCATCGAAAAGGCTCTGCCCGAGGTGCGCAAGGCCGCCCCCACCGCCTATATTGCCATTCAGTCCGCCGTGCCGCTGGGCTTCACCTACAATATGGGGGTGCATTTGCTGTGCGACTGCATTTTTGCCTGCCCCGCCCTGGTGCGCCCCAGCTTTGAAATGCAGGATATGGAAACCCCCAGCCGCATTGTGGTGGGCGCTTCCAAGTATAAGCCCGAGCTGGTGGCCGCTGCCACCCAGTTTGCCCAGCTGCTGGCCGAGGGCGCGGAAAACGACCCGCCCATTCTGTGCATGGGCGATACCGAGGCCGAGGCTTCGGCCCTGTTTGCGGATACCTTCCGCGCTTTGAAGGCCGGTTTCTTTAACGAGCTGGACACCTACGCCGAAACCAAGGGCCTGCACAGCGATGATATCATTCGCGCCGTCACGCTGGACCCTGAGATCGGCCAGAGCCTGAGCATTCCCAACTTCGGCGTGATCGCCGCCAGCGCCAACCAGCTGGAAACCAGCTACGACGATGTGCCCCAGCGCGGTGCCGCCCCCCAGCATTTGATCAGCGCCGCCGCCAAAACCGGCCGCACCCGCCGGGCCTATGTGGTGGACCGCATTTTGTTTAAGGCCGGTTACTACGAAAGCGATTTTGCCGGCTGCTGCAAGTGTGCCGGTGAGGTGGTGTTTGTGGGCATCCATGACCCCGCCGCCATTGCCAGAACCCCCGGCTGCACCCCCGCCATTATGCGCCAGGTGATCGACAAGCTGCTGGCCTCGGGCCCGGACACTACGGTGTATATCTATGACCCCCGCGGCGAAGGCGCTGCCATGGGCCTGACCGATGGCTGCAAGGTGATCGAGGATGCCGCCTTCTTCCGCAAGAACAGCGATGTGATCCTGGCCCCGGCTGCCGCCCGGGAAGAGCTGGCCGAAGTGGCCGGTAAAGTGTACTGCCGCGAGATCGAGCTGTAAGAGCCACGTTTCATAAAAGCTGTGCGGGCTAAGCAGCCCGGCTGCCGGATCTTGTGATATGAACAATAAAAAGTCCGTTTTGGTTTTTCTGACCAAAACGGACTTTTTCTATAGGCTAATAAATTTCTTGTATGTATCAAACTCATAAAACTGCATTTTTTAAAGCATAAAAATCGGATTTCAAACAACAAATTAAAAACAGTTTCCTTATTTGTAATTTATAAAATATCTTGCGCCTTTAAGCAGCTGAAGATAAGGGTGCCCCTTGCTTGACAAGAATAATGCAGAAAGCTATAATTAAATGCAGATGATATATCCATAATGCGGATATAAAAAGAAAACCGGATGTTAAATCACATACAAAAGGAAGGAGCGTAAGGATCAGAGCCTATATTCAGCGGACAACGAAATCAAATACTTCAATGTTTCGGCAGAAGTAATATCAGCAATTAAAGGAGGTCAATTATGGAAGCTTTTGTATCAAAACTCAGCGGCTTTTTGTGGGGCAACTACATGATAATCCTGTGCTTGGGTGTGGGTATTTTTCTCACGATCCGATTGAAAGGATTTCAATTCCGGTATCTGATTCCTTCTATTCGACTTGTAAAGGAAAAGAATACCTCATCCGACGGCGTTTCCTCGTTCCAGGCGTTCTGTATGGCTTTGGCCGGTCGTATCGGCACCGGCAACATTGTAGGCGTAGCCACCGCCATCGCCGCCGGTGGCCCGGGTGCAGTGTTTTGGATGTGGGTTCTCGCCTTGTTTGGAGCCTGCACCTCTTTTGCCGAGTGTACTTTGGCGCAGGTGTATAAAGAAAGAAAACTGGACACCTACCGCGGCGGCCCTGCCTTTTATATTTCCAAGGGTCTGAAATATAAGAGCATTGCTAAACCTGTTGCCATTTTGTTTGCTTTTTTCTGTGCCGCAGGCAACCTGTTCCTCATCCCCGGCGTTCACTCCAATTCGATCACTACCTCTTTGGAAAATGCCTTTGGCCTTCCTCGCCTGATGGGCGGTATCCTGCTCGCGGTGTTGATGGCTGTCATTATTTTTGGAAATGTAAAGCGTATTGCCACAGTTTCTGAGTACATCGTTCCCGTTATGTCTGTTGCTTATATCATTATGGCCATTGTTGTCATGATGTTTAACATCACTAAGCTCCCCGCCATGTTCGGCCTGATTTTCTCCAGCGCTTTCGGCACCAACGCTATCTTTGGCGGCATGATGGGTTCCGCCATTGCCTGGGGCGTAAAACGCGGCGTGAATTCCTGCAGTGCCGGTATGGGCACCGCGCCTCAGTCCGCTGCTGCTGCCGAGGTTTCTCACCCCGTAAAGCAGGGTATGGTACAGGCTGTGTCCGTCTATGTAGACACCATTCTGGTTTGCACCGCCACCGCCTTTATGATGATCGTGACCAACTGCTATAATGTTGTCAATGCCGCCACCGGAGAGTTTGTGGTGAATCATCTGGGCGAGAGCGTATCTGCCGGTGCCATCTTTGTTCAGATGGCAGCCGATACTGTTTTCCCCTTCGGTCTGGGCAGCAAGCTGGTGGCCATCGCGCTGTTCTTCTTTGCCTTCACTTCCCTGATGGCCGCCTATTATATTGGCGAAACCAACATTCTTTACTTTGTTGGTGAAGATAAGAAAGAAAAAGCAAAGCCTTTCCTGATGCTGCTGAAAGTGGTTTTCCTGTGCATGGTGGTGTTCGGTTCTGTGAAGTCCGGCGGTCTGGTGTGGGCTATGAACGATATCGGCACCGGCTTTATGTGCTGGACCAATTTGATTGCCCTGTTGCTGATGTCTGGCACCGTTGCCAAAGTATTGGCCGACTACGAGCGCCAGTATAAGCAGGGTAAGAATCCCGTCTTTGACCCTGAAAAGCTGGGCATTGAAAACGCAGATATCTGGACTGAAGAGGAAATGAAGGCCCGATATCAGAATACAACCAGCGTGTAAACATTATGCTTTCAGTAGGGCGGCGAGAAATCGCTGCCCTACTGAGGCAATCACGGAAATTCTAAAAGGAGAAAATCATCCATGGGAAGGAAATTAACTGTGGGGGATACGATCTTTGATTTCAATTACCAAACCCCCTGGCAGAAAAACCTGCGCTTTCGGGATACCACATCAGGGCACCCGGTGTGTTTAATGTTTCTGCGCTACTACGGCTGTTCCACCTGCCAGCTGGAGCTGCGGGAATTGACCCGTCAGTATCCGAGATTAAAACGAATGGGTGTCAAATTGCTTGTGGTTCTGCAAAGTCAGCCAGAAACGCTGCGCGATTCCACGCCCCAGGGGTTATTTCCTTTTGATGTAATCTGCGACCCCGATCGAGAGCTTTATTTTCGTCTTGACATCGGAGATAATCCATCCCCGGAAATCATGTCAGAGCATTTGAAGCAGCGTGTTGCGCAGGCAAGGCAGCAGGGAATTGTGCATGGACTTTTTGAAGGAAATGAAGCCCAGGCACCTGCGACTTTTTTGTTGGACACGCACGGAGTTGCGCGCTATGTCTGGTATGGGGCGGAAAGTGCTGATGTTCCCACCGGGGAGGAACTGGTAGAGCTGATCAAACACACATTTCATTTGGAAGAAGGGAATCTTTTTATGAAAAACGAATTATCTACCGCAAATGCACCAGCCGCCATTGGCCCCTATTCGCAGGCGATCGATGCCGGCACAATGATATTTGTTTCCGGCCAGCTTCCCGTGAATCCCGCTTCCGGTGAAATGCCGGACGGTGCAGCAGAACAGGCACTGCAGTCTTTGGCAAATATTCGTGCCATTTTGGAACAGGCCGGATTGGAAATGGAGCATATCGTCAAAACGACTGTATTTCTTAAGGATCTTGACGATTTCCCCACGGTGAATGAGGTGTACGGGCGCTTTTTCGGGGCTGGTGTATACCCTGCCCGTGCATGTGTGCAGGTAGCAAAGCTTCCTAAAGACGCTTTGGTGGAGATTGAAGCCATTGCCATGAAGCCGTAAGGCATTTATACTCATCCAGACGGACATCTACAGGCGGCATTTGAAGGAGAAAACAATATGATAAATTATGATTTTGATACCGTGATCAATCGAAGAGGCACCGCCTCCAACAAGTGGGATATTCCAGAAGATGCACTGGGAATGGTAACGGCAGACATGGATTTTCGCACCGCACAGCCCATTTTAGATGCAATGGAAGAACGCGTGCGCCACGGGATTTTCGGATATAACAACCGAACCGACTCCTACTTTGATGCCATTATTGGCTGGATGCAGCGCAGACATCAGTGGGAGCCAAAAAAAGACTGGATCTGTCACGCGCTTGGCGTAGTTCCGGCAATCGGTTACAGCATTTTGGCCTTTACCAAGCCCGGCGATAAAATTCTTCTCCAGCCTCCGGTCTATCACCCGTTCCGCAACTGTATTCTGAAAAGCGGCCGAATTCCCGTAACCAACCCGTTGTGCCTAAAAGACGGACACTATAGTATGGATCTAAAGGATCTGGAAGCAAAAGCAAGCGATCCTGCCGTAAAAATGATGCTGCTTTGCAATCCGCAAAACCCCACCGGTCGTGTGTGGACTCCCGATGAACTTCGCGCTGTAGCAGAAATCTGCCTGAAGCACCATGTCATTCTCTTTTCCGATGAGATTCACTGCGACTTTATGCTCCACGGTTCCTCGTTTTACTCTATGGGGCGCTTATCTCAGGAATCCGGCGGCAAATATGACTCCATCCTGTTGATTGGCACCTCCGCCAGCAAAACTTTCAATCTGGCAGGCTTGCAGACAGCTTCCATCATCATTCCCGATGATCACCTTCGCTCCGGATATCAAGGCCAGCTGGATATGCTTCACTGCGGAGATATTCCCACCTTCGGCATGATCGCCACCGAGGCAGCCTATCGTGCGGGAGACGAGTGGCTGGATCAGCTGTTAAAGTATCTGGAAGGGAATTTGGATTGGTTTCAGGATTATGTTGATACCCATATTCCCGGGGCCCATGTTTACCGAAACGATTCCACTTATTTAGCATGGATGGACTGTCGGGAATGGAATATGAGCGATGAAGAGCTTGGCCGGTTCTTTAAGGAAAAAGCCAAAATTTACCTGAATCTTGGCTCCCGTTTTGGCGAAGAAGGAAGCGGCTTTGTGCGGATGAATCTGGCTGTGCCCCGCACACTGGTGGAAGAAGCTGCCCACCGGATTCAGGCTGCCCGTGCCGATCTTTAAACAAAAAGCTCCGGTAATTCCAACAGGATTACCGGAGCAATCACAATAAAAAGCGGCCGCTATTATCAGGTTAGATCCCCGTGATATCCCAGCTGCTGCGATATCTCTCGGGCTCCTTCCTTGATCAGGTCTACAAAATGGCCGGGGTCTTCCGGAAAGCGAAACTCCGGCGTGGAAATTCCGATACAAGCGGTAACCGAGCCATCGGAATTATAGATCGGGGCAGCAATACAGCCCACATGAGAACCATCGGTATCCCCTTTTTTCAGGGCAAATCCCTGATCCTTGGCAACCGCCACTTTCATGAGCAGTTCCTCCAGATTCAAGTCGCGGAATCGCTCTTTGAGAACAGCGATAGATTTTCCCAGCTCCTCCGGCTGCTGAAATGCCAGCAGGACAATTCCTGTAGCGCCATAACAGACAGGCTCTCGCGTTCCGAGCGCTGTTGACTGGCGCACGCTTTGGGTTCCCTCGGCTTGGGCAAAGCAGATGCGCTCATAGCCTTCCCGGATAAATATATGCACGGTTTCCTGGGTTTCATTTCGGATTCGCTGAATAACCGGTGTACAGATCTGGCTAAGATTCACACTGTTCTTGGCCACCTGCCCCAAAAAATAAAGCACACCGCCCAGCATATATTTTCCCGTGGCAAAATCCCGGATGAGGAATCCCTTATTCTGAAGTGTGCTCAGCAGTCTGGAGGTTGTGGAAGTGCTCCACCCCATAGCTTTAGCAATTTCCGTATGAGAAAGAGCAGGCGTTTCCGGGCTGAATAGAAGCAATATGTTTAGCGCCTTCTCAATGCTTTTTACATTTTTCTCATCACTTTGCGTATGGCTGATTCTCGGCATAGTATTTTCTCCAAAATTTTCGTTATTTTCATCCGCGATGTGGATTATTGTTTCAAGAATATTGTAACAAAGAAAAAATTAGATGTCAACGCTCGTATATGCAAATCTTCACACATTTCATCATAATACACAATAATAAAGGAGTTTGAATACAGATGAAAATTGTTTTGACCGGTGATGCTCTGTTTTCCAGCCGAAATTTAGCCAAGCGGCTGGATCCCAAGGTAGTTGAAATTCTGCAAAGCGCCGATGCGGTGTTTACCAATGCAGAATTCAGCACACCCAAGCGGAACACCCCGCCGGGGCTGTGTATGTACTTGACCTCTGTGTGTCAAGAAACTCTGGACGAATTTGTGGACTTAAATATCCGACTGGTGAATTTTGCCAACAATCACACCACCGATTATGGCTGGCAGGGAGCGCTGGAAACCATTGAAGCCAGCGAGCAGCGCGGCATTGTCCCTTGTGGCGTAGGGCGAAATCTGCTGGATGCCCGCAATGCCAAATTCCTGGATACCAGCAAGGGGCGCGTAGCTGTGGTAGGCGCCTGCTCCACTTGGGCCGATCGAGCTGTTGCCAGTATGCCCGGTGCCGAGGTTGTTGCTCGTCCGGGATTAAGCCCTCTCCGATGGGGGCATAGCTTTGTATTGCCCGATGCCCAATTTCAGCAAATACGCCAGATTGATGAGCTGTTGGGTACCGCAGCCAGTATGCGCGAAGTAAGTTTGGTAGAGTGCTGGGATCTGCCTGATGCGGATCACATAAAATTCGGCTCTGCGATGGAAGGCTTTTTGTCTATTGAACGCGGAGAAAAAGCCGGGGTGCGCACCTTTGTCAACGAGGAGGATCAGGCAGCCCTGCTGACCAGCATTCGGGATGCACGAAAGCGGGCTGATTTCGTGGTTGCCAGCCTGCACTCTCACGAAGGTTTAAATGAAAACTGGTATGCCAATGTCGCGCCGTCCTTCGTGGAAGAATTCGCTCACAAATGCATTGATGCCGGAGCAGATGTTTTTGTAGGGCATGGCGCACATTATGTCCGTGGCGTAGAGATTTATAAGGGGAAACCTATTTTCTACAGTCTGGGCAGCTTGCTCATGGAATTTGAGTCGGGCAATTCCATGATTTCTCCGGAAATGTATCACACCTACGGTCACCCGGCCGACTCCAGACCCTCGGACCTTCACGGAGGCCGTGCTAAGGATGCCGATGGAAACTGGAGAGGATTCTACGCCGAACGCCGCTTCTCTTTGGACTGCATGGTGGTAGTGGAAACAGAAGGGGAAAAGGTGCACTATGACATCGTTCCTCTGGACCTGAACATGATTCGCCCCAATCCGCTGCATCGCGGCCTGCCTGAATTTGCCTCTCCCGAAGCAGGCCAGGAAATTGCCGATTTCATGGCTCAAAACAGCGAGAAATATGCCACCGAATTTCATTATGATCCGCAAAGCGGGCTGATTCAAATGAAAGGCCTTTGATTGCCCCATAGCAGAGACTTCACCGTTCCCTCCTTCTCCAAACCCTCGCCGAATTTTTCCATTCGGCGAGGGTTTTTTGAATTTCAGTTCCATCGTCATTTGTTTCCCTCCGGGGTGAACTGCAAGCCCTGATGGACGAGGCGCAAGGGCAATGCCGCACCGGAGCCGGGCATGAACAGCACAGTAGGGCCGACCGCCGCGCCTTTTGGGGCGTTCCCGGCTAAGCGCGGCCCCTTTCTTATAAAATTTTGCGCAAAAGCTTCAGCTTTGTTTCGTCAAACGGTGCGTAGCGCACAGGAACATCCAAAAGCGTGGTGTTTTTCACAATGCCTTTTTGGTGAGTGAAGGTTTCAAAGCCGAATTTTCCGTGATACGCCCCCATGCCGCTGCTGCCCACACCGCCAAACGGCATGTGGTGGTTGGTAATGTGCAGCACCACATCGTTCACGCAGCCGCCGCCAAAGGAAAGGCTGTGCAGAATGTGCCGGGCGGTTTTTTGATTTTGCGTGAACAGATACAGCGCCAGCGGTTTTTCCCGCGCCTTGATTTCGCCCATCGCCCATGCAAGATCCCGGTAGCCGATCACGGGCAGCAGCGGCCCAAAAATTTCTTCCTGCATGATCTCATGGTCAAAATCCGCATCGGGAAAGATCGCAGGCGCAATTTTTTGCTCTGCCTCGTTTTGCTGGCCGCCCAGCATGGTTTTTTCGGTTTTCATCAGCGCCGAAAGCCGCTGATAGTGGTGCCGGTTGATGATTTTGGGATAATCCGGATCGTTGGCGGCATCGGGATAGCGCCGTGCGATCTCCCGCTGCAGTGCCCTCAGAAACGCCTGCTTTACCCGCTCGTGCACCAGAACATAATCCACCGAAATGCAGGTTTGCCCGGCGTTCAGCAGCTTTCCCCACGCCACCCGCTTGGCCGCAAGGGCGATATTGGCCGTTTCGTCAATGATGCAGGGGCTTTTTCCGCCCAGTTCCAGCGAAACCGGGATCAGCCTTTCGCTGGCAGCGCGCATTACAATGCGGCCCACCCGCGGGCTTCCCGTGAAAAAGATATAGTCATAGCTTTGGTGCAGCACCTCGTCGTGGCTGATCCCGGCATCGGCGCAGTAAACATAGTTTTCCCCAAAG
>Ga0129313_1001608_pt1 | contig 13785 bp, 13 predicted proteins | sample O1105metagenome_FD_94436 | JGI IMG/M metagenome (GOLD analysis project Ga0129313, IMG submission 94436) | Orangutan group fecal microbial communities from fecal samples from Wisconsin, USA - O1105 metagenome | ecosystem: Host-associated > Mammals > Digestive system > Large intestine > Fecal... | reverse complement strand
GATCCGGCAGAATCCGGATATGGAGCTGGTAGCAGTATTTACCAGACGTGCACCGGAGAAAGTGTCGATTCTGACGGAAGGCGCAGCAGTATGCTCTGTGGCAGATGTGGAGCAGTGGAAGGATAAGATTGATGTTATGATCCTGTGCGGCGGCAGTGCGACAGACCTTCCAGAGCAGACACCGAAATATGCGGAGCTGTTTAATGTAGTAGACAGCTTTGATACACATGCACGCATTCCGGAGCATTTTGAACGGGTAGATGCGGTTGCGAAGAAGAGCGGACACATTGGAATCATTTCCGTAGGCTGGGATCCGGGAATGTTCTCCTTGAACCGAATGTATGCCAATGCAATCCTGCCGGAAGGCCGGGACTACACATTCTGGGGCAAGGGTGTCAGTCAGGGACATTCAGATGCAATCCGCCGTGTAGAGGGCGTAAAGGATGGTAAGCAGTATACGATTCCGGTTAAGTCAGCATTAGAGGCAGTCAGAAATGGTGAGAATCCGGAGCTGACAACCAGACAGAAGCATACAAGAGAATGCTTCGTGGTACTGGAGGAGGGCGCAGATCCTGTCAAGGTAGAAGCAACGATCAAGAATATGCCGAATTATTTTGCGGATTATGACACTACGGTTCATTTCATCAGTGAAGAAGAGTTGAAGGCCAATCACAGCGGCATCCCACATGGCGGATTTGTGATCCGTTCCGGCAAGACCGGTTGGGAACAGGAGCATAAGCATGTGATAGAGTACAGCCTGAAGCTTGATTCGAATCCGGAGTTTACAGCCTGCGTGATCGTAGCATATGCAAGAGCCGCATTCCGGTTGCATAGCGAGGGACAGAGTGGTTGTAAGACCGTATTTGATATCGCACCGGCATACTTAAGCGTAAAGACCGGAGCAGAGCTGCGGAAAGATTTACTATAGTGGTTATTTCTCAATTCTGATTATGACCACGGACGATCATAATATCTTTTGATTTTAATCGGGTATCCTTCTGCGGGAGAATGGAGAGACCATCCCGCAGGATCAGGTAAACAGTAAGCTGGTCAGCCGATTCCACATCCTGGACGGTCTGACCGGCATGTTTTTTGTCTACAAAAACTTCTGCAATTTCTTTAATATCGGTATCGCGGATGCTGGAGATATTGCTGTTTCGCTGATATTGTTCTACAAATCCGGCACTGATAATACCGGTTGGGATCGCAACGGCCCCTACTCCCAGATAAGCGATGCAGATTGCCATGATACGTCCCAGTGGCGTGATCGGATAGATATCACCGTAGCCCACTGTGAGCAGTGTTGACATACTCCACCAGACACCGCTGAATGCATTGCGGAAAACCTCCGGCTGTGCATCGTGTTCCACACTGTACATACAGAGGCTGCTGGCAAGCATCAGGACGAGAACAATGAAAAGAGAGGAAATGATCTGGTTCCGCTTCTCATACAGGACGGTTGTGATCACGTTAAATGAATCATATTTGGCATTCAACCGGAACAGATGGAAGATTCTGGCAACCCGCAGCATCCGGAAGAAGACAAAGCCGGACAGGAAGAAGGCCGGAATGATCGTCAGAAGATCAATGATTCCGTCAAAGGAAAAAATGAATCTAAACCGGGCCTTTGCCGGATGCAGATTCGGATAAAGATAGTCTGCGGTCCAGATCCGGAGAGCGTACTCAACGCAGAAGATTCCGAGAGTGATCCATTCCACGATCTTGAAAAAGGTAAACAGGCAGGATAATTCCTCGAATGTCTGCATGAATGTAACTAAAATATTTGAAAATATAGTGATCGTAATAAATACATCAAAGAACCGGCTGATACGGTTACTCGTATCTCCTATCTGAATAATATTGAATATCTTTTTCTTCACGATAACATTCCTTTCTATGAATACGGATTTAAATCTAATTATATATTAACACAAAATCTGCTGGTTTTGAAATGGGTTGGTGCAAGATTTGTGCATTGGAATGGTGGGACTTTGACCGCCGACGCTTCTTGTCATATAACTCCTGTGGGGCAAGCTCTCGCATCTGCCAGCACGTAGTGGCACATAAGGCTGTAAAATACACAGCCTAAATGCCAACGTGCTTCTAGAGCCCCACAGGAGTATATGACAGAAGCTTTGGTATCGTGAAGTTTCATTATCCCAAAGCAAAATCTGTTGAGGAGGGGTGTCACTTCTACAATGCCGAAAATCTTGGAAAAAGAGGTGATCGAAATATACGGCAGTAAACACAGCATTTTATGTATCTGCCGGCACGTAGTGGTATATAAAATAAGATCGGGTTGACATAGGGAGGTTAAGTGTGTATATTGGATATATACAATATACTTACGCGTAAAGGAAATGAATATGGATATTATTATTTCAAACAGTTCCGGTGTTCCGATCTATGAGCAGATCGAGGAACAGATCAAGGGACAGATTATGGCGGGGCAGCTGGCGGAAGGGGACGCTCTTCCATCCATGCGTGTGCTTGCCAAAGAATTAAAAATCAGTATCATCACGACGAAGCGTGCCTATGAGGATCTGGAACGGGATGGGTTTATTGAGTCCATAACCGGAAAGGGGAGCTTTGTGAAGAAGATCAACGGTGATATCGTCCGGGAAGGACTGCTGTTTACGATTCAGGAGCTTATGGAAGCGGCCGTTGACAAAGCGGTTCTCGGAAAGATTTCACAGGAGGAATTACAGGAGATGCTTGCGTTGTTGTATGAGGAGAGGAGCCGGAGGTAAAGGGTAGTATGGAAGAAGGAATGAATGTAATTGAGCTTGATGGTGTGGTGAAGGATTACGGAGATTTTAAGCTGGACCGGGTCAGCTTCGCGGTACCGGAAGGAAGCGTCTGTGGGTTTATCGGACAGAACGGAGCAGGAAAAACCACAACGATTCAGCTGATCCTGGATGCAATCCGGAGAGATGCCGGGGAAATCCGGGTATTCGGAGAGAGCATTGACCGGGATTCGGCAGCATTGCGAGAGAGGATCGGGGTTGTATTCGATGAAATGGGCTTCCATGATTTTCTGACGGCACGGGATATTAATCTCATGATGAAGAATATCTATAAAGAATGGAATGAGGAGCAGTTCTTCGAATATCTGAAACGGTTCTCCCTGCCAACGAAGAAACGGTGCGGAGCGTTTTCACGCGGTATGCGGATGAAACTCCAGATTGCAACGGCACTGTCGCACAATGCAAAGCTGCTGATCATGGATGAACCGACCAGCGGACTGGATCCGGTAGTACGGAATGAGATGCTGGAGATTTTCAGGGAATATGTCTTAGAGGAGGATCATACGATCCTGCTTTCTTCCCACATCACCGGTGATCTGGAGAAGCTGGCAGATGAGGTGGTATTTATTGACGGCGGCAGGATCGTGCTGACCGGTAATAAGGATGAATTAATGGAAAGTCATGGAATCTTAAAGTGTCGGAAACAGGATCTGTCATTGATCGATATGAGTCTGGTGGTTTCTGTTCAGTTATCTTCATTCGGAGCAGAGGTTCTGGTCAATGACCGGCATACCTGTGAGAAACAGTACCCGGACATGGTGATAGAACCGGCGAGTCTGGAAGAGATTATGATCTATTATGTAAATCGGGCGAACGGCATACGGCCGGATGGTGAATAGGAGGCAGATATGAAAGGGTTATTGATCAAAGATTTCTTCTGCCTGAAACGGCAGCTCTTTACATTTATATGTATCTGTGTTGGAGTTTTACTGGTATCGGTTCTGGTTCTGATCAGCTCCGAGCACGGCAATCTGGCGAATGGCTTTCACAATATGATCGCAGACGGCGATCTGACAGCGGAGCGGGTAGCCACGCTGATGCAGTATTGTATGATTTTTGTACTTCTGATACCGATGGCATTTACCGAAAATGTGGCGAATGTATTTCTGGATGACAGGAATGCATCCTTCCAGAAGCTTGCAGGAGCATTGCCGATTTCGGTTGCAAAGCGTGTGGCAAGCAGATATATCACCGGACTCAGCTTTACCATGGTCGGGTTTCTGATGGATACGATCATTATCTTTGTACTGTCAAGGTTGACGAAGTTTATGGTATTTGCCGATTTTTTCGGCGCAATTGTGAGCTTCGCATCCTTTATGATCATTTATCTGGCACTGTTTATTCCGTTTGAGTATTTACTGGGCGTGGACCGGATCTTGATTGCACAGATCCTGCCGGTCATTCTGGTCGGAGCAGCATTGGTCATTTCGCATATAAAGGAGATTGGAGCTATCTTTCTGGAGGAGAATGCGGCGTTGAATATTCAGGCAATTCCGGAGTTTTTAATGCATAAGTCCTATATTCCTGCATGTGTGGCAATTGTCATGCTGGCCGGTTCTTATGGGATCAGTGTCCGGATTGCTGAACGAAAGCGGGGTGTTGCATAATGGGCGGATTACTTTATAAAAATTATGTGGTGGTCAGCGGGAAGCTTCTGGTATTTGGACTGCTTGGTCTGACAATCCTGTTTCTGCTGCTTCGGCTTCTTCTGCCGGGTGGGGATCTGGTGCTTGCGGGAGAGGGATATCTGGCGGACAGTATGACAGATGATGCAATGACCGGGTTTATCTGTGATGCCGGTCTGGCGTGCCTGCTTGTGGGTATAGAGATGGTACTGATCGTGGTTCCGCTTTCTGCATGGATCGGAAGTCTGCTCCGGGCAGATGAGAAGAATCAGACCCGCAGGATGATAAAGGTGCTTCCGTTTCAGAAACATGCGTATATCGGATCGGTGTATTTGTTTTTTGGAATTACATATTATGTGATACTTTCCCTTATGCTTTTCTGGACGATTATATTTAACGCAAATGCGGGAGAGAATATCCTGCAGGATGCAGTCAGTATGAATGGACAAATGCTATGTCTGTTTGTGGCAGTTCCAGTGATCATTCTGGCGGTAGAGCTTCCGATTATCATTACCCTGGGAACGAAGAAAGGAATCATGATCAAGCGGTTGTTTCTGCTGGCATTGGTACTGGGTGCATTTGCATATCTGTTGTTTGGAGATTTAAGTGTCTGGACCGGATTTGATCTGTATGTGCTTATCAACTGGACAGAGACCCATCAGAGCCTGGTTGTAGGTCTGGAAGTGGGGATGCCGGTGCTGGCGCTTGTTCTGTACTGGCTTTCGTATCGGCTTACCTGCCGGTTAAATGAGGATCGGGAGGTGGATTTCTATGACTAAGAAACGATTATTTCTATATCTCGGACTGACCTTTGGACTGACCTGGGGCGTGTTTCTGCTCTGGATCCTGAGTGGAGGCATATATCTGGATGAAGAGGGCAGCCTGACACCGATGGCGAGTCTGATCGGCGGGATCGCCATGTTGTGTCCGACTCTGGGAATGCTGCTTACCAGACGACTGACGAAGGAAGGGTTTACATTCTCCGGAACGGATTCCATGTTACTTGGGATTAATCTTAAAAATAAGAAATGGATCCTTTATCTTATGGTGATGGTACTGCCATGGATCTATTTTGAACTGGGAAATGGATTGCGTTTGCTGCTGTCACCGGAAGCGTTTTCGACAGAGGTGGCAGAGGAGCTTGGAAGCCTGCTGTTTATACAGCCGTTTGCATCAATCGTGAATGGGGTCTTTGTATCCTTTGCGGCACTGGGTGAAGAGCTGGGCTGGCGAGGCTATATGATGCCGAAGCTGTTAAAGCTCATGGATGCGAAATGGGCAGTTCCGGTCGGAGGCATAATCTGGGGCATCTGGCATTGGCCGATGATCTATATGGGACATAATTTCGGCTTTGGTTACCTGGGCTATCCGTTTACCGGCTTTGCAGCCATGTGTGTGATGTCGGTGGCAATCGGTACGATTCTGACCTATGTGACCTGTAGGACAGGCTCCATCTGGCCGGCGGCAATCCTTCATGCGGTAAATAATGCCTCACCGGGAATCCTGCAATATTATTTTGATGGCAGTAAGGTCTCCGGCTGGAAGGGAGACGGAGTGGCTTCTTCGTTGATCATGCTGCTGCCGATGATCGGAATCAGTGTGGTATTTTATGTGCTGCTTTGCAGAAAACAGGCGAAGAATAAAACAGGCTTTTCCGGTACATACTACTCGTAAAAACGAAAAGGAGCCGGGAAAATATGGCAGAATCAGATAGTATTAAACTGTTGCGGGAGTGTGATGCCGGAATCAAAATGGGTGTAACATCCATTGATGAGGTGCTTTCTTATGTAAAGAATCCGACTTTCCGTAAATTATTGACAGAGTGCAGAAATAAGCATGAGAAGCTTCGGGAGGAGATTCAGATGCTTCTGCTTGCCAGTCAGGATGACGGAAAGGATCCGAATCCGATTGCAAAGAGTATGTCATGGATGAAAACGAATGTAAAGCTGGTCATGGATCAGTCGGATGAGACCATTGCGGATCTGATGACGGACGGATGTAATATGGGTGTGAAAACGCTGCACAGATATCTGAATCAGTATCAGGGCGCAGAGGAAAAAACGAAGGACATTGCAAAGCGCCTGATCAATCTGGAGGAAAAGCTGACGGTGGATATCCGGGCATATCTGTAATTTATCCGCAAAAAGATATCCCTCACTCTGTAATCTCACCATATGATTGCAGGGGGAGGGATATGTGCATTTCGGGGAAAGAATTGACGGAAATAAAATCAGCAATGTATAATAGGACTGAGCATGCAGGGAGATGTCTGCAGGTCAAGTAAGGATATGGTTATAACCGGATAGGAGTTATCAGTAATATGCAAGAGGATAAAAGAATAGATCCCGGATTACAGGGCAATGAGAAGATAGAAGCGGCAATTGCCGGACTGCAGCAGGAACCGTCGCAGGAAGCACTGGCTCATGCCCTGACGGTAATCCGGCGGCGGATGCAGGAACAGGGCCAATTGATCGTAGCAGTGGAACCACCGGGACCGGATGGACAGATTCATCTGCAGGCGACACAGACTCCGGATGGAGGAATATGGTGGCTGGCATTTACCGGATTTGAAGAGGAGTTAAAAGGCGGAGACAGTGTAAAATCCACGTTTCTGGCGGATATAGATCAGCTGTTTCATTCAGCCCTACAGGTAGACGAGCTGAAAGGGGTGATCCTGAACCCTTGGAACTGCACACTGATGCTGGATAAGACACTGATGAAGCTGGTGCTGGGGTGATATATCGGAGACTACGGAACGGATTTTTAGTTGTTTTGAAAATTTTGATTTGTTATAATGTAAAGCAAACTGAATTTAGGAAAGGGATACAGATATGTATACACTGATAATTGCAGATGATGAATATGAATTACGACAGGCATTGATTCACACTGTGGATTGGGAGAGTATCGGCTTTCAGGTGATCGGCGAAGCATAAAATGGAGTAGAGGCTTTGGAGTTAGTGGAAAAACTGGAACCGGACTTATTACTCACGGATATAAAAATGCCATTTCTGACCGGAATTGAGTTGGCCAGACAGGTGCGGATGGTGAGACCTGCCATGAACATTGCCTTTCTGAGTGGATATGATGATTTTGAATATGCACAGCAGGCAATTCAGTATAATATCATCAGTTACATTTTGAAACCGATATCTGCCAATGAGCTTCGGGAAGAGATGCTGAAGATCCGGGATAAAATGGATCAGAGAGTGGCAGAACTGACAAAATATAATTCGGTAGAGGTAATGGAGCGATTTCAGCAGGAGCAGGAGAATCGTTCTTTTTTGTATGCCTTACTGTTAGCAGAAAGAACCGGAACGGAAGGAAGCGTATGGAAAGGTGAGATGCTGGAGCGGGCGGAGAAGCTGGGGATCTGTAAGGGAGAAGTCGGACATACCTATTATCTGGTTCAGGTTACGCAATTTCTGGACGAACAGGGGAAAAATCAGACAGATATATCAAGAATTAATATGATTCAGATGATATTATCCAAGTATGTCCGTTGTATTACGGCCTTCTCAAATGACCGGCTTATTACTTTGATCGCAGAGAGTGAGCGGAATATCCGGCGTTATATGGAATTATTCCCGAAAGAGATTCAGCAATCGGCGAAGCGGTATCTGAAAGAAACAGTTGTAATAGGTATGGGAAATCTGTATGTGCAGCTGTTTGATACGCCTTTTGGTTATATGGAAGCGTTAGAAGCACTGGATTATGCAAAGAAAGAAGAACAGGGCATCAGTTTCCTGCCGGACTATGAAGCAACAGGCCCACGGGAACAGAATAAGATAGAAACTGTGGTAGACGAACTGATTCGTGTAATTAAGACAGAATCAGAAGAAAAGGTTATAAAGTTTGTGAATCAGGTGTATAGTGAGCAGACAACGAGAAACGGATTGATCAGCAGTCAGATGATGGTGTCTATTTATGAGACAATACATAATTTAGTCGGTAAAGAGGTGGCAGATCGTTTATTCGAAGAAAATGCAACGGAAGATGGACAGATAGATCGTCTGATAAAACGGCAATCAAAGACCGAAATCATGAATCTTGCATTAGGTGCCAGAACGATTCTTTCAGATACCAGAAGAGCCAACACAGAACTAATCTGTGATGATGTAAGAAAAATTATCGAGGAAGAGTATTCGAATGAACAGTTGCAGTTACAGGAGGTCAGTGACCGGCTGCATGTCAGTGTCAGTTACCTGAGCACTCTGATTAAAAAGGTAAGCGGAAAAAGCTTTACAACATTATTGACAGAGAAAAGAATGGAGGTTGCAAAGGAACAGCTGCTATATTCACCAAAAAAGATTTTGGAAATTGCTATGGATTGCGGATATAGTGATAATCATTATTTCAGTTACAGTTTTAAAAAGTATTTTGGAATTTCACCGAAAAAGATGAGGGAGAGTGTAACAAATGAAGAAAAATAAAATGTCATTGATGACATTTATGTCCGGGTTGATCACCTGCCTGTTGATTTTGTTTATTGTATTATTTGCCGGGACATTCAGTTATATATATAAAGCTTCAATTACAGAGTCTGCAATGATAGGGGCGGAGCAGGCTGTGGATTTGGTTAAAGCCACTCTGGATATGAATCTGGACAGTGTTAATCAGGATTTTTTCCTGATTGAAGACAAGGTGAAGGCATGTCGGAGTGAGAATGAATTGAAGCAGTATTTGGATTCTGTAGTAAATGTCCGCAGTGGAATTGTAACAATTATGGTATATGACATGAATGGGGAACTCCTGAATTACGGCTCGGATGAAAGTGAGCTGAAGAATCAGTTGGGAGAAAATCTTTCATATCTTCCGGACATTTTCAATGATGCCAGCAATCATATTTCAACGCCTCATGTACAGAATATGTTTAAGAGCTATTACCCATGGGTGGTTACGATAGGATATAAGGTATACTCATCACTTTATCAGCAAGATGTATATCTGGCTATGGACATATCGTTTTCCAAAGTGTTGTCATATATTAATCTGGTAAGTATCGGAAAACGCGGCTATTGTTTTGTTGTAGATGAACAGGGAAATTACGTATATCACCCGCAGCAGCAATTGATTTTCAACGGCATGAAGGATGAAGATATGGAGTTTTTGATGCAGGAACCGGACGGAACCAGTATTGCCGGAGACAAGATATATTCCATTTCAACGATGTCAAATTATGGGTGGAAGATTGTTGGAATCAGCTATACAGATGAAATGATCCAGGAAAAATTAACGCAGATGTATGAACGGATTTTTGAAATCGCACTGGGGTGCATTGCACTTGCGCTGTTTGTTATCTGGCTGTTTGGAAATAAAATTTCAAAACCAATGAAGGAATTGTCAGGTGCTATGCAGCAGTTTGAAACCCAGGTGGAGGATTATCGTTACAGTCCGGTACAGGGAATCTCAGAAATAGAAAGTCTGTCAAAGTCCTTTGGTCATATGGTATTAATGATACAGAATCTGATGGTTCATATAAAGGAAGAGGAGAAGGAGCTTCGTAAAACGGAGCTGAAAGCATTGCAGACCCAGATTAATCCACATTTCCTTTATAATACCTTGGATTCTATTCAGTGGATGTGTGAGCAGGGAGAAAATGAACGTGCAGTAGAAATGGTAAGTGCATTGGCAAAGCTGTTCAGGATCAGTATCAGTAAGGGAAAAGAGTTTATTACGATTGAACAGGAACTGACACATGTCAGAAACTATATGATTATTCAAAGCTTTCGGTTCCATAATCAGTTTCAATATAAATTTGATGTGGACGAACAGGTGCTGCAGTATTATTGTAATAAAATTACATTGCAGCCACTGGTGGAAAATGCCATTATACATGGTATAGAGGGACTATGCGACGAGGGAGAGATCCGTATCACCGCAAAACAGGATGGGGATGAGATAATCCTGACTGTTGAAGATAACGGAGTCGGAATGACGCAGGAAAAGTGTGAGAAAATATTGAAACATGATACTTCTGACAACTTTGGAATCGGAATCAAAAATGTAAATGACCGTTTGAAAATATATTTTGGAGAACAGTATGGATTAAAAATAGAAAGCGAATTGGATGAAGGGACTAAAATAACAATACGGTTTCCTAAAATCGATGAAGCATACTTGAAGAGGGAGGGATTTCAATAATGCAAAAGAAAAAACTTGTAATGCTTATAATGCTGGCCTTGCTCGGAGTGCTTTTGGTAAGTGGTGTGCCGTTGAATACCGTTGATACACATAAACAGACGGTTGCAGTAATCTTAAAATCCAATCAGTCGAATTTCTGGAAGGAATTTATAAAAGGACTCCAGGCCGGAGCTGCCGAATACAATATGACTTATTTTGTGCAGGGTCCACAGGATGAAGAGGATGTGGATGCGCAAAACGAAATGCTGCAGGCAGCAATCGATGATCAGGTAGATACAATTATATTCTCTGCAATATCATCGGAGGATTCGAATGCACTTCTTCAACAGGCAAAGCAGAGAGGAATTCATATTATTATGGCAGACAGTGGCGTTTCTGCCGATGTGGAAGAAGCCTGGATTGGTTCGGATAATTATGCGGCAGGAGCCCAGCTGGCAGAGGCAGTATCCTCCATGAAGGTGGATTCGATTAAAGTCGGAATAGTGAATTTTGACCGAAAATCGGGAAACGGACAACAGCGGGAACAGGGGTTTCGAGAGGCAGTGCAGGCAGATGGCAGAATAGAGATTGTAGATGCAGTAAATACTGCTTCAAATTTAATGGCATCTAAGAATGCAACGATTGATATGTTAAAGAGGCATCCGGAGATCAATGCTCTTGTTACAATGAATGAATGGACAACATTAGGGGTGGGGTATGCGATTGAAGAATTAAATTGTGCCGGAAGCGTACAGGCATATGGATTTGATAGTAATATTCTTTGTATTGATATGCTTGAAGAAGGATATCTGGACGGACTGATTGTACAGAGCCCATATACCATGGGATATTTAAGTATAGAAACCGCATACCGACTGGGAAAGAAAAAGGATATCGGACAGAAGGAAATCTATACCGGTACGATAATTGTAACCCGTGAAAACATGTATGAAGAAGAAATTCAAAAAAGTATATTTCCTTTAACACAGGATAATTAATCGAAAAAAATCATAACTTTTGATAAAAAAATTCCATTTCTTTTCTAAGGTAATCTGAATACAATAAAAGCATCAGATGACCGAAGCGAAAACGGTCTGGCGAAAGAGGAACGTTCCGTAGCATGATGAAAGCCTTAGAAAAGAAAGGAGTAGTAAATACAACGGAGTATTTACACACAAAGCTTATGAAAAAAACAATCAAGAAAATCTTAAGTGCAGCACTTGCGCTTACTATGGTATTTGCCCTTACAGCATGTGGAAGCGGATCGGGAACATCCGATTCCGGTTCAGGAAGCAGTGGCGGAACATCCGGTGGTGCAGGTAATCTAAATGTAGGTGTATTCTACTACAGTTTCAGTGATACTTATATTTCCAGTGTAAGAACAGCATTGGATCAGCAATTAAAAGAAGCAGGAGTTACTTATCAGGATTATGATGCTAACTCTAACCAGACAACACAGAATGAGCAGATTGATACCGCAATCAGTCAGGGAACGAACCTGCTGATCGTCAATATCGTAACATCCGGATCTGTAGATGCTTCAAATGCAATTATTGAAAAAGCAAAGGCAGCAGACATTCCTGTTATTTTCTTCAACCGTGCATTAGCACCGGATGGTGAAGACGGACCGGTTCTTGCAAGCTATGACAAATGTGCATTCGTTGGAACAGATGCTCCGGAAGCAGGCCATATGCAGGGTAAAATGATTGGTAACTATCTGATCGAACATTATGATGAGCTTGACCTGAATGGCGATGGAAAAATCTCATATGCAATGTTCAAGGGTCAGGAAGGTAATGTAGAAGCAATTTACCGTACACAGTATGCGGTTGAGGATGCAAATGAAATCCTTAAGGAAAACGGAAAACCGGAGCTGGTATACTTCGATGCATCTAACAGTGACTGCTATCAGGTAGACTTAGACGGTAACTGGAGTGCAACCGCTGCAAATAACTACATGGTAACGAATCTGGCACAGTACAGTGAGTCTAATAACTCTATGATCGAGCTTGTGATCTGCAACAACGATGGAATGGCTGAAGGTGTAATTTCAGCATTAAATGATAAAGGCTACAATCTGGGCAATGACTCAGGTAAGACTATTCCGGTATTCGGTGTAGATGCAACAGATGCAGCAAAGCAGTACATTGCAGACGGAAAGATGACAGGTACTATTAAGCAGGATGCAGATGGAATGGCTTCATGTATCGCACATCTGACAACCAATGTTGCAAACGGCGGTGCTGTTATGGATAACACAAGTGATTATAATATCGATAGTGAGATTTCTAATAAGATTTACATTCCATATGCTGAATATACAGGTGAGTAATATACTTGCATAAATATAAAGGAACAGGCAGTTGGTAACGACTGCCTGTACCTGCATAAGGGATAAAACAGCTTTATAGAAAACACGGGAATGTTTGAAAAAGAATGGAGGAAATAAATATGGCAGATGACGTATTATTACAGATGACTGACATATGCAAAGAATTTCCTGGGGTTAAGGCATTGGATAATGTTTCTCTCACGGTCCGTAAGGGTACGGTACATGCACTCATGGGTGAGAACGGAGCAGGCAAATCAACATTGATGAAATGCCTGTTTGGAATCTATTCAAAAGATGCAGGCCATATTTATCTGGAAGGAGAAGAGGTAAACTTCAAGGACTCCAGAGCGGCTCTGGATAAGGGAGTTGCGATGGTACATCAGGAATTAAATCAGGCATTAAAAAGAAATGTTATGGATAACATTTGGCTCGGAAGATATCCAAAGACCGCAGGATTGATCATAAATGAAAAGAAGATGTATGAGGATACCTTAGAGGTATTTAAGGAACTGGAAATTGATGTAGATCCGAGAAGAATCATGAGTACGATTCCGGTATCCGGCAGACAGATGGTAGAAATTGCAAAGGCAGTATCCTTTAATTCTAAGATTATTGTATTAGATGAACCGACTTCATCACTGACAGAATCAGAGGTTGAGCATTTGTTTAAGATCATTGAAATGCTGAAAGCCCGCGGATGCGGAATTATATATATATCGCATAAGATGGAAGAAATATTACGAATATCCGATGATATTACGGTTATGCGGGATGGCAAATGGATTGCAACAAAGCCGGCCAGTGAATTGGATATGGATCAGATTATTAAGCTGATGGTTGGGCGGGAACTTGGAAGCCGTTTCCCGGAAAAGGATAATGTTCAGGGTGAAGTGGCTTT
>Ga0129313_1001605_pt1 | contig 13797 bp, 9 predicted proteins | sample O1105metagenome_FD_94436 | JGI IMG/M metagenome (GOLD analysis project Ga0129313, IMG submission 94436) | Orangutan group fecal microbial communities from fecal samples from Wisconsin, USA - O1105 metagenome | ecosystem: Host-associated > Mammals > Digestive system > Large intestine > Fecal... | reverse complement strand
GGAGATCAGGTGATCCTTACCCAGCGTCAATCCTTTGGCTGGAGCATTTATCAGCCGATTGCCTATATGGATGTGAAGTATGTCTTTTCCCAAAAGGGTATAGACATTTATTGTGAGGTGGAAACCGGAAACAAGGTGCCGTTCCTTCCAAGATTCGGACTCCGGATGTTTGTATCAAAGGCATTTGAGAAGGTATCCTATTATGGATATGGTCCTTATGAAAGCTATATTGACAAGCATCAGGCAAGCTATATGGGCAACTTCGAAGCGAAGGTGAGTGAAATGCATGAAGACTACATCCGCCCGCAGGAGAATTCTTCCCATTATAACTGTAAGCATATGAGCATTTCGGATGGGGGTGTGAAGCTTACCTTTACACATCCGGATGGCTTTTCCTTTAATGCTTCTAGGTATACGCAGGAAGAGCTTGCTGCAAAAAGGCATAACTTCGAGTTGGAAGAGTGTGGACAGCATGTACTTTGCATAGACTATAAGATGGCAGGTGTAGGTTCCAATGCCTGTGGACCGCAGCTTGCACAGAAGTACCGGCTGCCGCTGCCGAAATTTGAGGCTGACTTCCATATGACCATTGAGAAGCTGTAAGGCGTTCAGACGATATAGAGACATCTGGATATACGAAAATGAGATATAAGCAGTATTCAGATATGAAAAATATTCAGATGCATAAAAGCATTGGGATATATGGAATCATTCGGATATATAAAAATCAGTTGTCGGAAAGAAAATTTCATCCGGCAACTGATTTCTTATATTCATGTATAGCTATAAAATTTTAGTAACACTGATACACAGATTTCCGTCTGCTTATGCAGTTATTTAAGAAACGCTGTACTAGAATTGAATATCCACTTCTACCGGGCAGTGATCGGAACCGAAAACTTCGGTATGGATGGCTGCCTTTTCCAGTTGGTCGTCGAGGCGTTTCGAGGTGATGAAGTAGTCAATACGCCATCCGGCATTCTTCTCTCTTGCCTTAAAGCGGTAGGACCACCAGGAATAAATACCCTCGGTATCCGGATAAAAGTGGCGGAAGGTGTCTGTGAACCCGGCATTTAAAAGTGTCGTCATTTTACTGCGTTCTTCGTTGGTAAAGCCTGCGTTTTGGCGGTTGCTTTTGGGATTCTTCAAATCAATTTCTTCATGTGCAACATTTAAGTCACCGCAAAGAATAACCGGCTTTTTCGCATCCAGCTCCTTGAGATAAGCAAGAAAAGCATCCTCCCAGGTCATGCGGTAGGGGAGGCGTGCCAGCTCATTCTGGGAATTCGGTGTGTAACAGGTGACAAGATAGAACTGGTCGTATTCCAGTGTGATGACACGTCCTTCATGGTCGTGTTCTTCCATTCCAATGCCGTAGGAAACAGACAGCGGCGTTTCCCTGGCAAAAATTGCAGTACCGGAATAGCCCTTCTTTTCCGCATAATTCCAGTATTGCTGATAGCCGGGAAGATCAAGGTCAATCTGTCCCTCCTGCAGCTTGGACTCCTGTATACAGAAAAAGTCTGCATCAATTTCATTGAAAAAGTCAAGAAAGCCCTTTTGTACACATGCGCGGAGGCCGTTTACATTCCAGGATATGAATTTCATAAAAATACTCCTTTTGATTATTTGCCGGAATGGCAATTCTCATCATCATTATATAAGATGACGGATCATTCCTGCAATATGAAAATAAAATCTCGAACCGGTTGGGACCGATGCAATCGTTGAATGATTATAAAATTAGTGCTTGCATTTTGCCGTTAATTATATATAATTACAAAATGGTAATAAAGTACCACAAATCTGCAGCACAGAATTGTGGTACCCAAAAAGGTTCATACGCAGAACTGTGGCACTGAAAAAGGGGATGACGTCTGGGCGGATGCAGTATATAATATGAAAGGCTTTAGCGACTGCTCCGCCCAGGTTGAAGCACCTTTAGATGGGTTTTGCCTTGGAATTATGAAGGTATTGAAGCATTAGGAATATAAAAGATAAGTTTCTGGATGTGGGGAAGAGAGTGGGATGAATGTGAAAGAACTGGGAACTGGAAAAAGAAATATTTTAGTTGTTGAAGATATGGAAGCAGACAACCGGGTGCTGTTGGATATCCTGAAGGAGCATTATACGGTAATTTCTGTCACAGATGGACAGGAAGGGCTGAGGCTGCTTAGAAAATACGGACAGCAGATTTCCACAGTGATTCTGGATGTTCATATGCCGATGTCGGGAGGATATGAGTTTCTGGAGAAGCTTAATGAGGATGCTGCATTATGCATGATTTCGGTTATTGTGACTGCCGTCCCGGAGAACATGAATGATGAAGAACGGTGTCTGGAGCTTGGAGTGGCGGATTTTCTTGTGAAGCCATATAATTCGAAGCTGATCTGGATGCGGATACAGAATAATATCCGTTTGCGCGAGAATGCCTGCCGGATTTCGGAGCTGGAAATGGATGCACTCACGGGATTTGGAAATCGACAGGCATATTATAAGGATATAAAGGCAATAGAGGCAGATCCGGAGAAGCGGAACAGACCTGTCGGTGTTATTTTTGCAGATGTTAATGGATTGAAAAACGTCAATGACAGCTCCGGTCATGAAGCCGGAGACAAGCTGATCTTAAATATTGCGGAGATTATAGAGGAGATTTTTCCGGAAGCAAACAGATATCGTCTCGGCGGAGATGAGTTCGTGGTGTTATCCTTTGATGAATCAAAAGTGGTTTTTGAGAACCGGATCAGGGAGCTTGAAGCAAGGTGGCAGGGGGGATGCTCTGCAGCAATAGGAAGTATCTGGCTGGATACTGCAAGAGATCAGGAGCAGAATGTGGCACTTGCGGACAAGGAGATGTATCGCGACAAGAGCCGGTATTATGAAAACAGTGTGCGTGACCGCCGCCGGGTGAGGGAGATTAATATCGAAGATTTGCTGAAGCAGGCTGAGACCGTTGCTGAGTCTCTTCCGGGAGGCTTCTTTATTTATAAAGCAGATGAAAAGGAAGAGCTTATTTCTTTTAACAGGGAGCTTGTGAAGCTGTTTCACTGCGAAACGGAAGAAGAATTCCGTAAGCTGTCCGGTAATTCCTTTAAGGGAATGGTTCATCCGGAGGATCTTAGTCTGGTGGAAAGTGATATTTCTGCCCAGATTAAGGGAGAGAATGATATTGACTGCGTGAAATACCGGATCGTATGCAAGGATGGGACGGAGAAGTCCGTTCTTGATTACGGCAGGTTTGTACATACGGAGATGTATGGGGATGTCTACTATGTATTTATGAAGGACATCACGCTGGAAGGTTGAAAGAAAAACAACAATGACATAGGGAATGTTAAGGCAGAGAGCCATCGGATCTGATGGCTCTTTTTTGAGTAGAGCATTTGGAGAATGCGAGTCAGAGACAAAGCATGAGGTTAGTGCATAGTGATTAGATTATCCTTGTATGTGGTATACTTCAAAGTAAATTGAAGTTAGATTGAAGTGACTTTGAAGTTGACTTTGAAGTGAGCTTGAAGTAATCTTGAAGTAACAGGAGTGGGAGGTAAGCGCATGTATTTGGAAGAGATCGTAGAAGGCATACAGCTTGAGAATGATAAATTTGAATGCAAGAGTATCCTTAACCGTGAGGATGTCGTAGGCTGGTTGAAAAGTGTTGCAGGATTTGCCAATGCATCCGGTGGTGATTTTTATATTGGAGTAGAAGATAAAACAAATAAATTGATAGGTTTTGACCGAAAAGGTGCAGATAATGAGCGCAATTATTTTAATAATCAGGTGAACGAGCATCTGACTCCGAGACCACAGATGAAGATTTCTTTTATCCGGTATGAAACAAAAAATGGAGAACGGTTCATTATTCGTGTATCCATTCCGGAGTCTGTCGTAAAACCAATTATTTTGAAATATAAAAATATTCCATCCATTTTTATGCGGAGAGACGGGTTTACCAATGGAGCAACTTACGAAGAAATTATCGAGATGAGTATCAAAAGTAAGAATACGCAGTATGACCTTCTTGTTTCCGATATCTCCTATGAACCAGATCAGTTTTCTACTTTGCAGGCGTTTTATCAGGATCACAATAATGGAAAAGCGCTGAAAGAAAAATTCTTAAAATCCGTTGGTTTCTATAATGAGGAAGGCTTTCTGCTAAATGGGGCGGTATTGTTTATGGATGATTATTCCGGAGAAAAAACAGGAGTCCAGTGTTCGGTTTTTTCGGGTTTTAATAAAGGGAGCGAACGAATTATAACGATTAATCGTTTTCAGGGAAATCTCATTGCTACCATTCAATATATGATGGATTTTGTAAATCAGAGGATGAATCATTCCATGATCAAGCTGGATGATGTAAGAAAAAACATTGACTCCTATCCACAGCGTGCTTTGTTTGAAGGAGTCATTAATGCGGTAGCTCATCGGGACTATTATCTGGACGGAACCCAGATTCAGGTGGATATGTTTAAGGATCGTCTGGAGATTTCTTCTCCGGGAGGTTTTTACAGAGGAGAAAAGCTGGGAAAGACGTATGACTTGTCCGGAATTATTTCAAAACGAAGAAATGAACTGATTTCCAGTATTCTTGTTGCCTGTAATGTAATGGAAGCGGCCGGGACAGGATTTGACAAAATTATTGAGGAATATAAAGAGGCCGATGGGGCACATAAACCATATATCTATGCTTCCTCGGATCATTTTACACTGGTTTTGCCGGATCTTACTTATGAAAATGGAATCGAAGACAGTAAAATCCCTGTATTGGAGTTTGCACCGGTTCCAAATGGAACGGAAATGGATGAAAAAGTCTTATCCTTCTGTTATTATCAGGCTCGTAAAGTAGCGGAAATAGCAGAATATTTAGAGGTCAGTGATTCTACCTATCTTCGAAAAAAGGTATTGGGTAATCTGGAAAAGAATGGTTATCTAGAAAAGAGCAGACTTTCACGAGCTATGGTTTATAAGACAAATCCGGAAATGGTGGAGATAAAATAAAATTACAAACAGAGAGAATTTTAGGAGGAATGAAATTATGTCCCGGATCATGGATATTGATGTTGGTAAAAAGGAAGAGCTTTGTAGGATTTGCAAGGCTTTATCGGTTCCGGCCAGAATAGATATTTTGAAATTGATTGAGAATAAGGGGTTAAGTATTAGTGAGATCTCTGAAAAACTGCAAATACCACAATCAAGTGTGACATTTCATATTAAAGTACTTCAGGAAGCGGACTTGATCAACATTGAAGAAAGGCCGGGAGCCAGGGGAACATTAAAATTATGTACAAGGAAAACGGATTATATTAATATCAGTGCATATGAGAAAAACAGTAATATAAATAAATATATTAGTTATGAAATGCCAATTGGAGGGTATTATGATTTTTTGGTAGTTCCTACTTGTGGAATTGCGGGGAAGGATGGAATCATAGGAGTGGAGGATAAGGTTTCGTCGTTTTATCTTCCGGATCGCATTCGCGCGGGAATATTGTGGACAGCGGCCGGCTTTGTGAAATATCGCTTTCCTAATGCGCTGTCATCACAGAGTAATCCTGTTAAGCTTATGTTTACACTGGAAATTTGTTCGGAAGCTCCCAATTATCATGAAAATTGGAAGTCGGATATTACATTTAAAGTTAATGAGAAAGAAGTTGGTACATGGCGTTCAAATGGTGATTATGGGAACAGGCGGGGGCGGCTGAATCCTGAGATCTGGGAAGATGGTTCCACTCAATATGGGATTATGGTCGGAATTGAGATTGGCTCTAAGGGAACCTGGATTAATGGCAGGAAGTCTTCTGAAATTTGTGTGCATGATCTTTGGATGAAGGAAAAGCCATATCTGGAGTTTGAGATTAGCAATAAACCGGATGCCATGTATGTTGGAGGTTTTAATCTCTTTGGTAAATCCTACGGTGATTATGCACAGGATATTGTTATGGGAATAGAATATTTTGAATAATGAGTGATTTGAAAAGGCGATATGAACAGTACTGTTTATATCGCTGCTTTTTTATAGTTAATAACGGTAATACTGATATTAATATGGCATAAACTGTAGATTTTAAATAAAAACTAAATAAAATGCTATGAACTCGATTGTATAAAGTACAAAATATGATAAAATTATAGCATAAAGAAACAAAACTGCTGATATTAATGGAGAGGGATAATATGCAGAGACAGACAATGAATCACATGGAAGATTATCCAAGACCTCAAATGGTCCGACCTTCGTGGAAAAGTTTAAATGGTAATTGGAAATTCCGGTTTGATGATGAGCAGCAAGGTGAGACAGAAAAGTGGTATAAAGGATTTTTAACGGACCGGATAATATGCGTACCGTTTTCGCCCGAAACGGAGGCAAGTGGAATTAAAGAGGAGGAAGCTCACTCCTGCTTATGGTATGCCCGCACATTTAAACTGGAGAAACAAATGGAAGCGGATCAGAGGTTGTTACTTCATTTTGAGGGATGTGATTATAAGACGACTGTCTGGGTGAATGGGCAATGTGTTGGAAAGCATAAAGGCGGATATGCAAGATTTAGTTTTGATATTACGGATGTATTAAAAGACCACAACGAAATTGTAGTTAAGGCAGAGGATAGCTTTGACCCGGCTCAGTTGCGAGGAAAGCAGCGGTGGAGAAGTGAAAGCTATCGATGCTGGTATGTACAGAGCACAGGTATCTGGAAAAGTGTATGGATGGAAGAGGTAAACAGAGTTCATATCACATCTGTCAAGATACAACCGAATATATATGATAAATCAGTAACGCTGGATTTTGATGTGACAGGTATAAAAAAAGAAGAAATACGTGCGCAGATAAATATTTCTTTTCGGGGTAGAGGATTGACCATGATAGAGGTTCCGGTTGGTCTATACCATACCAGTACAAGGATCAATGTTGCAGAAATAAGTAAAGATACAGAATTTGAGAGGGTTCATTACTGGACACCGGAGAATCCTCAATTATATGATGTTGAAATTGATTTATATCTGAATGGACAGAAAATTGATCATATATATTCCTATTTTGGAATGAGGGAAATCCGTATTGAAAATGGAAATATTCTTTTAAACCAGGAACCCTTGTATCAAAGATTGATTTTGGACCAGGGTTATTGGAAAAAGACAGGACTAACCCCACCTTCTGAACAGGCAATAAAGGAAGACATTTTAAAGACCAAACAGCTTGGATTTAATGGGGCAAGAAAACATCAGAAGATTGAGGATGACAGATACTATTATTGGTGTGACGTACTGGGATTACTGGTATGGTGTGAACTACCTTCGGCATACTGCTTTGGAGACCGGGAAATAGGGAATTGCATTAGGGAATGTATTGAAATTGTTAAACAGCATTATAATCACCCTTCTGTTATTGTATGGACAGCTTTTAACGAATCGTGGGGACTTAATGAAATCGGAACAGATAAAAGTCAGCAGCATCTTTCAGAGGCTGTATACCATACCATTAAAGCTTTGGATATAACCAGACCGATTGTGGCAAATGATGGATGGGAGCATACGGTATCCGATATTGTGACGCTTCATGATTATGAAGAAGACGCCCATGTATTTCGACAAAGATATGAAAACCATATGGAGGATATTCTGAATGGAAAGATATTTCATAATCTGTTAAAACCGGCTTTTGCACAGGGATACCGTTATACAGGACAACCGATTATGATTAGTGAATATGGAGGAATTGCTTTTCAAAATGAACAAGAAGGATGGGGATATGGAGACAAGGTAAAAAATAAAGATGATTTTATGAGAAGATATGATTCAATGACATCGGCATTGGGAAGTCTTCCGTGGATAGTGGGCTATTGCTATACGCAATTGACAGATGTACAACAGGAAATTAATGGATTAATGGATGAAGAACGTAATTTTAAAGTTGATCCGGAAAAGATCCGGAAGATTAATCATAAGCGATTTAACAGTAGAATAAAAAAGGAGGATGGGGATTGATATGAATAAGATAATCCGGGTTTATATGACAGATTATAAACATAATCAATTGTTGGCTGAACAGGGATCATTATCTTTTGGATCGGACAAGGAAGGGTACAGGGCTAATGAAACAAATATATTCAATGTGTATGACCAGGTTCAATATCAGAGAATTCTTGGATTTGGTGGAGCAATGACACAGGCCAGTGCAGTTAATCTGCAAAAGATGAATGAAACACAGAGAAATGAGGTGATGAAAAGTTTCTTTGATCCCAGGGAGGGAATTGGTTACAGCCTGTGCCGGACGACAATTAACAGCTGTGATTTCTCAACGGAATTCTATAATTACGATAATACAGAAAATGACTGGGATTTAAAGGATTTCAGTATCGAACATGATCGAAAAGATGTTATTCCGATGATTAAACGGGCAATGGCACTAAACAATGAGCTGACCTTATTTTCTTCGCCGTGGAGTCCGCCTGGGTGGATGAAAACTAACGGACGTATGGATAAAGGAAGGTATCTGCGTAAGGAATGCAGAAAGGTATGGGCTGATTATATCGTTAAATTCCTTCAGGAATATGAAAAGGCAGGAATATCCATCTGGGGAATCACAATTCAGAATGAAGCACATGCAGAAATGGGATGGGAATCATGCTACTATACGGCACAGGAAGAGCGCGAATTTGCACAGGATTTTCTGAAACCTGCATTATGTAAAGCTGGAATGTCTGATAAGAAGGTTTTATTCTGGGATCACAATAAAGAGAGGGTTTTCGAGAGGGCGTTGGAAACATTGTCTACCAGAGAATCCAGGGAAGCACTGGATGGCGTGGCGGTTCACTGGTATGCTGGAGATCACTTTGGGGCGCTGGATGCATTCCATCAGATGTACCCGGACAAGCTGATTCTGGCGACTGAAGCATGCGTAGGAAATGAAAAACGTGTTGCCTATGATACGGGCGAAAAATATGCACATGACATTATTGGAAATTTAAATCATTGGGCATGTGGCTGGGTCGACTGGAATATGATCCTGGATGATACCGGACATCCGGATCACTGGATGGATGAGCAGATCGCATTTAAGAAACGATTTGAAGAAGACGGATGTGATGAAGCCACACTGAGTGAAACAGAAAAAGAATTTTTGCTGCCGGGTATTCGTATGGGAATATGGAGAGGTGAAGCACCGGTGATCATGGATCATAAGACGAAACAGATTCATTATTCTTCTTCCTATTACTATATGGGACATTTTAGTAAATTTGTTCGACCGGGAGCAGTAAGGATAGCGAATTCTATATATACAAACAAACTGGAGGGATGTACTTTTGTAAACCCTGATGGAAGTAAGATTGCAATTGTAATGAATTCTAATGATGAAGAATATCCATTGGTTTTGCGGTATCGGGAGCAGATTGCAAAAACTACTTTACCCGCTCATAGCATAGTTACCTATTTGTTTTAATAAATGGATAATAAAGTAATAATTCAAAGGAGAAGCAAAACATGGGAGCGTTTGTAAAAGAAGTTAAGAAAAATAAAGCCCTGTTTGTAATGCTTGCGCCGGCAGTCATATTTGTAATTATATTTGCGTATCTGCCTATGAGTGGCCTGGTGCTGGCTTTTAAAAATTATCGGTATGACCGGGGTGTATTTGGAAGTGATTGGAACGGAGTTGAAAATTTCAGATTTCTCTTTGCTTCTGGGACAGGTTGGCTTATAACAAAGAACACCATTGTTTATAACATGATGAATTTGATTACATCACAGGCACTGGCTATTATCATTGCGGTATCCATTACTGAGATTAAAAAGAAACTGTTTAAAAAGATATCACAATCGATTGTTTTCCTTCCTTATTTTATTTCCTGGGTTATTGTTGGTACATTCGTATTTGCAATCTTTAATTATGAAACAGGGCTGATTAACAATTTACTAAAGGCAGCAGGCAGAGATCCGATCAACTTCTATGGGGTACCAGGGGTATGGAAATATATTATCATGATCTTTAATGCTTGGAAGTGGAGTGGATACAATTCGATAATTTATATTGCCGCAATCACTGGCGTAGATGCAGAGATTTATGATGCGGCTTCTATTGACGGAGCAACTATTTTTCAAAGAATACGTTATGTGACGCTACCTTGTATCAGACCGACCCTGATTACAATGATTTTGCTAAACGTTGGAAGAATCCTCCGGGGGGATTTCGAGATGTTTTATCAGATCGTTGGAAATAATGGACAGCTGTACAACGCAACAGATGTCATTGACACTTATGTATTTCGTTCACTGCTTCAGAGTTCCAATATAGGGATGTCTGCAGCGGCCGCATTTTACCAGTCAGTACTTTGTTTTATCATCATTGTAACTGTTAACGGGATTGTAAAGAAGATTGACTGTGACTATGCTTTATTTTAAGGAGGTGAGAATGAAGATGATAACAACAGGCTCAGAAACCAAGATCAAGCTTAGTTTTTCATCCAGGCTTTTCTATGTAATATGCTATACATTTATTACTTTGATGGCTCTTATTTGCCTGATACCCTTTATCGTCCTGATATCCGGTTCTTTCACTTCTGAGAACTATATCAGATTTCATGGATATTCTGTTCTTATTCATGATTTTTCCACCAAGGCCTATGGGTTAATTTTCAAAAATCCTGTTATGGTATTAAAGGCATATGGTGTGTCAGTAGGAATTACACTGGTTGGTACTTTTTTAGGTTTGATTTTGACGACCGTGACTGCTTATGTACTGAGCCGCAAGGATTTTAAGTATAGAAATGTATTTTCCTTTTTCTTCTATTTCACTACATTGTTTAATGGAGGAATGGTTTCAACTTACATTTATTATATTCAGTATCTTCATTTAAAGGATAGTATTTGGGCACTGATTTTTCCAGGATTATTTAATGTATTTTACCTTTTGATTATGAGAAGCTTTGTACAGGCCCTGCCTTATGCATTAGTTGAATCGGCCAAGATTGATGGTGCAGGTGAATTTGTGATTTTGTTCAGAATTATTCTGCCTTTGCTGAAATCAGGCATGGCAACGATTGGTTTATTTCTTGCTCTTGGCTATTGGAATGACTGGTATAATGCGATGCTCTATATAAATACCAGTGATAAGTATCCTCTACAATATATGCTCTATAATTTATTGCAACAATCTCAGGCCATAGCAAGAATTGCCAGTCAGTCAGGTATTGTGATGGCGGATATTCCTTCCAACAGCCTGAAGATGGCTATGACGGTGGTGGCAACAGGACCTATCATTTTGGTATATCCATTTGTACAAAAATATTTTGTAAAAGGTGTTACAGTCGGTTCTGTTAAGGGCTAACCGGCTTGACATAAATTCCCATCAATCTAGTGGAGGTAAAAGCCCCCACAACTCATTAAATACAGACGGTGTTTGAACACGCTGTCTATCACAAAAAGGAGAAAGAATATATGAAAAAGAAGGTTTTAGCATTATTACTAACGGCCGCAATGACTTTGGGGAGTCTGACAGGATGCGGCAGTTCTAACAACCAAAGTGCGTCTGCGAATATGGATGGAACGCAGGATACTTCTAAGGAGGTAAATCTGGTAATGTATGTTATCGGTGACAGACCCGTGGGACAGGATGACAAAGACGCAAATTTGAATAAGCTGCTGAAGGAAAAAATGAATACCACTTTGACAATTAATTGGATACCATGGTCTGATTATGCAAATAAATATCCGCTTCTTTTTTCCTCAGGAGAAGTCTTTGATATGGTATACACTTCTTCCTGGCTGAATTGCACCGCTCTTGCCCAAAAAGGCGCATTCAAGAATCTGGATGAACTCTGGCCTGTTTATGCGCCAAATAATTTTAAGGAAACAACAGATTCTGCTAAGAAGCAGGCGATGGTAGACGGACATTATTATTATGTTCCCAGCCAACTTGCTACTTATAAGGCATATGGTCCCTTTTATCGAACTGATATTATAGAGGGAACCGACTGGGATGGCAGGATGGAGAATTTTGAGGATGTAGAAGAGTACTGTGACCTGGTATTGGCTAGCAATCCGGACATAGAACCGATTGATATTTATTCTTCCGGATCCGAGTGGGATGATACTTATATGTACAGCCTTGGTTATCAGGCATCCAAGGGTTCCACCAATGATTTTTTGTTTTATGATCCTTCCGAAGAAAATCCGCGGCTCTTTACTTATTATGAGAATGAAAATGTACCTGCTTTTCTTGAGATGATGACCAGGTGGAATGAAAAGGGATTTTTCACTAAGTCAGCTTTTTCAGATACGGATGCAGCTAAGCTGAATAATGGTAAGGCGGCAATGAGAACTGGCACTATAGATGCATATAAAGGTGCATATCTTTTACATCCGGAATGGGAGTTTCAGTATAGTAATTTTGGTAAATACGATGGTCATCTGCCTTTTACACAGGACTCCATGGCAATCGCAAATACATCTCAAAATCCTGAAAGAGCAATGGCATTTTGGGATCTCTTGACGAATGATCAAGAGGTATATGACGCATTCATGTATGGAATTCTTGGGGTTTCTTACGAACTCAACGAGGAAGGTCAGTACAGGATGATTAATTATGATCAGTATGGGGAGTCTACAATGTGGGCAGCCAGAACCACCAAATTAAATCGTGATGAGATCGGTACCCCCAAGGATTATTCTGAGTTCCATGAAAAGTGGGAAAAGAATATTGCAGCAGATGATACATGGGAGAAGTATTCAGCATTTACTATTGATATTTCCAATATTGAGACAGAGTATTCAGCTTGTCAGAATGTACACCAACAGTACTGGTGGCCACTTGAGCTTGGCTACACCGACTCTGTAGACGGTCTTGCAGAATACAAGGAAAAGATGGAGGCCGCTGGTATTGAAAAGGTCAGGGCAGAATTGCAAAAGCAGTTGGATAGTTATACTGCAAGCTTGAACGAGTAGACAAATTTCAAATAATGTTGTCGGATAGGAAGAAGGGGCTTTAAAATAAGCCCCTTGAGCTTGAAAAAATGAAACCGGAGGAAGCCTAGCATGCACGAACAGGAATTACTTGACTTATTAAAGGATATGTCTTTGGACGAGAAAATTAATCAGATGGTACAGCTGAATGCTGATTTTTATGATATAGAGGAAAATGGGGACAGTATCACAGGATCAATGTTGGAAATGGGACTTACCGAGGATCAGGTATGGCAGGCAGGTTCCATACTTGGAACCGTAGGAGCAGCCAAGATTAAGAAGTTTCAGAAAGCTTATATGGAGCGTCAGCCGCATCGCATTCCCCTTTTATTTATGGCAGATGTGATTAATGGGTATCGTACCGTATTCCCGATACCATTGGCGCAGGGGTGTACGTTTGATCCAGAACTGGTAGGAAAGATGGCATCTGTTTCTGCGAAGGAGGCAGCACGTGCCGGACTTCATTTGACCTTTTCACCAATGTCCGATTTGGTAAGGGATGCCAGATGGGGACGAGTCATGGAATCTACAGGTGAAGATCCTTATCTGAACCGCTGTATGATCAGTGCCATGGTAAAGGGGTATCAGGGAGAAGATGTTTCGGAGGAAGACCATGTAGCTGCCTGTGTGAAGCATTTTGCTGCATACGGGGCTCCGTTGGGAGGACGTGACTACAATCAGGTAGAGCTTTCCGAAAGAACCTTGCGGGAGGATTATCTTCCGGCTTACAAGGCGGGGGTAGACGCCGGTGCCCAGATGATTATGACCTCTTTTAATACGTTAGGACGTGTTCCTTCTACAGCAAACAAAGCTCTGATGCGTGGAATCCTGCGTGACGAATGGGGC
>Ga0129313_1001602_pt1 | contig 13810 bp, 6 predicted proteins | sample O1105metagenome_FD_94436 | JGI IMG/M metagenome (GOLD analysis project Ga0129313, IMG submission 94436) | Orangutan group fecal microbial communities from fecal samples from Wisconsin, USA - O1105 metagenome | ecosystem: Host-associated > Mammals > Digestive system > Large intestine > Fecal... | reverse complement strand
GCACTGGAGCGATTTCATCTGGCCCTTCGCACTACCTACTTTAGCGGGGAACATCTGCGGCGGCACCTTTATCTTCGCGTTAATGAGTCATGCACAGATTCGTAACGACATGAGCAACAAGCGCAAAGTAGAAGCACGTCAAAAAGCAGAACGTGCGGAAAACATTAAGAAAAATGATAAAAACCCGGCATAAATGGCGAGGGTTTAAGCAATCGAGCGGCTGTGTACTTACCCCGTAGTCCATTAGCGGGTATACTCATGCCGCATTGTCCTCTTAGTTAAATGGATATAACGAGCCCCTCCTAAGGGCTAATTGCAGGTTCGATTCCTGCAGGGGACACCATCTATCATCCCCCTCGCAATAACCCACTTACAATCAGTGAGTTATCTTAAAATCCTTAGTATAGTCAACCAGTACTTCGATATGTGAACGCAAATCATCATGCATTCGTGAACTTAACTGGAAACCTCCCCCATTCGATGTCAAAATGACTACCCCAATAAGTTGCCAATAATCAGGCTAATCAATACGGGTCAGTCTTGCTGGTCAGTGACCATAAAAATGTCACCTCATATTAGACACAGCAAATAATTGTGTCGATTAAACATACTACCTTCAGCATAACCGTTCCTGAAAAATTATTATATTCAGTAATCTGAATAAATTACTGGCCTGCTATTTTTCTTAGCAACCATATTTAGCAGCAAGCCAGCAAATCTGAATGATTACAGATGCTGGCCTGCTGAATCTCCCTTCTGGAAATCGTCAGAATCTAGTGATTACTTACTTTGTTCTGGTTTCTCTTCATTCTTATTGTGCACTTCCACTTTGGGTAACTGATTAAAAACCAGATTTTCTTTTTCAACCAGAGCCATGACTTCTTTGGTGATATCAGCTGACTCGTTATGCGCAAGCACAACACCTGAAGACAATACAGCAATATTTTTAGGATTGTCTTTTCTCCATGTACCTATGGCATTATCTATCGCACGGGATAACACCATTTTTGCGCTATTTTCCTCAATAACATATTGTCGCTCCAGTTTTTGTCTGGCATCAAGAAGCAGCGCCTCTTTATTCGCGTTATCTGCGAATGCTTTTTGCGCATCCTCATAGCCTTTTTCAAGAATACTCTTAACCTCATTCAGATGCTTTCTGACCATGTCTCCGGCGGCAGACTGATTATAAATAGCATCGATATTAACAACTGCAATTTCTTTTGACTTTTTCATATAAAAAACACCAGTAAGTACAATCAGCAACAGCAGCACTACTGCATTAACAACAGAAAATTTCATTACAGAACTCATTATGGCAACCCTGGGTGGCAGGAGGTCCCCTCCTGCCACTGTGTGATTAGAATATATATTTAATACCCAGCATTGCCTGGGCATCACTGTACCCTTTATCGCCAGCCTGAACACCAACATTGCCCCAGACATTCAGGTTATCTGACAATTTACCCTGAACACCCGTTTTGACTTCAGCAATATTTGTAGCTCCGTCCTGACTGAGTGCCGTATTATCCATTTTGACACCCCAGCTCCGTGTATTATGGATCCAGTTAACTTCCACAAATGGCTCAAACTGATGCGCCTTATTATCATCAGACGCACTCTTACCTTTCAGGTAAGTTCTGACGCCCAGACGACTCTGGATATTACCGTCTCCGCTGAGCTGAACTTTCGTGCCATTCTTCTCCGTATGCTCACTGGCTCTTACATTCATCCACGTGATCTGGGACTGCGGCTGAATATACCAGTCATAGTGACTACCCTGGCTACCGGTAAATTCGCCGGCTTTAAAGGTATAACCCGCTTCCACTGAACCGGTAAATCCACGGGATTTCCAGGACTCCGCAGCCAGTTTTTCACCATTAACGGTATTATTAAACCATCCGTACTGGATCCAGGTATCGACATAAGCCCCGTTGTCATTACCGTCATTCTGCTGCCACGTTCCGTATAAACCGGTGCTGTATCCATTGATCGCACCTTTAGATTTATATCCCGAAAGCGAGGATGTCGTGGAACTCTTCTCATTTCCATAACCGGCCATAATCCCCTGTTGCAGACGGTCCTGACCGTCAGTCCATTGCGCAATGCTGCCACCCAGTTGCACAACATAACGGTTACTTTGCGTATTCAGCTGTGAACTGCTGTCCTTCCAGCGATTATGACCGCCGATATGACGCATCCACATACTTGTTGCTTTCTTCTCACCAGTAAACACATCGGTATAGTAAGTTTCCCCCTCACGATCGTGCATTCTGATGTTGAACAGCGTGTTGGCTGCCGCTATGTTCGCAATATAAGAGCCCGCTTCCGGACGATAGACCTTCTGTACAGGTTTATCCGGCGTGGGGTGTGGCTGTGGCTGCGGTTGTGGCTGCGGCTGCGGTTGTGGCTGCGGCTGCGGTTGTGGCTGCGGCTGCGGTTGTGGTTCTGGCGGCAATTCAGAACGCAGATACCAGTTACCGTCAGTACCACCCGCATTACCTTTATGCAGGAAATATTCCCACGCCCCTGCCACCGCACGGTTCTGCAGTCTGAAGTTACCGTCAGACTGCCCACCGACATGCACAATCTCAATGCCGTCAGCGGTCTGAGCCCCCTGGCCCCGGACATTATTCACCACCACGCCGGTATCACCGGAGGTGTTACCCGTGACAATCAGTTTGTCAGTGGTAGAAGTATCATCCCCCAGCACGGTATTGATAATTAACGTACCGCCACCGGTGTAATCGCCATTTACGGTCAGGGTATTTCCTGTCTTACCACCGGCCAGACGAATGACGCCGGTATTGGTCAGTGAGCCAACGGTAAAATTGCCCACCTCTGCCGTTTCATAACCTGAGAGAGCATTCAGTGATGCCAGTGTTCCCTGGTTATTAACCTGACCCGAAACGGTCCCCAGCCCACTCAGTGTGCCGCCATTAAGAACATGAATGTTTTTGGATCCTGACAACGTCGCGCCAGCGGCACGGGTGACTGAATCATCACCGACAATCAGAACGCCACTCTCAACCGTGGTATCACCGGTATAAGTCAGCTCATGATTAATGATCAGATTACCCGCCCCCTGTTTCACCAGAGCGCCGGAGCCAGTAATATCATTCTTCAGTAACCAGTTTCCACTGGCGGTAAGCCAGGTGACACCATCACTGTCAATCAGCCCGGTGCCCAGGTGTTTTTCATCTGAAGCCCGCAGAGCAGCATCTTTCTGCACACGGAATTCACCGCTGAAATTACTGTTATCCCCGGAAAGCGTCAGATCAGTGGTGTTCAGTATACCCACTGAACCTTCTCCGGAAAGCGATTTACTCAGGTTACTGCTGACTCCGCTACCGTCGGCGATATCAATCGCCAGGCGATCATTAAGGCTTTCAAAGCTGATGGAGCCCTGGCTTCCCAGCCCCTGTGCGCCGTTCATTTCAACCAGCGCCCCCTGGGTAAGGCTGGCATTACCGGTAAACCCGATATTGGTGCCATGTACCGTCAGATTGCTGCCCGTGACAGCCAGCGTTCCCTCACCGGACAGCACGTTGTTTTCAATGATGCCACCATTATCATCCCCCGGCTGACGCTGCGTGCCGCTGACCGTTAGTACACTACCGCTATCAAGCTGAATGTGCGCTCCCGTTTCTGTCTGCAGTGCACCGACAGTCTGGCTGTATCCGTTTGTTCTGAAGACGGCATTGCTGGCGACGTTCAGATTACCTGTTGCGCCAAGTACATTATCATTTGCCATCTGTAATGTGCCGCTGCGCACCAGCGTATCCCCGGTGTAGTTATTACCGCCGTTAGACAGTGTGACAACCTGCCCCGCAGCTTCGATGGCCAGATCCCCTGCCCCCGTTAACTGTGCGCCAAGATCTGTCTGCAGTCCCTGGGCATTCGCTCTCGGTGTCAGCACCAGCGCTTTATCACCGGTTCCCTGTAAATCCAGCGACTTCAGCCCATAGCCTATGTACAGTCCGTCACCTTTAATACCGTCGGAGCTTCCCAGCAGCTTATAGTCATAATTTCCCTGAGCTACAACTTCACCGCCCTGAGTGACATCAAACGTCTGACTGTGAGAAATAGCCTGCCCGTTTTCATCCACCAGTTGCAGTTGCCCGCCAGTACCGGTGACGGTACCCGCTGCATTCACCAGCGTGACCAGGGTCTGCGCATCATCCTGCTCCAGCAAATTCTTACGGGTATCAACAGCCGGAATATCATTAATCACTTCATCTGGCATGGTGACCTGAATTGTGCCTTTCCCCCGGATATCCAGCGTACCTGCAGCAGAGGTTTCAATACTGTTGCTGGCAATGGTATCGCCCGGCATAACGGAACCAAAAATCAGCGTTCCGCCATTGAACCCAAGACCGCCAATCTGCTGAACACCGGAGCCAACCGTTGTGATATTCCCGGTTTCAGACATCAGCATTGCATGGGTTAACCCGCTCGTATTCAGCCCTTCCAGAGCAAAGCTACTAGTACCCAGCTTCAGAGTTCCGGCAAATTGATCCCCGACGTTATGGCTGAATTCAAAAGCAGATGTGTCGGCATCAAGACGGGCAGACAGTGTTCCTTTGCCTGTTAACAGTGGATCAAAGGTAAAGTTGCCTGCAACTGCGGGAATAATGGCCAGTTCGCTGCCCGATTCAATATCGACGGAACCCGGACCGTTCCCCCCATCGGTCAGCACAAGAGCTTCCTTCAGAGTGACAAGTGAACTGTTCTTCAGCCCGACATGTTCGAAATTCTGTAGTTTTACAACAGAATCCAGCGTATGAATGGCGTTATCAAAAATCAGGGAATCAGAATCTCCCTGCCCGCCATCCAGCAGGTTCCAGGTTGCCCCTTCACCTTTAATGGTGAAGGTGTTCTTCCCGGTACCGGCAGTAACCTGATCAACATGAGTCTTACCATTGAGTGTTACATTATTATTGCCATTTCCTGCAGTCACTTCTCCTGTCAGTGTGCTGCCATCATCAAATAAAAATGTATTGTTACCCTCTTTCGCACTGACGGTTCCGGTAATACTGCCTTTATTGGTGAATGTGTTATCACCGCCGTTCAGAGCCACAACCCCCTGAATTTCAGCACCGCTGTCATTCAGTACGGTGGTATTCACGGCGTCATCAAACGCCATTGCAGTCCCGGTGGTGGACGCAGCTTTAATCTGACCTTTATTGGTAAAGGATTGTGCTTTTGAAGCATCCACTACGGCATGACTCAGAGAAGCAGAGATGAGATTACCGCTCTGAACCACTTCACTGGCTGCATTGTTAACCACCAGAGCGGAACCGCCATCGGCCTGTATAACATTGACACTTGCACCACTCTTCACGACAGCACCATCTTTAGTGTTGGCGAAAATACCCGTGCCGTCCGTACCCTTCAGGTTAATGACCAATCCAGCGGAGTCAGACATATCCAGGTTATTATCGGTTTCACTTCCGTCAGCTTTCTGGAACGCCAGTGCAATTCCACTGCCGTCTACATTAATAGTGCCGCTGTTGGTCTTGGCCAGGGAGGCAGAAGTACGTACACCAATGCCATCAGCCACATTAATTTCAGTCGTATTGGTTAACTGAATGCCTTCAATTTCTGCGCGGTTCTCAATCCCGTGACCGACCGCACCTGCAGCATTAACATTGATTTTCGCACCATCAATAACCAGCCCCACAGCCCCTGTATCCAGCAGGATGCCATGCGCATTTTTCTGACCTTCGATCGTACCCAAGCCACTCCCTGCCAGGTTCAGTGACGCGCCCGCCCCCAGCTTAATGGCAGCCTCACCATCCACAGCGACGATATCCCCTCCTGTGCTGGTAATCTGAGACTGTGCACCTTCAACAAATAATGCAACGCCATTGACCGCAATACGGCTTCCTGTATTTTCAAAGCGGCCGTTATCAACCCAGACGCCGATATTATCTGTACCGGTAGTGAAATCAATGTTGCCGTTGTTAATCAACAGTCCCTGATTACGCGTAATAAAGCCCTTGGCATTATTCAGCGGCGAAGAGATATCTGCCTCATTGGTAATAACCGAGCCAGTATTCGTTTGTGTAATACTGCCATCCAGAGCGTATTCATTTCCGTCAACTTCCGCGACAACAGCGCCATCCCCTACAAGGTTAACTGATGCCCCCTGTTTCAGCGTCGCTGTCGCACCACCAGTTACATATAATCCCTGAGCCTGAGCGCCCAGGATCTGGAAATCACTGCCAGCATCAGCCAGGACATTGCTCCCTTTCCCTGTGGCCCAGATACCACGGCTGCCTGTCCCGGAGGTTTTCATCAGCAGAGAGCCGGCCTGTTTTGCCCCATCTTCAATACGGAAAAGTACAGAACGTTCCCCACTGGCATCCAGCAGAGTTCCCGGTGCAATATTCGTCTTAATGGTTGCACCATCTCCGATAATACGAAAAGCAATCTGATCGGTAATACCAGAGCCGTCAGCAGCAAAGTTCGGTACTGCCGAACCATCAAGGTTAACAGTCCCTTTATTGCTGGCCTCAACGCCAATCGCCCCCTGTCCCTGCAAAGATATAGTACCCGCGGTCATATTAACCGTTGTTGTTGTACCAGATGCTTTTATACCCGTTGTACGGTTAGCATTATCTCCTCCCTTGAGAACGAGATTTCCCGAGTTATTAATCGTTGTAACATCTTGTGTGGCATTAGCAATTAGTCCCACACCACCATCCTGAACTGTAATATTTCCGCTGTTGGTACCAACAGCCCCCTCCTCAACCCGGACGCCCACTGTATTCTTTCCAGTAAAGATGATATTACCGGTATTATTTAGAGTGGCCCCATTACGGGCGATATACCCGGTCACTTTATCCTGGGTGGAACTTAACTGAGCCCCCGCCGTTAATAGTGTGGTCTTGTCCTTCGGATTAATGAGTTTGCCGGAAATATCATAGCCATTGCCATCCGCAATACCGGCTATCGCACTGGCATTATCCATATTGATAATGGCATTACTTTCAATTGTGCCCTGCGCTCCCCCTTCAATTAAAGTCGCTGTAGCCCCCTCACCCGTCAGGTTGATGGTCATTCCTCCAGACGTTACTGTCGAGGCCACACCGCCATCCGATTTCCCCGTGGCAATAAGTGCATAAGAGTTCTTACCAGACGCCGTAAGTGCAGAAGAAGCATCTGCAGTTCCCTGGAATGTCGCACCACTGGCAATACGGAATAATGTTGAGTTTTCAGTGGACACATCCATAACACCGCTTCCGGTATTATGAATGGCAGAGTCCTTTCCATAGACATAAAAGCCTATCTGATCGCTGCTGCCAAATAGCACTGCACCATTGCCTGACAGGGTCAGACTGCCGCCATCTTTAGCAAAAACCCCCACAGCCCCCGTACCGGCAAGACTGATTTTTCCGGATACATTAACATTGCTTCCGGCACCTTCCACCCAGGCACCATAGTTACGGAAACCACTACTGATACCCTTGCCGCCAACATTTATCGTACCGTCAGAATTCAACTGTCCTGCATTGATTACCTGTAGCCCGGTGCTGTTCAGACCATTAACATTGATAATCCCGGAGTTTTTCATCCCGGAGCTATTATTTGCCAGCATGCCAACATTCAGTGCAGGTGCATCACTGTCATGACCGTCAATAGTGATAGTCCCTTTATTTACCACATCAACAGTCCCGGCATCCTTTGCCAGGATTCCGTAGTTCCCCTGAGCCCCCCTGCCCAAAAAAATAGTACCTTCATTAACGACTTTGTTTGCACCATTTTGTACTTCAATCGCAACAGAACCCACAGCCGAATGAGTCGCAGTTTTATCCTCCGCAATACCTACATTGATGCTCCCGAAGGCCGAGTTAATAAAAGAGCCTCCAGCTCCAACATTTACACCTCGTGTTTTGCCATTATTATCATTAGTTGATGCATCGGCAGTAATATTTATTGTGCCTTTATTTGTTGCCATGCCCCCATTACTAACAACAATTGCGGTGTTAATCCCCTCTGGAGCGAAAGCATTTTTAAATGGGCGAATATTAATAACACCATTATTAATGGCTGAAGAACCATTACTACCGGCAACCATCCCCTCTGCCTGGAGAGCATATTTATCATTATTATCCCAAACAAAAAGTGTACCATCGTTAACAATGGTACTGTCTTGATAGGCAATCATTTCAGTACCAATGGCATCAATGACCCCTTCATTAACACCGGTCCCACCATTAGTTGCAACGATCCCTCCTCCATTCCCATAGGCAGGAAGAACTCCAGTTAATTTACCCGTTTTACCTAATATTGCTCGTGCGTTATTGGTTGCATGGAGAACAGCAAGCAGCCCTACATTTTCTTTGTAAGGAGTTGAGTCTATACGTCCCCCAGCGGTCATATCCACATTGTAATTATGCTTGGTGACAATAAGGGCCTTATTAAATTCAGCATCATACTGCTTATAAGAAAGCGTTTTGTCCTCTAGTGACTTTATCAAATATTGATTATATTGCTTTAAATCATCAAGAGAGTTAATATGGTGTACTTTTCCCGCCCAATCAGTAATTGTTCCAGCATATTTCATTGAGTCAATGATTTTTTGAGTAACGCCGCTCCCCTGCATGGTTGCACCAGGCTGAAAATAAAAATCATTGACCGAGTTCCATACAACAGAGGAACCTTCTCCATCAGCTACAGCAAGCTGTGTATTTTTAAAAAAATTACCGATTGCTGGTGAACCCACATCCAAAATAGCTGTACCGCCATTATTGGCTGTTACAAAACGTGTCGCATTGAAAAAATCCGCAGTGCCACTAAAACCAGGAATGGTTTCATTTCCCCCAGTCCCCGCATCGCGTTGTGAGAAAGAGTCAGTATCAAACACTTGAAGTGTTTGAGAAGCGCCAGTAACCTCATCCTTCACTGTAATGGTTTTTGTTTTTTCTCCGGTATTGACGTAAATCAATCCGGATAAATTATCTCCAGTGGTGTAGCCATTTAAAATTGCCTGTTCTACAGTCATCCAGATAAGACCTGACCCACCAGACTGGACGACATTTGGACCAGTGATGTATTCGGTTTTACCACTTACTGTTGCAGCCCCAACACCCGAGTTATTCGTGCCCGGACGCCAGTCTGGTGACAATATGACATCTGCCATTGCGTTATTGCAATTAATTGCAATAGCGCCCCCCAGAACCATTGCTGATAAAGCAATTCCTAAGCGAGTTGATTTACATTTTTTTCTACAACTCGTCAATTCTGAAACAACATCCCATTTTTGGGTTGTATGGTTCCAAATGACTTTATATACTTTATTCATAACACTAATACTCTTGAACGCACATTATAATTGAATATTTTCACTAATAAGGGAACACGGAATATTTATAAATTGATGTAAACGTTTTACCCCGAGTTTATCCATAGCTCTACGACGATGCGTCCACACAGTCTTACTGGATATACCCAAGGTGTTCGAGATCCATGCAATATCTTTTCCTTCCTTGGTATATATAAAGATACTTTTCTCCCTCGGGGATAATTGTCGTTCTAAAAAAGAAACTTTATGATTCGCGCGAATATTTTTTTTGCACCTCCAGCCATTGATAAATTTATCTATATAGAAACAAAATTGCTCTGCTGTTAATTTCCACGGTATGAAAGGTATGCCTTTATTACTAACTACACCATTATCCCCCCATGCCAGGCACGGAATATTGACAGGCTGGCTTTTTAGCCATTGGTGAATGAAATACAGTGAGCGTATACAGGTAGTAGAATCATTATCAGGGAATACAGGTAACAACAACGATTGCTCATCCCGAAAGCAAGATGTGCCAAAATCACGAATCAGAGAAGAATAGTCGTCCACAGCGATGACTTTCACGTACGAAAAACCCCGCCAACGCATACTCTTAATTGCTTGAATTATAAAAGTATTTTTTGTAGTCGTAATCAAAACCATGCAATCAATTTCCTGTTATCCCCTTTCCCAATTTCCTTTTGCTTTGCACACCGGGGGGAGACAAACCTTGAGGCACAGGTTTACAAAATGACCCATTTTGACAACATCAATTTAATTAACTACAAATAGCACAAAACGCAGGTAAAAAACCTGCGTATTTATTTTAATTCAGAATATAATTTTGATTGTTATTTACATTTTGGCTTTATACGCCAGAGATTAAAAAGAAGACAAACCTACCTCTTTATGTGTAGATTGACGCCGCACATTGATCTAAATCAGTAAATTTAATGTTTTTTATAGAAAAAAATGTTTTTCTATACGAGAATTTCTAAACAAAGATTGGGTTTACATTTTGGGTCAAAATGTTGCTTTTTTGCGTCACCTATCCCCCACATTTTTTCAAATCTCATTGAATTAGAAGCAGTATAAATTACCGTATGCCTGATATTACGATGCCCGAGATAGTCCTGAATAAGACGGGTATCCACACCATTATCTGCTAGTGAATAACCACATGCATGGCGTAACATATGTGGATGAACTTTAATATTTAAACCTGCATTTTTACCCGCAGCAGAAACTATGTTATAAAATCGTTGTCTCGATAATGGTTTTCCTGTTCGGGAAACAAATAACCACGGGTTATCATTGAAATGTTTAACATTTAATGAATTCCTTTCATTCAGCCAGTTTGTTATTGCAATCACCTCTTCCTTTTGAAGTGGATGGACTGTACTGAATCCATTTTTTATCCGTTGAATATATATTTTTTCTGTAGTTAGTTCTAAATCCGACAACTGCAGAGATAAGAGCTCACTAACACGCAGACCATGAAAATAAGCCAATAAAATCATGCAAACATCGCGTGAAGAGCAACTCTTTTGTTTTACAGATTGAAGTAGTAAATTAATTTCATGATGCGTTAAAAATTTTCTGTTTTGCATAAATCACCTCTATTTATATGAAATAGCCATGTCAACTATGATGAAAGAATTACATTTAGTCAATAATATAATTCATATAGTTGCTGTATGATTATAGATTAATTTATTAAAATTCACCTAATCTAATTAATCGCTTGTAAACGCATATAAACAACCTTCGTTATGTAACTATCGTTCAAAACTCTCTTGTAAATATAAAGAGCCCTATAAGATGATTATAAAAAAGTCCTACAACCCGAAATAGCATTCCCTCATAAAATTAAGCTCAACATCGGCATATTTAAAAAGTATCCAATGCAATTAATATTTTATCTAAAATTAACATTGTATCTTGTATATATTACATCCATGAATGTATGGATTTTTTTATTTAAAAATTAATGCACTATAACAAAAAACATCACCAAGTGTTAAAACTAACACAACAATTAACCAAAATAATATGGCTGTTTATTTTTCATCCGTAAACAAAAAGGTACAAATATTTTCACCACAAAAAAACCACCAGCATGGCATTGAATTACCATTCACAATACACACCTCCTTTCGCTTATTTATGCTCATTGGTTGACTAATAATGATCTATACCCCCTGGGCAACTATCTCTCTGGCGGGGTATTGATGAATATCCATTTAGTGGCATAATTTAAACCCCAGCTCATTATTTGCTTATAAAAACAAGCAATAATACCAGGCTCTGGTATTTATAGTTTATTTTTTAACTTAATTAATATAACCGATAATATTATGCGCAAATTTATTACTCATAGTGAATGGTTGTTATTTTTTGAAGCCATCAACGGTTCAAAAAATGAAATTAGAGATAAAGCCATGTTACAAATGGCATATGTACATGGTCTTAGGGTAAGCGAGCTTATTGCACTAAAGATTAGCGACATTGACTTTTCAGAGTCAGCAATATATATCAAGCGTTTAAAAAATGGATTATCCACAGTACATCCCCTGCAAAAAGAAACTGTTCTGTTATTAAAAAAATGGCTAGCACTACGTGATAACATAGTAAAAAAACCTTTTGAAGACTCTTTGTTTCTTTCTTGTCAAGGAAATAAAATCTCGAGACAATATGTGTATAAGATGTGTAAGAAATATAGTCACAATATGAATATTAATATTCATCCTCACATGCTTAGGCATGGTTGTGGGTATGCTTTAGCTAATCAAGGGTTAGACACCAGACTAATACAAGATTATTTAGGGCACAGAAATATACATCATACGGTATTATATACAGCCAGTAATGCAGCAAGATTTAAACGAGTATGGGAGGGTGATGTGTTAGATATAAAGAAGATATAACCCCTGTTCTAAAGGCCTCAATTCATTGAGGCTTTTAGCCCCTCATTTTTATGACATACAACTGATAATCATAATGGATCTCAATATTAATCAAAATGAGAAATAAATCACCTTTTTATTAAAAAATTAATTTTTTTAAAGTCACAAACCAACACATATAATATTTAATAAAAATGCCACCAGCAAATATATTGCCACTTATCTTTTCTCTGGTAATCTAGTTTACTATAAATTATCGCTCTCCAATATTCGACGCCAAGAAGAAGTGGTTATTTTATTTATCCTTTTCGTAACTATTGACAAAACAATTCCCATATAAAAATTGCAATTTATAAAGCCAACATACACTTACAGTGCATAATAAGGTTATTTAGGAACCAGATGATTTAATGTATTATAAGGTATAACATTCATATTGACTTACCTGTTCTCTTAACCAAGTAATAAATGCCTCAATTTTTGGCCACTGCCTGCCCGGTAATGTGGTGATGTAATAATGCTGATGGCATTTCACCGTCATATCGCCAAACGGCGCGACGAGCTCACCACTGGCAAGCCTTTTTTGTACCATACGTTTCCTTCCCATCGCCACCCCAATATGATTCATCGCGGCGATAACGGCTAAATCAGAGCGATCAAAGCCAATTCCAGAAGATGTTGGCAAATTAACCGCATAATGTTGCGCCCAACTATGCCATTCATCCGTACCGGAGTCGTTGCTCCATGCCTGTCTGTCATGGAGCAACGTACAGTGACGCAGGTTAATTACCGTGTTGGTTAAATCATGTCTTTGAGCGTACTCCGGGCTGCAAACTGGCAAGATTTCTTCATCCATCAGAAAGTGATGAGCCAATTGCGCTGACGGCGCATCATCAAAGTAGATCGCCAAATCGATTCCGGCACGTTGCAAATTGACATTGTCATTACCAGTGAGCACGGTGAGCGAAATAGACGGATATCGGCGTGTAAAGTCACCTAATGCGGGCACCAACCAGCATTGGGCGATAGAGGGCCGGGAATACAGCGTTAACGTTCCCGATAACTCCTGATTTTTGATATCCAGAATTTCCTGATTCAGGGTATCCAGCGACGATTTTAGCGCCCAATAAACACGTTTCCCCTCGTGCGTTAATTCCACTTTGCGATGGGAACGAACAAACAACTGAATACCTAATTCTTCTTCCAGCTGATTGATACGGTGACTTACCGCACTGGGGCTCAGCGACAATTCCTCTGCCGCGAGAGCGAAGGACTGATGCCTGGCAGCCACTTCAAAAGTATGCAGTTTTGATAGTTGCCAGCCGTTAAGCAGTCGATTTCTTATTTCACGAAGGGGTTCCATAATCACCTCATTTTTCTCTTAAGTGTAAAAAAATAGCGGCAAAATTTCAGCTGTAAGGTGAGCTAAAGTGAACCATATCTCAATTCACCTTCATTTTTAGATGTAAATCACTCCCTTGATGCAATTTAGCTCATGTGAAAGGCAAATTTTATCGTTTGTCAGCCTGCGTTGTTTTTTTGTCCAATATCATCAGGTTAATCACAGGGGAAGGTGAGATATGCACTCTCAAATCTGGGTTGTGAGCACGCTGCT
>Ga0129313_1001598_pt1 | contig 13825 bp, 17 predicted proteins | sample O1105metagenome_FD_94436 | JGI IMG/M metagenome (GOLD analysis project Ga0129313, IMG submission 94436) | Orangutan group fecal microbial communities from fecal samples from Wisconsin, USA - O1105 metagenome | ecosystem: Host-associated > Mammals > Digestive system > Large intestine > Fecal... | reverse complement strand
GTAAATCGGTTGGATATCCATGTTATGGCACAGATAATCAGCAGCAAAATAATTGATACTACCGAGCCGTTATGCCAATCATAAGAACTGAAATAACTGCCGATCAGACTGCCGATAATGTAGGTGCTGTTATATACCATGTCAAGCACCACATAATTTGTCATGCTGGGCAAGAATACCATGGTAATACCACTGATGATTCCCGGCACCGACAAAGGCAAAACAACCCTCAATAAAATTTGTCTTTTTCTTGCCCCCAAATCAGCAGCTGCCTCCAACAGACTGTTGTCCAGCTTGGACAGGGAATTATACAAGGGCAAAATCATAAACGGCAGGAAATCATATATCATGCAAATGACCGTATTTAAGAAAGGGTGCAATGCCAGATTCCCCTCCAGTAAAGTCAGTATCTCCTTCAACGCTGTAATTCGCAGAGTAAAATTAATCCACATGGGAAGCACAAATAACATTAAAAAAGTATGCCTTCCCACATACGCTCCCTTTGCAAGAATAAACGCTACAGGGTATGCCAGCAGCAGACAGCCTAACGTAGTCAATACAGCCACCACCAGACTGTAAATCAATGTTCCTATGGTCTTACTGCTTTGAAAAAAACGGATAAAGTTATAAAAAGAAATCTGTCCCTCCGCATCCGTAAACGCATATTTGACAACCACCAAAAGGGGCAGTATGACAAACAGCAACAGAAACAGTGCGTAAGGCAATGCCAGCTGTTTTCTTGAAAATCTAGTCTCTCTCATCACTGCTCTCCCACCAATCTGTATGACATTTTGTCCTTCGGAATATTCACGGAAACATAGTCGTCCTGATTCCACAGATCTTCGTCATCCACAATATAGTCTTCTTCCGATTTACTGCGAACGGTATAGCGATAATGGTCGCCCACATAGATGAAGGAGATAATATTTCCCGTAACAATACCTGCCTCGGCATCGTCACTGATTTCCGCACTGTCAGGTGTAAATGAAGCTTCTACCTTTGCTCCCTCGACTATCTCTCCCTCTCCGAAAATTTCCTTCGGGTCCACAAACCACTCAAAATCAGCAAAAGAAACTCTCAATCCTTCGCCTTCCACATATTCACCAACCACGCCTTCATAGTGGTTAATACTTGCATCATAAGGAATGATATGAATACTGTCCGGTGCAATGTTGATGCCAACCCTGCTGCCCGGTTCATAATATTTCAGGGAATGTACCTCTATCTCATTTTTCCCGGACAACACAACTACGATGTAGAAGGTTCCCTTAAAGTCGGAGGACAAAATCTCACCGGAAATCATCCCTTCGGATTCCGGCACAAGCTCTACATCCTCCGGTCTGACTACCGCATCGATGATTGTGCTTTTTTCATAGTCGTCCACACAGTCAAATACCCTTCCGCAGAATCTTGCCTTTCTGTTGCCTACCATCTCTCCCTTAAAAATATTACTCTCGCCGATAAAGTCTGCCACAAAAAGATTCCTGGGCTCATTGTAAATCTCCTCAGGAGTACCTGTCTGCTGAATCTCTCCGTCTGCCATAACCACAATCTTGTCGGACATGGTCAATGCCTCTTCCTGGTCATGGGTAACAAAAATAAAGGTAATGCCCAGCTTTTTGTGCATATTCTTCAGCTCAAGCTGCATCTCCTTACGCATTTTGTAATCCAGAGCGCTCAAAGGCTCGTCTAACAGCAATACCTCCGGCTCGTTGACAATGGCTCTCGCAATGGCAATTCGCTGCTGCTGTCCGCCTGACAAGGTTTGTATGCTTCGCTTCTCGAAGCCCTCCAGGTCAACAATCTCCAAGGCATGCCTGACCTTCTCGTCCATGGTTTTCTTATCTATTTTTTTCAGCTTTAATCCGAAAGCCACATTGTCATATACGTTCAAATGAGGAAATAACGCATATTTCTGAAAAACAGTATTAATCGGTCTCTCATAAGGCGGAAGTTTACTGATATCCTCACCATTTAGCAGAATCTTACCCGACGTGGGAATCTCAAAGCCGCCAAGCATACGAAGAATCGTTGTTTTGCCGCAGCCGGAAGGCCCCAGCAAAGTGACAAATTCCCCTTTCTTCACCTCTAAATTGAAATCCTCCACCACCAATGTATCGCCATCAAAAACCTTCTTGATATGCTCAAATTGAATCAAATTAACGCCTGCGTTTTCCATAGCATGTTTCCTCTCTGTGTAAATTGCAAAAACCAACTAATTTTAGTATAGTGAATCAAGGACAAAACGCAAGTAAATTTTTCATGCGCTCGCAAACCTGCACTTCGTGCTTTACCGTCTGCTTCGCAGACAGTTTGCCCGTTATCGCGGCGAAAACCAAATGCCGTCTTCGGCGTCGCTTGGTTTTCCGCCCGCGTACATTGCATACTTCTCCAAGTCAACCTTTCCGTCTGTCACTTCTATGCCCTCTGCTTCCAACAGCCCGGCCTGGGCACCGGCTCCTCCAAAGGCAAACTCTCCCGCCAATTCTCCCTTTGCATTAACAACCCGAAAACATGGAATATGCTCGGGATCCGGATTCTTATGAAGCGCATTTCCCACTGCCCTCGCCATCTTTTTATCCCCGGCCATTTCCGCTATTTGTCCATAGGTTGCCACGCGCCCTCTCGGAATTTTCTTAACCGCTTCATAAATTCGCTTTGAAGGACTGTCCGTGACTAAATCGTAGCTTTCCGCTATCATCCGTTTCACATCCTTATCCGGTATGGAACCGTTCAGAATAATGGTGTTCCAGTGCTCCTTGTTCTGGTGATATCCCGGCATCACTGCGTCATATGCATTTCTCCAAAAATCTCTCCATTCAGGGTCAACCTTCACGTTCAGATTGATATATCCGTCTCTTTCATATGTCCAAAGAAAGGCCTTTCCGCTGCCCTTCACTCTGACCAGCTGCCAGTTCGGGTCATGAAAAGGTGCGTCCTGATAGGTCTCCGGGAATGACAGTGCGTATTTCAAGGCTTCTTCTCTTGTTTTCATATTCGTTCAACCCTCGCTAAAAGAAAAAAACTAACTCCGTCAGTCTAATTGTGACCAGACGGGTTAGTTTTGTCAATCGAAATGTGCAGGTCAAGAATAGTTATTCAAATACAAAACCCACTCATCATATATCTCCTCTGAACTCTTCCCAAATACTTGCCCATAATTTTCCGTCTCAATTAATTCTAAAACTTTACTCCAACCATATGTTGATTCCAAATATTCTATGTAGGTATTCGCAAATGTATATCAGGATTTTTCACATTAATGTATGCATGTACAATTTCATGAAGAACAGCATATTTGTTATTATCATAGTCGTGTACCTTTCCTGGATTTGCCGATGATGTTAAGATTACATCTGTCCCGATATTATCCCCAATATACCAATCCAAACCTAACACCGGACCGATATAACCATATTTCTTTTGTTGCATTGTTCTTTGATGGTCGTATATGTATATATTGATATTTTGTTTTTTGTCAAAGCCCAACTTTTCGGCAATATATTCCGTTTTAGTATCTGCATATTGAAACACATCCTCAGCCGCATCTTTTTCTGTCTCATAATATACATTTACCCATTTTCCTTCCAGCAAAGACATATTAGATGGTTTGATGGTAGACATAGAAAATCCAATAGAGAGCATCGTCTTAATAATCTTCATTCGTTCCACATCATTGGCTCCATATGTTCGTCGTTCATATGGCTGTACCCCAACGTTGATCAGACTATTACGTTCCTAGTTGCGAATGCTATCCTTGGTTGTATGTATGAGATTCGCTGCTTCAGCGGCTGAGATTCGTTCGTTTTCTGACTGATCATGAGCCTGAATCTGTCGATTTTCAGCTGCAGAACGTATCATCTCAACGGCAGATAACGCAATTCTTTTTTCCTCCAGAAGTGCCTTCTGATACCTTAAGGTACATTCCATACACAACTTCTGATCTCTGACTTTCATTGCATTATCAATCTGATATGTTATCTTTCTTAACCGACAATTAAGAAATCCTCCAAACAACAAACGTACGATCTGAACTTGAGTAACATGATATGCTTCATAAACACGATACCTATTACTTTGTCGTTGCGGGAGAGTAATCAGTCCCCACTTTTCATATGCCCGGATTGTGCTGGCGGGTGTATTTGTTAATTCAGATATCTCTGATATTTTCATAGAATTTCAACCTTCTTTATTCGATAAGTATTGTGTCTATCATATCAGATTCTATAAAACCTAACAATTATCTTGCAGTTTAAAACCAACGTTTCCTTTACGTCCTGTTGCTTCTGCTGCGACCCTGCCTTTAAGCGGTCCGACTCTGCCCAAAGCTTATAAGCACAATTATTTATGTAAAGCAACTGCTGCAGTTTTTCTCTGCGGCATTGTTGTTATTCCATCACAAATATTCATAAGTCCTATTCTCTTCATCTGATTGCTTGCATTTAATTCTTCCGTAATCCCTACACCAGCTTTCATCTGCTCCACAAATCCAGCACCATTCCATCCTCCCAGTCGTGACAGTAACGCAAATACTCCGCTTCGGTATTTAGGAAATTCTCCGCATTCTGCGGCAAAACAATCGGCTCTATGGTGTTGGTTCCGTAATTACAGACGTAAATCTTTTTCACACAATTCAAAAACACCCAGTCAAAACGCTTCTTGCTGGTTGCCTGAGTAAACCTCATATATTCAAACAGCGCTCCCGCATCAATATCATTCTCGTCCGTTGGATGCAGAAAGAGATACAGCCCGTTATAGCGCTTATGGGTGTAATTTGTATTCAGCTTCTCCAGTTTCCGGTCAAAACGGTATTTCGCCTTGGATAGATAATCCTGCTGCACCAATGGATCAGGCAGGATTGCCCAGAATCGCCCATTGTAAAAATTCAGACGGTCCCCATATTTAGCAAAAGTCTGTGGTGGCAGCTCGTCCTTCCGGCATCCAAGATATTGCTCGATAAAGCTCTCCTCCTGCCCGTCATCCGGAAGAAGTGCCTGACTCACCTCCAGGCCAAAATCCATAGTCTCATTGATCCAGTCCGGCGATTCGCTCTTAACAAAATACGGTTGGTATTCCTTCCATAGATATTTCAAAGATACCGCCGCATAAATTTCATTTAACAATTTTTCATAAGCCACCGCATTCACCCGCCCCTTTGATTCTGAACCCCAAACCCTTTTGATATCAGCGCATACGATTATTTGTTATCAAAGCTGATTATTCCTTTCTATCAGCCATACTCATCATCTAAGTATAGTAATTTTAACATTTCCTATTTCTGCCTGCAATAATATTTCCTTTCTCAATGCTGAGCATTTATACATAACTTGCACCAATGGTGCGAGATTTTACATACTTTCTGTTTCCCATCCTAACCTCAATCCGACACAAAACAATTCTGGAAGTGCCCAACAATCTTGACATCTTCATTTGTCTCCTTCCGTACCACCTGATGACACAATCACCACCTCTTTTGGCAACAAAATATTGAATAACTTAAAGAATAAAAAAATTGCAAGCACTAGAAATAATGCTTGCAATTAAAAGTCAATATATGCACTTTGTAAGCCACTTGGAATTATTCAAACTCCCTAACTTAATCCTTGTCCTAAACATTTTTGTTAGGGCGTTCTGTTATGATTTGACTCCATTTGGTTTCAGCTGCACCAGTCACATGTGCTGTATAAGCTAATGTTATCAAATTGTTATCAGTATTGCGTTATCACATGTTAAATAAATCTGCATGTGTTCCTGTATCGACCAAGGTCAATGTCAAAATACCATCTTCTTTTAAATATATTAGTAGCCAATCGGGCTGAATGTGGCACTCTCTAAATCCCAAATATTTTCCTTTTAATTCATGGTCTCTATACTTTTCTGCTAATGGAATATTATTCTGAAGCATAGAGACAATATTCTCCAGAAGAGTTATATCAAGGCCTCTCTTCCTGGCTAATTTCAAACTTTTCTTAAATTTGCCAGTAAGTATCAATTCATACTGCATCAATCAAGGTCCTCCATGGCATCCGAAAAACTACTGTATCTCTTAGTATTAGGATCCTTGCTGATTCTTTTCGCTTCTTCCATAGCCTCAATAACCTCTGGTTTGTATTGTGGAACTACTACATCAAATGGAAGACCTCCTCTCATAACACACTGTCTGAGGAATATATTCATTGCGCTGGACATATCCATTCCTAACTGTGAAAAAAGCTCTGTAGCCTGCTTTTTCAAATTTTCATCAATTCTTACCTGCGTAGGTACTGTAGCCATTTGAACACCTCCCATATGAAATATTTGCCTATAGTATATACTCATTTCTTAATTCATATTATATGAAGAAAAACATTTCTTGTCAACGTTTAGGTTTACATTGTATTTTAAATGTATCACTTTATTGTAATCACCAATTTGATACCATTCACGTACACTCCAACGGTTGCCCCCTTTTGCACCCTTAAATACGAATAAATCCCCTCCTCTATCTGAGCTTTACTTTAGACATCATCCAAGATAATTCCCATGTCAGCTATTTCTGCTATGAAATTGATGGGAAGTTGCAGAATTTACAGATATCTTTCCAATATCTTTAATCCTTCCTCTGCATCTGTTCCTAGTATTTCCTGCGTTTTTTTGAAATCATGAACTTCATGCAGCTTATCATGAACATAGAAGAATTTTTCTTTTCCATATTTGTGAATAAACATTGCCTGAGCCTTGCAGGCACTTGCCCCGTCATTGTCTGGTTGATAAAAGCCCTTCGTACACTCTTTTAAATCCTCACACTCATAGCAACCATCAAGCCCCTTCTTTTCACAACAATCTATATTTGGACATTTACCCTTATCATAAAGCGTTCCGTATGAGCAGCAGCTAAATACAGAACGGCATCCTCCACACCATTCGCCAAGAAAGCAATGATTACATGAAAATCCACAATATGCTGTCATATCAACATTTTCTCTTGCTGCTTTTACAATCTCAGCCTTCCATTTAGTACCACTTTCATAGCGTCGATCTTTGTCCGATCCCTCCACTGCAAGGGCTTTACGATATATACGTGATTTCTCACCTTCGATATCCTTGTCCATTTTATAAAACTCATATCCATATTTTTCGTACAATCCTGTATGACCGGTGGAAATATATATGTACTCCCTATCCATGACTGTTGCAATACTCTCTGCATAATCTAAAAGCATTCCTACATAACGATGCCCTCTATAATCAGGGAATGTATAAACAAATCCAATCCATGGTGACATATCCGTTGGCTGGATATCATCAAGAGGAGCAAATGTACAAAAAGCAATCAGCTTATCCCCATCCACAAGCATTGGTACAAGAGCAGTTTCACCAACCATTCTTTTCAGACTGTTTTCACTAAGAAGCTGATGTAAATACTGTCCTGCTCCCCAATCACATTTTTTCATTTCATCTAACCAATGTTTTTTGTTCTCTGATGTAAAGTATTCAATTATTTTCATCTTTTTGATTTCTCCTTGTTTGGTATGTCTATATACGCTCTGTTTTGAGATAATAGCATGCATAATTCACTCGAAACTATTCGCTTCATCATTACGAGCACAAATCCATGCAAAATTTTCTTAGCAAATGGATTTGTGCCTGCTGAATCTATGTTTTCTCACGGTCAGCGCAGTATGTGCGCAGACCTTCTGAACAGTTACTCTACAACTATAAATTCGGTTCTTTTTGATAAACCAGGCTGTACCTGGTCACACTATTATCGGCTGTCTCTTGATTGTACAGTCTACAGCCAAGATGCTGATATATTTCCGCATAGTCCTTCATATCTGTATCAAAAAGTATCGGAAGACCTTTATCATCAGACATTTTCTTTGCAAAATCAACCAATTCTGTTGCTATCCCCATTCCTTGATGTTCCTTATCCACGCAAACTAGCAATATATCTAAATGAGGTTCTTTCGCATATTCAGCATTGGATGATTGAATCTGCTTAATAAAATGCATCAAGCGTTTTATTTTTGATATTGGTAGCATGAAGATCATTTTGAATAACATATTGATTTTAGCCGCTGTTGCAGGTCTTCTTGTATCTTCAATTCCAACAAATCCGGTCAGAGTCTCATTACCATACAGTTCACCTGCCCGATAAACACAGTCTACATATATCTTCATATACGCAAGAACAGCACTTCTGCGTTCTTCAATCGTTCCCCAATTATGAAAAAGCTCATTTGTGACAAAAGATTCACCTATCACCTTTTCAATTCTCGTAAGTTCTTCCTTTGAAATATTTTGAATTTTAGAAATTGCCATTTTATCCTTTTTCTCCTACAATCCAAGTTTATCTGCTTTTCTTTATTCTTTCATTTTACAACCTCATTCCACTCGACTCCGTCCTCGTCGATCCAGGTATCTGTACCGTTATAGGTAAAACGGCGTTCAATACGATCCATATAGGTGCCGTCCGCTAATTTATATACCGTTGTCGTGTCACCGCGGAGATTCACAAGCTCCACCACATCCGCTCCCGGATAACTCGCCTCAACCTCATCGTCTCCACCCTTTCCTGTTTCGCCCTCGCCCTGCGACCAACACAGCAAGAGGCCCTTATATTCTGTGTACAGGAAAGTTCCGCCTTCCGTTTTCTCAGCCGTAAACTCCATTTTCATGGAACTTTGGTCAAAGTCATTTGTCATGTCGGCGGAGAGAATATCGCCACTCAGCGAATATGTACCGGTTCCGCCGTCCGCTCCGATGTACCATGAGATATGGCCGTCGCTTGTAATCTCCATGCTACTGCCGAACTCTATAGCACTGGGGATTGCTTCAATAGCGGTGGCATTGTCTTTTTCATCATCTGCCAAATGCCATGGCCCCACCAGATCATCCGCTGTCAAAGTCACAGGCTCAGGCTCAAGCTCCAGTTCCTGTGTCCCCTCCGACTCCATAGCTTCGGGGACTCTTTCCACATCAATATGTATGCTGCCCTTTGCCTTCTGCCCCACGACGACGATGGGATAGGCGCCGTCCATAGGAGCCTCCACGGTAAATTCCTTCACTGTTCCGTCTCCCTGGTAGAGCTCGGTTCCGTCCGGCGCCGTAATCTTCATGGACAGATTGCCATTTTCCGTCTCAAATTGAATTTTGAGCGTGTCGCCCTGCTTCAACTCTAGGGTGTGGGTGTCTGTGCAGTTCATGGTTTTGATGTCCAACTGATAGGAATCCGCATTCTTTACTCTGCTGCCGTCAAAGGTGGACGTCGATGCGCACCCGGCAAGGGTCAGAAGAACACAAAAGACAAGGATAATGCCGAAAAATTTTTGTTGTTTCATGATAATTTTCTCCAATAAGTTAAGTGTGTTTAATCGTGCTTCATTACAAAATCACAAACAGCTTTTTTAATTTCTTCTCCATGCCCCGACATCAAATGTCCACCACTTTCAAAGGAAACGAATGTGCAGTTCGGAAATCTTGACACCACCCTCTCCGTATCGTTGTAACTCGCCAGCTTATCGTCCTTCGCATGGAAAATCAGCGTAGGAATCTGTAAATCCTCAATCGGGTAGTCCTCAAAGTTCCTTGCCATATCAGGATTGGCAATTGAAGCATCCAATACCACACCATCTTTTCTGTCATTTACGGGCATCATACTGTAAATGGTAGACGGCTCCATTCCCATAATTGGCTCAAACATAGGACCTAGAAGGAACATGGTGTAATTATTGCACAGGAACGCAGGAGGTCCCGCATATTCGGCAAATTTTTTCGGTTTCTCCACAAGTGGCATGGCGGAGCAGTATAAAATCAAGCCTCTCGTTTGTCAAACAACCGGTGATCCGCCGTCAGACCGGGCAGGAACACCAACGTTATTGCGTCCGGTGAAATCAGATGCACCCAATAATGGATTTTGCCCAATGGTGTCGAATATGTTTTCTCGTTCATACTTCCTCACTCTCCCTTTTTGCACCAATCCTTTTGTCCCAGGGAGAGGACGTAAGGATGTGCCCAGTCCTCAGTGTCGTATAAGGCGGCGGTCAATTCCCGCTGGTCGTAGACTAAGCTCCAGCAGGTCTTCTCCCCGCCGTTCTCGCCGGGAAAATTGCTCTGGGCCACAGCCGCCAGCGCGACGCGAACGTCCTCAGCTGTCATCACGCCATTGGCCGTCTTGCACAGTTCGGTAAGGGTGTTAAAACGCACATAGGACTGGTTGCTGCCGGAGGCACCGTCATCTCCGTGAATGTAGAAATTCGTGACCACCGGGGTGTCGGTCACCACCATCTCGCCGTTTTTCCACTCCACCGCCACGCTCCTCCCGGCAGCGTCAGAGAGGGAGAAGTGCTGGGCACGGCCCAGGGAGAAGTGCATATCGTACTGAGAAAGCAATTCTATCGCCTCATCCACATTCGCCGCCTTATCCAGCAGCAGCCGAAGGCCGGAGACAATGGTAATGTCGGGCTTGTCGGTATTCTGGTCGATGCCCTCCTCGTGGCTCACCATGAGATCAGCCACGCACAGCCCCTTCTCGTTCATGCCGTCAAGAATGGCGTAGACGGACGCCAGAGCCATGAACTTATCGCCCATGCTCCCATCGGGCTTCCAGTCCTCCCCAAAGCCTAAGAAGTCCAAATTGCAGGTGGCGATAGACGCATAGCCGTTTTTGGGGACGGTATGTACCAACATTTTGTCACATTCTTCCCAGTCGAAGTTGCGGCCAAAGAGGGGTGCGCCGTCGGGACTTGTCACCGCGACGGTGGAGCAGCCGTAATTTCCCCCGGCGGTGGAGGTGTCCGGCTTCCAGAAGCCGTGAGAGAGGAATGAGGCGATGTAGTCTCCCATCTCGGCGTCGCTTTTTGCCCCGCCCTGCTCCAGAAAGCCATCGAAGCCATAATCTCCCTTATATTCCATAGACCACAGATTATCATCCAGCTTCTCGATTGTCATGGCCGCCGTGAGTTGGGTGCCGAACATGGCCCACGCCCCCGCAAGGGCTGCGATCAGCACAGCCACAACAATAAGAAGCGCGATTCTCCCCTTTCCAAGTCTTGCCGAGGAATACGAGTCCCCTTCGCTCGATTTCAATAGTTCTTTTTCCGGATCAATCATTTTCATATGCTCCTTCCTTACTTTTATTCTGTACCCGCTTATCTCGCAGGTTATTGCCATTATAGGCGAGAATTTAACTGTCTTTCTTTATCATTAAGGGAGTGCCGTACTCGTCCATTCCCTTATCAACAAAGCCAAGAGAGAGCCAAAATCTGCGTGAGTCCTCTTTCGCATAATTCAGAGCATAATAGAGCGCGCCATCTTTTCTGGTATACTCAGTGAGCGCATGAAAGCATTCTTGCGCCGATCCGAATCCCCTCGCGGACAAAATAAATCATGTGCAGCTTGTCCGGGGTGCGCGACATATGGCCTTTCAGTACGTCTCGATACTCTGAACTTTGAAAATATGCCTTTTCTTCCTCCGTCGTTATCATTCCATCATCCACCAAATATTGAAACTGAATATTCCAATACTCGTCTATCCTTTCGCCCGGTTCGTATAGCATATGCTTTGTTTCATGATCCATAAAGACGCTTTCCGCCCTCCTTTCATTCCGCAGAGCTGTATTTTTCAAACCGGCACTGCGCCTTCACCTCATCCCCAAGCAGCGTGATGGCCTTTTGGGGACAGCGGCTGATGCAGCGGTAGCACATGGTACACCGGTCTCCCGCAGCAGCTTTCCCGTCTCGCAGGGAGAGATTTTTCGTGGGGCACAAAGAAACGCACAGTCCGCAGCCCACGCATTTTTCGCTGACTTTCAGCTTGTCCGTGTATCTGGCCGTCTTGCTGTAAAACCATAACCGCTGTCCAAAAAGCCCCTTCAGGTGGGAAAAGAAGGACAGTCCGTCCTGGGGATAGTTTCCTTGTTTTATCTGCTGCGCGGCAGCTTCTATCTTTTGGTCGGCCTGACGGACGATCTCCCGGTTCTGTGCCAGCGTTTTCTTCAGCAGCTTGCTGTCGCAGACAGAATCCGGCATTTTGATCTGCAAACCGCCGAGGATTGTCGCCCCGCGTTTTCTTAAAATTCGAGCTGTACATCCTGTCCCGTCACCGCTGAAAAGCCCCATCGTATTGACGCAAAAGACCTTTTTCCCATTCCATAGAGAAGAATGATTTTTAATAAAATCACGCACGATGACAGGGGCGTTTGAAAACTGGGTCGGGTAGCCCAACACAATGATGTCATGCTTTATCAATATTTGAATTATCTCTGTATGTTCCAACGGAAAACTCTGCGCAGACGCGTCCAGAAGTTTGACCAACTTTTCGACACAATGCTTTGTATTTCCGGTTCCGCTGAAATAGATTCCAATCATGGACGCATCTCCTTCTTCTTAATTAAACTATTTCGGTTAATGCTGTATATTCTCTCAAATACATGCCTCTGCAAGCCGTTCTTGTTTTAACCCATTTGCCAAAATAGTTTTCACCAACAATATCTATCACTTTCATTATGATAATCCTTTCCTCTAAAAATCCCGGTTTATTTATTATTCAATTCTCTGACTGTTCATTGCAATATTTCTTGTTTTCTGTCTAACGGCACAATAAAAATCCGATCATTGGGCCTAAAAAGATTGCGAGATAAATCAGCGTGATCCACGGTTGGTAGTCGATATCAAATTCTCGGAAAGTCAGGCTCCACGGAGCTTAATCAGCACCCAGCTGAAAACATCAAACACGATACAGATCCCAGCCCACAGAAGGCCGGTCAGCAACGCCTCGCCCATTGTCGGCGCGGTAAGATCGTTCATATACAGATAGCCAAAAACAGAAAACAAATTAATATTATACAGAGGGTGCCACGGCTTTGTTTTTTCATAGCTTTCGCCCATTCCCTTGCTGTCCATCGGCTTCATATGCAGCACATAAATATTGAATACCGTGTGCAATATTCCGATTCCCGTGACGCACACATAGGCGAGCCAGAACCACAGCATAGACATACCAAAGTTTTGCATCCACGCATAGGCCAGCATATCCGTTACATTTGATGTGACCGCTCCCGTCGGAAATACAGTCGTCGTTTTTTTGTATTACCCAGTCCACGGTTCCCAATTCACAATCATTTTTCCTTTGATTTTGACAATCTATTTCTTCTGTTTTCCATCATTTTCTGACTGTTTTCGATTTTCGTTTTTCTTTTTTTTAGCTTTTCCTTTGCCTTAAAAATAACTTCAATTAACATCCGATTTGCTATCTGTCCCATATTGTCACCTCCGGAATAAAACACCAAAGCTATTTCTCCAATCTCATCCGACAAACAGAAAGCCCTGTTCGTTCTCTATCCCAGCGCCGCCACAATCAGGGCGCACAGCAAGCAGGGAACGAGGCCAAGCACCATGCCGATCACCGATTGCACTACATGATACTTCTTCTGGTGATACACCTTGTCCATGTGCTCCGTTCCCGGCAAACGGATGCGCTTGACGTTGGCAAACAGCACCCAGTCCAGGAAAAAGCAGTCGTACCAGTCCACCAGCAGCCATAGACCGTATGCGTACAAGAAGCCGGTTTTGAAATCCGTCGCTCCTGCCGCAAGCGCCAATGCCGTCAGAATGGATAAAGCCAGTAACACTGCAAAGCCCTTTTTCAAGAGTACCGGGGCACTGAGCGCCTCGGTGGGAATGCGCTCGTGGGTTTCAAAATACTTCTCCTGAATGTCCTTGGGGTAATCGTGGATCCACCAAACCGGATTTTTGCACAGCGGGATCATGATCATGCAGGTGAACAGGATCAGCGCCCCAACACATTCCATTCCATAAATCGTCCAATTCACTGTTTTGTACCTCC
>Ga0129313_1001596_pt1 | contig 13839 bp, 15 predicted proteins | sample O1105metagenome_FD_94436 | JGI IMG/M metagenome (GOLD analysis project Ga0129313, IMG submission 94436) | Orangutan group fecal microbial communities from fecal samples from Wisconsin, USA - O1105 metagenome | ecosystem: Host-associated > Mammals > Digestive system > Large intestine > Fecal... | reverse complement strand
TATAATGATACTGATAGATGGAAAACTTTGATAGAAAAGTTTCATATTGTCAATCAATATGAAACTCATACTAGACACACCATGCGTTCACAGAAAATTTTTGATTTAGATAAAAAAGCATTTAATGTAAAAAGAAAAAGAATATTATTCTCATCAGATTATAAAACAAGTGGTAACTTTACAATTATGGAATTAGATGGAGACACTTTTTTTGGCATATAGCAAAGCTAATTGCAGAGATGATGAAGCATATAAAAATTTCAAGGGTGATAAATCAAGATTAATTTTGAAGCCTGATAAATAAATTATTGAAACCAAAGTAATAGGAACACATGATATAGAAGTAGATGGTGAATATAAATTGTTTGAGTTAGCGAATTTGAAAATTACCGATATGAACATGAATTATTTATGTTATCTGAAATACAACTTTGTGAAAGTTGCAAAGGAGTGATGAAACAATTTATGCTAAGACATCCAAATACAAAGGTTCCAGTGGTTTCTACGAAAGAATCTAGAATGAAGAGAAGATATAAAGGAATCAATAAAGAGAGGGATATAAGTACAGATGGAAAAAGAAATAGTAAGCTATTTAGATAGAAAAGAAGATGTATATAGCTGGATGAATGCACAAAAGCCAGATGAGAATCCTATTTCCTACGGTAGTTCTTATGTCTTTTATGAACTAGGAGATGTGGATGATCTGAGATTGTGTGAGTATTTTATTGCATGTGGACTGTTTGAATTAGAACATCATGACTTGGAAGAACGAATCGAAGAACAATTGACATATTGGATCTATCAATATGAACATTTTGGAAGATTCAAAGATGAAATTCCTGATTGCGATTTAATAGAGAGGGATATAGAGAAGATTAAATCTATGATGACGCTGAGATTTGAAGATTTAGAATGTTACGAAGCCGACTAATAGTCGGTTTTTATTTGTCCTAGAATGGAGGCAAATGATGAACTAGTGATTAAGAAAATATAGGCATTGTTATTATGAGGTTAATTCTAAATATTATTATGATAATCATAGAAACTGTGTGATAAGGAATACACACTATGAATGCATGATCTGTGGTTATGAAGTATCAGAATTTTCACAAGGACTGCCTAAAGAAAGAAATAAATCAAGTGTATTGGAAGAGAATAAGAACAGGCATAGGCAAATTTGCTCTGGTCTATTTGTTTTCTTGATAATGTATATAATGCGCTACTAAGTATGTACTAAACTAGTAACAAATTAGTAACAAAGGTCAGTTTTTTTTCTTTATTCATGTAGTATTTGATTTCTAATTTTGAAAACTATAGAAATCACTTTCATTTATATTTATAATTGTAATAAAGAGAAAAGGAGATTATACAAATGTTTAGAGACGACTTTTTATGGGGTGGCGCAGTAGCTGCTCATCAGTGTGAAGGTGCCTGGCAGGAAGGCGGAAAAGGAATCAGCTGTACAGATGTAGAAACAGCTGGAGATAACGTAACAGGTGCACCAAGACGTTTAACAGATGGTGTTCTTCCTGGAGAAGATTATCCAAACCATGTAGGTGTAGACTTCTATCATCACTATAAAGAAGATATCGCATTACTTGCTGAAATGGGATTCAAGGCCTTTAGAACTTCTATTGCCTGGACAAGAATCTTTCCAAGAGGAGATGAAGAAACACCTAATGAAGAAGGTTTAAAGTTCTATGATGATATGTTTGATGAATTATTAAAATATGGTATTGAACCAGTCATCACATTATCACATTTTGAATTACCTTGGGCACTCGCAAAGGAATATGGAGGATTCACAAATCGTAAAGCCATCGATATGTTTGTGAAGTTCGCAAAGGTATGTTTTGAAAGATATCAGCATAAAGTAAAATACTGGATGACTTTCAATGAAATCAATAACCAGGCTGATGTGACTCAGCATAACTTAATCCAGGAAGGTGCTGTATTATTAAAAGAAGGCGATGATGCTGAATATTTAATGTATTTATCAGCGCATCATGAATTAGTGGCTTCTGCACTTGCAGTTAAGGCTGCTCATGAAATCAATCCTAACTTAAAAGTTGGTTGTATGATTGGTATGAATGGTGTTTATCCAGCTTCTCCAAAACCAGAAGATATGATGAATGCATTAGGTGCTATGCATCAGAAATATTGGTTTGCTGATGTACATGCAAGAGGACATTATCCAAGTCATATCTTAAAGAAGTTTGAAAGAAAAGGATATGACTTCATTACTGAAGAAGATAAGAAGATCTTAAGTGAAGGTAAAGTAGATTACATTGGATTCTCTTACTACATGTCATTCGCAACTAAATATCAGGGACGTAATGAAAAGACATTTGATTACTCTAATGAAGACTTTGTAAGAAATGAATACTTAAAGGCTTCTGACTGGGGATGGCAGATTGACCCATTAGGATTACGTTGGTGCTTAAACTGGTTCAATGACCGTTATGAACTTCCAATGATGATTGTAGAAAACGGTTTTGGTGCTTATGATAAGAAAGAAGAAGATGGTACTGTAGATGACCAGTATCGTATTGATTACTTAAAGGCACATATTGAAGCAATGAGAGATGCAGTGACTTATGATGGTGTAGATCTATTAGGTTATACTATGTGGTCTCCATTTGATATCGTATCTGCTTCTACTGGTGAATATGATAAGCGTTATGGTTTCATCTATGTAAACTATAATAATAACCATGAAGGTGATTTCTCTAGAAGTAAGAAGAAATCATTCTACTGGTACAAACACGTTATTGAAACAAACGGTGAAGAATTATAATATCTAAGAGATAGCTGTGGCTATCTCTTTTTAGCAGTCAGATTTGACAAGTGCTAAATAAAGATTATAATTATCAACAGGTGATAAAGATGCGTAACTATGTATTTGATTTTACTCATTGTTATAGAGGGGATAATGCACAACTGACATATTATGATTGTAGTGACATTGAAGGAACGCGATTATTCTGTGACGAACAGGCAGAGAAACAATTAAAAGAAATGATACAGAAAAATGGCATTTCTGGTATTCATTTTATTGATTCTGGAGATTATCACTATATTACTAAACTGATGACTGATTTTATTCAGGAACCTTTTGATCTTGTTTTGATTGATCATCATACAGATATGCAGTCTTCTATTGTAGGAGATATGCTCAGCTGTGGAAATTGGGCTAAAAAAGCTTTACATAACCCATTTCTTCATCGTCTCTATCTGATTGGTCCAAATAAGCATGATTTAAAGAATATGGAACATAAAGAAAAGGTCTTAACTATCAGCATAGAAGAACTTGAACAAGGTGTTACTATTCCTCTCGAAACAAAATATCCTGTCTATATCTCTATAGATAAGGATGTTTTAGATGAAAGATATGCCATGACAAACTGGAATCAAGGAGACATGTCTCTTGGGATGTTAGAGAATGTATTAGCTCACTTTTTAAGAAACTGTGAAGTAATTGGTATAGATATATGTGGTGATGATCCAGATATTGATGATTATCCTACTTATATAAAAGCAGAAAGAATCAACAACATCTCTGATGATGCACTTTATCAAACTGCTATGAAAATATTAAAAAGGAGAAAAAAGATATGAGAAAAGATTTTGGCGCACGTGCACTCACTTATCCACAGCCCGTTTATATGATTGGAAGCTTTGATAAGAATGATCATCCTGATTTAATGAATGCAGCATGGGGTGGTATCAGTGATGAAATGGAGATTTCATTAAGTCTTTCTAAAAGTCATAAAACAGTACAGAATATCTTAAAAACACAGGCTTTTACTGTCAGTATTGCAGATGAAGATCATGTAGTAGCCTGTGATTATGTGGGTGTTGTATCAGGACATAAGGAACCAAATAAACTAGAAAAAGCAGGTTTTACTTATACTCCATCTAGTAAAGTACATGCACCTATTATCAATGAATTACCTATCTGTCTAGAATGTCGTTTGAAAGATTATGACTTAGATACAGAAATCATGAAAGGTGAAATCGTTAATGTATCTGTAGATGAACGTGTCTTAGATGAAACAGGTAGAGTAGATGTTTCAAAAGTAAAACCTATTACCTTTGATCCATTTAATAATCAATATGTTGGTCTAGGTAAGGTTGTTGGCCGTGCCTTTAAAGATGGGCTTAAACTAAAATAAGGACTCCTGAGAGTCCTTTTTAACTAGTCTTTTTTAACTGTATGTAACTTGTCTAATAAACCACTCTTTTTAAATGTAGGTGCTAAAGCTAAATAAAGCACTGAAGAAATCACAATCGCAATCACTGCATTAGTAATAGTAGTAATTGCATTCCAAGATGCTAATGCTAAAGCAGCTTTAGCAGGTGCTCCAAGTAATACTGAAGTATAGAAATAAGAGAATAGTGGTTCAGCAATCACGTTGAATAATAAACCTGCGAAAGTAGAAGCAACGACACCAATAACTAACTGTTTACCTTCTGATTTCTGAATCTTGAATACTCTATGAGCTACAAGTCCTGTAATGACACCAATTCCAAATTTTAAGATAAATGTCTTAGGTGCGACTACTACATAAGTAGGATCAAGTAAATCACCAATACCCATACCAACAGCCCCTGCAATTCCACCAGGTACACCACCTAATAATAAAGCAGCTAATACGCAGAATGTATTTCCTAAATGGAATGAAGTAGTTCCTCCAGGTGTTGGAATCTTAATCTGTAGGAATGTGAAGGCGATATAAGCTAAAGCCGCCATCAATCCTGTTACTGCAATTTTTAATGTTTTATTTTCTTTCATATAAAACTTCCCCCTTGATGGATAATACTATACATACATTCTGACATTATATAAATACTCAGTTATTAACTAAAAAAATAAGGTCAGTTTTAAAACTGACCTTATTCATGTACGATTTTTCCAAATATAAAACGGATCAGAGGGCCACAATAGAAGATCTGGAATAATAATGCGACAGGGAAATTAAAGAATGTAGTCTGGAAATAGACTGATACGTCAATTGTCTTAAAAAGAATAGTCGCAATTAAGCTCATACAAGGACACATGATACATACAATGATACTAGAAATCGCAAGAGTAATCACAATAGGACGATCTGTTGGCTGTACAAAGCGAAAAGCAAGCTTATGCGCTAAAGAATCTACCACAAGTAATTCTAAAAAGAAAGCGACTGGCCACATGATGATCATTTCATGGAAGGCAATTAGGAAGACCTGGTTTGTCATTCCACCGATATTTAATGAGATGTTGAAGAGAATCATGACATACACCATTAAGAATGACATCATGGCTGTAAATAATAAATTCTGTTTAAATGTTTTAGGCATTGGAAAATGCTCCTTTCGTGATAAAATACACAAAAAAAACAACACTTATTCAATAAGTGTTGTTCGTTATCAAGACAAGCTTGTGCGTTTCCAATAATACCTTAAAAAATCTCTGTTCTTTTTTGCACGATTTACTTTAATATATTTTATGTAATATGTCAATGAAGTATTTTCTCTAATATCTCTATAGCCTGAGGCAGCTTATCTAAATCAATAGAAGAATAATTCATAATAAAGGTATGTGATGTATGAGGTATATTCTTAAGATAGTAATGAGAGATAGCTCTTAAATGGATCCCTTCTTCTTTTAACTTATTAATGAGTGTCTCATCAGACATATGTGTATGAATTGTGATAAGGAAATGAAGACCTGCATCTTCTTTAGAAATAGTAATCATATCCTTTAAATCACTTTCTTCTAACATCTTTACAATCGCATCACGCTTATTATGATAATGGTTACGTAATTTAGTAATATGCTTATCAAAATAATGGTCATTGATAAATGAAGCAAGCGTATATTGTTCGAAGTTAGAGACTGTACAGGCATAAAAAGAAAGTTTCTTATTATAAAGTTCTAATAAGTGATGTGGAAGCACCATATAGCTAATACGAATAGTAGAAGCCAATGTCTTAGTAAAGGTATTCATATAAATGACCTTTTCACTTAAATCAATACTCTGAAGGGCAGGAATAGGATGACCGCTTAAACGCAATTCACTGTCATAATCATCTTCTATAATATAGCGATGTTCTTTCTTATTCGCCCAACCAAGTAATTCATAACGTCTAGAAATAGGCATGATAATACCAGTAGGGAAATGATGGGAAGGAGAAATATGGGCTATGTCTACATGTAAGCTTTCTAATTGATCAACAAGTATGCCTTGATCATCCATGTCTATAGGAACACATGATGCCCCTAGACTTGAATAAACATCAAGTATCTTATTATAACCAGGATTCTCTACCGCATAGATAAGATCTAAACCTAATAGCTGAACAAGTAATCCATAAAGGTATTCAGTCCCTGCACCGACAATAATTCTTTCTGGTTCAACATCCATATTTCTAAATTCCTTAAGATGTAAAGAAATAGCTTCTCTTAATTCATAAATGCCACCTACTGGAGGGTTAACCATTAATTCTGATTGATGTTCATTTAATACATCCTTCATGAGTTTAGACCATGTTGTAAAAGGAAATAAGTGGGCGGGTGTTTGATTAGAAGAAAAATCACACCAATAGGATTTCTTTTTAATAGAAGGTTTATGAATCATCTTGGTAGGAATAAGAGGTGTCTTATTATTAATAGGAGATACATAAAATCCTTTCTTAGGTAAAGAATAAATATAGCCTTCAGCCATTAACTGAGCATAGGCATTCTCTATTGTAATGATACTAATGCCTAGATTCTTTGCGAATGTACGCTTAGAAGGGAGCTTTTCATCTGCTGTCAGATGTCCTTCTAGAATATCATTCTTAATAAAATTATATAATTGCTGGTAGAGAGATTTATGGTTATTTTCATCAAAACTATATGTAAGCATAGATACATCCTTTCTTTTCTAACCATTATAGCGTAATCATTTGAAAAAAAGAAGAAAACAGCATAGAATAGTCATATTAATGGAGGATAATCTATGGCGTTAACGGCTAAAAAAATTACACAAAATTTTAAGGAATTAGAAGATCTCAACAATGAAGCATTTCCTAAGGAAGAACGTGTGTCTATTGAAAGAATGATTGATTTGTCTCAAACAGGTATTTCAGATCTTTATGGCGTCTATGATGAAGATACATTTGTTGGATTCTTTATGACAATGACATCTGATACATGTGTCTATTTATTCTATCTTGCAATTCGTTCATCACTTCGTTCACATGGCTATGGAGGACGTACTCTAAAGTTGATGGATGATTTGTATCAAAGACAGATTGTATTAGATATGGAACCTTTAGATGATCAAGCAGATAACTATGAACAGCGTTTAAGACGTACTAAGTTTTATGCAAGTCATGGCTATCGTTCAAGTGGGTATCATTTATTTTATTGGAATCAGACATTTGATTTATTATGTACAAGAGGTCCTTTTCTAAAAAATGACTTTATTAAAATCACTCAAGAACTTCAAAGAGTTGTGGATGAATCAGGAGAAGGAGACTTCCATCCAAAGATGTTGAAAGCGAGCTATGATATTCTAGATATTATTGAATTATAAGAACCAAAAGGTTCTTTTTTTTCATTTCCTAACACTTAGGAAGTGAAATTGAATGCATAAAGCATTGTAAATGGTTACAATAAAGATGCAGGAGGAAATGCGTATGAATAATAGACAGCAGCGTATTATAGATATCCTTCATGATTATGATGAATGGGTAACAGGTAAAGAGCTTGCTTCTATGTTGTCTGTATCAGATCGTACAATCCGTTCTGATATTGAGCATATTAATAAAGAGTATGAATGTACTCTTATAGAAGCCAATCGCCGTAAAGGTTATCACTTAGATGAGATGCTGACAAGTGTCAAAGGCATTACAACAAAATCAGTGATTCCTCAGACATCTCAGGAACGTGTATCCTGGATCATTAAAGAATTATTATTTAAACAGGAAATCAATTTGATTGAATTACAGGATCGCATTTATGTGAGTGGTTATACGATTGATAACGATTTAAGAAATATTAGACGAATACTTGCTGAATATCCTTCTTTAAAAGTGGTTCGTGTCAAGAACCATATTCGTTTAGAAGGTGATGAAAATGAAAAGCGTTCTGTATATAAGCATCTATTAGAATCAGAAATTAAAGGAAACTTCACGAATATCAGCGCCTTGTCTCATTTGTGGAAGGATTTCAATTTGATTGATGTGGTAGAAATCTTTAAGAATGTCTGCGCAAATAATCATTATAAGTTCAAGAATGTCAGTCTTCCTATGTTGATGATGCATGCAGGAATTGCGATTGAACGTATTAGAAATAAGAACTATCTTTACGAGTCACAGAGTGACTGTACAGGGATTGATCTAGAATATCGTGTCTCAAAGGATTTCTTTGAAGAACTATCACAAAAGCTTGGTATTCCTTATGTTGAAGAAGAGGTAATCAAGTTTGCTTTCTTATTAGAAGGAAGAGGCAGTCATGTAGACTTAAAAACAGAATCCCAGCAGTTAGTAGAAGAAGTGCTATTAGATATCAGAGACTGCTTTGATATTGATTTTAGAGATGATGAAGAACTTTATAATAGTTTAATCATTCATATGCAGTCATTACTTGATCGTATCAAAGTAGATAAGCCTAATACAACAGCTTACTTAAAGGAAATCAAAAGACAATATCCTCTAGTCTTTGAAATGGCTATTCATGCCAGTGATGTGATTTCTAAGGCAACAGGTAAACCTTTAGTAGAAGATGAAATCTCTTATCTGGCATTACATTTTGGAACAGCCTATGAAAGACATATCAATACACAAAAATACCGTGTAGTGATGATTATTCCCCATAATCAGATGCTCGCGAAAGCATGTATGGATAAGATTGAAACACGTTTTACAGAACGTATGGAAATTATTAAAGTATTCCCATTCTTTGAAAATAATATGATTGCATCACTTCATCCAGATTTGATTCTGACAGTTGTTCCATTACAGCATGAATTGCCTATTAAGACAGTTTCCATCAGTTTATTTGTGAATTATGAGGATGAAAGTCAGATCTTTCAGGCATTGAACCAATTAGATAGAGAAAAGTATCATGATCAGTTCTGTCGTATTGTGAAGAAGGTGATTAGAGAAGAGACTTTCTTTATTAAGAAAGAGATGTCATCTAAAGAAGATGTTATCAACTATCTATGTGATAATCTGATTCAGTTAGGATATGCTACAAAAGAATATAAAGAAGATGTCTTTAAAAGAGAAGAGATGGCAGGAACAGCCTTTGTGCAGGGCTTTGCTGTACCTCATGCGATTACAGTACAGCCATTACGTTCTACAATATCCGTTATGGTCTTAAAGAACCCTGTGAAGTGGGGTAAATATGAAGTCCGTCTTATTCTCTTATTATCTATTAGTGAGCAGGATAATCAGATGCTGCATACATTCTTTGACTGGTTATCCAATGTACTTATTGATTACAACCAGCTGATGCAGTTTATCGAAGCAGAAAATTATCAAGAATTTATGAAATTAATGACAGCGTGAGGTAGCTTATGAAAAAACAACAAACAATAGCATCATTACCAAGACGTTTTGGTGCTTACTTATTAGACTGGTATATCGGTGCTCTTTTTACTTCTTTTCCTATTGCGATTGTATCACAGAAAGTCTATGGCACAATGAAGAACCAGAACCTACTAGAGTACCCTCGTCAGTTAGGATTGATCTGTGGGCTATGCGCATTATTAGGTGCGACTATTTACTATGTTGTGATTCCTTTAGTTATTAATAAGGGACAGACAATCGGCAAAAGAATTTGTCATATTAAGATTGTAAAGAGTGATGGTAAAGATGTAGGTCTTAAAGAGTTACTACTAAGAGAAGTGGTAGGTGCCATTATTATTGAAGGGGTTCTATATTCTGCAAGTACGATTTTACATCAGGTATTACAGATTAGTTTACGTATTAGCCTGGTTAAGCCGATGATGTATGTTGGATTTGTGATTACGATTGTGAGTGCTATTTTATGTTTAGTGAATAAGAAAGAACATCTAGCATTACATGATTATCTAGCACGTACTAAAGTAGTGGATTTTTCCTAAATAGAGGAAATCGCTTTCACTGCCTGAAAATAAATAAAAGTTTATACTATGAATTGTGAGATGGAGGAAATCACATGGAAGATTTAGAATTATTAAGTTTTAACATTATTTCTGCAGTGGGTACTGCAAAGTCACGTTATGTACAGGCAATGTATCTTGCTGAAAAAGGTGATTTTGATGAAGCTCGCGCAAAAATAAAAGAAGGAGAAGAAAGCTTTGTGAAAGGTCATGAAGCACATGCATCACTTATTCAGAAGGAAGCATGTGGTGAAAAGACAGTTCCAACAATTCTTCTTATGCATGCGGAAGATCAGCTTATGAATGCGGAAACTACAAAAATCATGGCTGAAGAGATTATCAAACTATCTCAAAGAATTAAAAAATTAGAAGGAGGAGAATAGGATGAAAAAGGTTTATTTATTCTGTAGTGCTGGTATGTCTACAAGTATTCTTGCAAGTAAGATGCAGGAAGTGGCTAACAGCCATAACCTACCTATCAAGGTAGCTGCTTTCTCTCATAACAAATTAGGAGAAATCGTTAATTCAGATTGCCCTGATTGTATTTTACTTGGTCCCCAGGTTGAATATCTTTATGATGAAACAGTGGCTAACTTTGGACACCTTAATGTACCTATTTCTGTCATCGACCAGGATGATTACGGTATGATGAATGGTGAAAGAGTACTTAAAAAAGCAATTCTATTAATCAAGAAAAACAATAAATAATAATTAAAGGGAGTACTTAAAGTATGATGAAACAACTTGAAAAGTATTTAATGCCTCTAGCAGAAAAAATCGGACGTAATAAATACTTAATGTCAATTCGTGATGGTTTCTTAGTATCAACACCATTACTTATTGCTGGATCAATTTTCTTATTAATCGCAAACTTTCCAATTACAGCTTGGACAAATTTCTTAGAATCAACAATTGTTAACCAGGAAACTGGTCAGTCATTAGCTGCTTTCTTATCAAAACCATCTGATGCAACATTCACTATCATGGCAGTATTTGCTGTTATGGGTATCGCTTATTCATTTGCTGGTCAGATGAAGACAAACAAGATCTTCGGTGCTGCCTGTGCACTTATGTCATGGTTCTTAATCATGCCATATTCAATCACTGGTAATGTCACTGTAGGATCTAAAACTATTGAAGCAACTCTTTCAGGTATCCCACTAGGATGGGTTGGTGCAAAGGGTATCTTCGTAGGTATCATTACTGCATTCCTAAGCGTACATATCTATGCTTGGGTAGAAGGTAAAGGCTGGACAATCAAGATGCCAGCTGGTGTTCCACCAACAGTTGTAGAATCTTTCTCAGCATTAATTCCAGCAACATTCGTAATGACTTTCTTCTTCCTAGTTAACTTAATCTTTGGCTTCTTAGGAACAAACGTATTCCAGATTATCTTTGAATTCTTACAGACACCATTATTAAACCTTGGTGATACATTAGGTGCAATGGTTGTTGCTTATATCTTCTTACACTTATTCTGGTTCTTTGGTATCAACGGTGGATCTGTAGTAGGTGCAGTATTTAACCCAATTCTTCAGACTTTATCAGCTGAAAACATTCTTTACTTCACTCATCATCAGGGTACAGGTCATATCATCTGTCAGCAGTTCCAGGACTTATTCGCTACATTTGGTGGATGTGGTTCTACATTATCATTATTAATCGCAATGTTATTATTCTGTAAATCTAAACGTATTACAGACTTAGGTAAATTGGCTTTAGTTCCAGGTATCTTTGGTATCAACGAACCAATCGTATTCGGTTTACCAATCGTATTAAACCCAACTATGCTTATTCCATTCATGTTAGTACCAACAGTGAACATCATTATTTCATACATCTGTATGGCTCTTAAGATTGTGCCAATCTGTTCAGGTATCAACATTCCTTGGACTATGCCACCTATTATCTCAGGTTTCTTAGCAACTAACTGGGTAGGTGCTGTTCTTCAGGCTATCTTAATTGTGATTGGTGTTATTATCTACATGCCATTCATCAAGGTACTTGATAAGCAGTACTTAAATGAAGAAGCTCAGGCTCAGGCTGCTAAAGAAGAAGACGATATTGATTTAGACGACTTATCTTTTGATGATCTATAAGAAGGAGAGATGAAACATGAAAATCGTAATGATTTATGACCAGATCCAGTCTGGTAAAGGGATTAAAGATGATCACATGGTACCTTTAGGATTAGTAAAAGAATCATGTGGACCTGCTATTATGATGGAACCATTCTTAAAACAGGTAAATGGACATGTTGTATGCTGTTTATATTGTGGAGATGGATTCTATGAAGCAAATAGTGATGAAGTCAGCCGTAAACTTTGCGCAATGGTAGAAAAAATCAAACCAGATGTTGTTGTATGTGGTCCATGTTTCAACTATCTTGGCTATGGACGCATGGCTGCTCGTGTCGCTTATGATATTAATGAAAAGACTCATTCACATGCTATGGCTGCAATGAGTATAGAAAATGAAGAGACAATTAATGAATATAAAGACAAGGTTCATATCATCAAGACACCTAAGAAGGGTGGTACTGGTTTAAATGAATCATTAGAAGGAATCTGTCAGCTTGCTAAGGCAATGTGTGAACAGAAAGATGAAGACATCGTTGCTTCTAAGTATTGTTTCTAAATTAACTTGAGGATACGTGAGGACGTATCCTCTTTCAATAAAAGGAGGATATTAACATGTACGGTATTATTGCTACTTGGAGAATGGCTTTAGAAGGTATTACAAAAGCGGATGAAGTATTAAAGAATCATGGAGATGCAGGAGATGCAATTGTTGAAGCTGTTAAGGCTGTAGAAGATTTCCCATACTATAAATCAGTCGGTTATGGGGGATTACCTAATGAAGAAATGATTGTTGAATTAGATGCTGCTTATATGAACGGAAATACTCTTTCTGTAGGATGTGTAGGAGCAATCAAGGACTTTGCGAATCCTGTAGAAATCGCAAGAAAGTTATCTCATGAAAAGGTCAATAACTTCTTAGTAGGTGCAGGTGCTGAAAAGTATGCATCTAAGAATGGCTTTGAAAGAAAGAATATGCTCACTGAACGTGCTGAAATTCATTATCATAATAGATTAAAAGAAATGACTCAGGAAATTAAACCTTATTCTGGTCATGATACAGTAGGTATGGTCTGCTTAGATGAACATGATAAGATGACTTCTGCAACTTCTACGAGTGGTTTATTTATGAAACGTTCTGGTAGAGTAGGTGATTCACCAGTATCTGGATCTGGTTTCTATGTGGATAGTGAAGTCGGTGGTGCAAGTGCTACAGGTCTTGGTGAAGATGTCATGAAGGGTTGTGTTTCTTATGAAATCGTAAGAATGATGAAAGAAGGTATGCACCCACAGGAGGCATGTGAAAAGGCAGTTAATACATTCTCTAAAGAACTCATTAAACGTCGTGGCGAAGCAGGAGATATGTCTTTAATCGCTATGAATAATAAAGGTGAATGGGGATGTGCCACAAACATTGAGGGTTTCTCATTTGTTGTTGCAACTCCTGAACTTGAACCTACTGTATTTGTAGTAAAGCATGAAGGTGAACATAGCGTATTCGAAAAAGCAAGTCAGGAATGGCTTGATGATTATATGCGTACAAGAACAGCCCCATTGGTAAGAAAATAATGAATGAAGAAATACTAAAAGCTGTTGATGAGATTGCAGATGAGATGATTGAAGGCATCAAGCGTATTGTACGT
>Ga0129313_1001595_pt1 | contig 13842 bp, 12 predicted proteins | sample O1105metagenome_FD_94436 | JGI IMG/M metagenome (GOLD analysis project Ga0129313, IMG submission 94436) | Orangutan group fecal microbial communities from fecal samples from Wisconsin, USA - O1105 metagenome | ecosystem: Host-associated > Mammals > Digestive system > Large intestine > Fecal... | reverse complement strand
TTGGAGTGTTCCTCCACAGCTTTGTTATGTCCCAGATAAAGGTTGACATGGTTTCCTTTGATGTGTATGTGGCACCACTTAGCTATGTATATAGCATCGTGCTGACATTTGTATTTAACTTCCTGGTAAATCTCATTATGTCGGCAAAGCTTGAAAATATAAATATGGCTGAGTCGTTGAAATCAGTGGAGTAAAGAACTGAGACTATAAACTCAAATAAAAATGTAGAACTTTGGGGAATTATGTTGTATTCTATCTTAGTCAAGAGTAAGCACGCTGACATTTTGTGAGCCGCGCTATGAGCTGTGTCAGCTATCACCAGACGGAAAAATTTTTGGTGGCTGATGTTCAAGGAAAATGGAGGATAAAAATGAACTTTCTGGAAGAGAGAATTTTGAAGGACGGAATTGTTAAAGAGGGAAATGTACTTAAGGTTGACAGTTTTCTTAATCATCAGATGGACATTCGCCTTTTTGACCAGATCGGAGAAGAATTTAAGAAGAGATTTGAAGGAACCGAGATAAATAAGATCCTTACAATAGAGGCATCAGGAATAGGTATTGCCTGCGTTGCAGCGAGACATTTTGACGTGCCGGTTATATTTGCCAAGAAATCAAAGAGTATAAACATAGAGGGCGATGTGTATGTGGCAGAGGTTGAGTCATTTACCCATAAGTGCAAGAATCAGGTTATAGTATCCAAGAAATTCTTAAATCCCGGGGACAAGGTTCTTATAATAGATGATTTCCTTGCAAATGGCTGTGCCCTTCAGGGACTTATCTCTATCGTAAAGTCCGCAGGTGCCAGCGTTGAGGGAATTGGAATTGTCATAGAAAAAGGTTTCCAGACCGGCGGCCAGATAATCCGTAATCTTGGATATCATCTTGAATCCCTTGCAATTGTTGACAGTATGAATTCTGAAACAGGCGAGATAGAGTTCCGTCCACAGTAGATAATTACAAGAGTGTGTCAAGATTTATATGAAACCTTGACACGTAGCATCAGCCATTTGCCGAAGGCAGATTTTAATGGGCGATGTACATGCAGCGAGGATAAAATTATGACGATCAAGGATTTAAAAATAGGTGAGACAGCCACGATCATAGAGGTAGGTGGCAATGGAGCACTACGCCAGCACTTTCTGGACATGGGGCTGATTCAGGGGACGGAAGTGACTGTAGTAAAATATGCTCCTATGGGAGATCCCGTTGAATTAAGAATTCATGGGTATGAGCTAACGATCAGATTAGAGGATGCAGGAAAGATACAGGTGGGAGCTGCTCACCAGACAGTTTTATCACCAAGACCTGCAAGAGATAAGACAGATATTCCTCATCCGGGTCTTGGTGAGGGCGGCAAGTATCATTCTAAGGATGATGAGAATCCGCTTCCCGATGATGTGACGCTGACATTTGCACTGGTGGGAAATCAGAATTGTGGCAAGACAACGTTATTTAACCAATTAACAGGTTCTAATCAGCATGTGGGAAATTTCCCGGGCGTGACAGTGGATCGTAAAGATGGAGAGATAAAGGGATACAGCAATACATGTATTACGGATCTGCCGGGAATATACTCAATGTCGCCTTACAGCAGTGAGGAGATTGTGACCAGGGAGTTTCTCCTGCAGGATAAGCCCAAGGGAATTATTAACATAGTGGACGCTACTAATATAGAGCGTAATCTCTATCTGACTATGCAGCTTATGGAACTTAACATTCCTATGGTAGTTGCACTTAACATGATGGATGAAATGAGGGTGAACGGCGGCTCCGTATTGGTAAACGAATTGGAAGCTTTTCTGGGGGTCCCTGTTATTCCGATTTCTGCAGCAAAAGGAGAAGGAATTGAGGAGCTGGTGAGTCACGCCATACATGTTGCCAAGTACCAGGAAGGCCCTCAGGTTGTGGATTTCTGTTCTGCGAATGGAACGAAGCAGGAGAGTGCGGTACACAGATGTATTCATGCGATAATGCATCTTATAGAAGATCATGCCAACAAGGCTGGGATACCGGTTCGATTTGCGGCGGGGAAACTTGCCGAGAATGATAAACTTGTTCTGGACAAGCTTTCTCTTAGTCAGAATGAGAAGGAGACTCTTGAACATATTAACCTCCAGATGGAAGAAGAAAGTGGGATGGACCGGGCAGCGGCCATTGCAAGTATGAGATTCTCATATATAAAAAGAGCATGCCAGCAGACGGTTATAAGACCACATGAGAGCAGAGAACGTGTCAGAAGCCGCAGAATAGATAAGATCTTAACGGGAAAATATACTGGAATACCGGCGTTTATCGCTATAATGGGGCTGGTATTCTGGCTTACATTTAATGTCATAGGAGCTTTTTTACAATCTTTGCTGGAGCAGGGGATAGATGCACTTACAGAGCTTACAGATAAAGGTCTGACAGCTATAAAGGTAAACAGTGTGCTTCATTCCCTTATTATAGATGGAATATTCACAGGTGTGGGCAGTATACTGAGCTTTCTGCCTATTATAGTTACCTTGTTTTTCTTTCTGTCCATGCTTGAAGATAGTGGATATATGGCAAGAGTGGCATTTATTATGGACAAGCTTCTCAGAAAGATTGGTTTGTCCGGAAGAAGTATAGTCCCTATGTTGATCGGGTTTGGCTGTACTGTTCCGGGAGTTATGGCATCCCGTACATTATCTTCTGAACGTGACAGAAAGATGACCATACTTCTTACACCATTTATGAGCTGCTCGGCAAAACTTCCGATATATGCCTTTTTTGCATCTGCTTTTTTTCCGGGGAGAGGAGCAATAGTTATGATTGCGTTGTATTTCTTCGGAATTATAATGGGGATTTTGATGGCTTTACTTATGAAAGGGACTATGTTCAAGGGTGAACCTGTACCATTTGTAATGGAACTTCCTAATTATCGTATGCCGGGAGCGAAGAATGTGGCACAGCTGCTTTGGGAAAAAGCAAAAGACTTTCTTCAGAGAGCATTTACGGTGATATTTGTTGCAACTATTGTAATATGGTTCTTACAGAGTTTCAGCATCAGACTGGATCTTGTTACTGATTCACAGGACAGTATACTTGCAATGATTGCCGGTTTTATTGCTCCAATATTCAAACCCCTTGGATTTGGAGACTGGAGAATATCAACTTCGCTTATAACAGGATTTATGGCTAAGGAAAGCGTTGTGTCCACACTTAACGTCCTGTTTGGTTCAACAGAAAAATTGCTTGCAGTGCTGACTCCTGTAGGTGCAGCATCGCTGTTGGTATTTTGTCTGTTGTACACACCTTGCGTTGCAGCCGTGGCATCAGTAAAACGTGAGCTGGGCGGCAGATGGGCAGCCGGTATGGTTGTATGGCAATGCCTGATAGCCTGGGTAGCGGCATTTGCTGTGTATATGATAGCCGGATTGTTTTAACGTAATATAAATAAAAGTGTCAAAGGACATATAAAGGCAGGAAAGCACGCCGTCACTTCGTGACCTGTGTTAATAAATAATGAGGAGAAATATTATGAGTAAAGATAATGCAAATAAAAAACAGGCCTCCATGGATAATATTTACAGATTAGACGGAAGAGTCCCTGTGGGAAAAGCCATACCTTTTGGCTTGCAGCATATACTTGCCATGTTCGTTGCCAATATCGCACCGATCATCATTGTGGCAGGTGCCTGCGGCATGAGTGCCCAGGAAAGTGCCAGGCTTATACAGAGTGCCATGATCATTGCGGGAATTGGTTCTCTTATACAGATGTTCCCATTATGGAGAGTAGGTTCGGGACTTCCTATTGTAATGGGTATAAGCTTTACATTTGTGTCGGTGTTCTGTTATCTGGGACCGGTTTACGGATATAATGTCATAATGGGTGCTGTCCTTGTGGGTGGTATCATAGAGGGTGTACTGGGTCTGCTGGCAAAATATTGGGTTAAGCTTATTACCCCGGTTGTTGCGGCAAGTGTTGTTACTGCAATAGGATTTTCACTGTTGTCAGTTGGTGCGGCTTCCTTTGGCGGTGGCAGCGGCAGTGATAATTTCGGTTCAGTAGAGAACTGGATACTTGGTGTTGTGACACTTATGTGTTGTCTGGTGTTCCATATATTTGCGAAGTCATACTGGAAGCAGTTATCGGTTTTGTTTGGACTGATTGTCGGTTACATAGTTGCGGTGTGCATGGGAATGGTTGATTTCTCTGCGTTAAAGGATACCTCCATCATTGCACTTCCGCAGATCATGCCGTTTAAGCCGGAATTTAATGCAAATGCAATCCTCTCAGTTACCTTGATATTCCTGGTTTCTGCAACGGAGACCATCGGTGACACATCAGCGTTGGCGGTGTCAGGTCTTGGCAGGGATGTTACGGAAAAGGAGACATCGGGTTCTATTGCCTGTGATGGATTTGTCAGTGCATTGTCATCGGTGTTCGGATGTCTTCCTATAACATCCTTCAGCCAGAATGTAGGTCTTGTTGCTATGACCAAGGTTGTAAACAGATTTACTATCGCTACCGGGGCAATCATTATGATTCTTGCCGGAATATTTCCTGTATTTGGTGCGGTTCTTGCTACTCTTCCGGATGCGGTTCTTGGTGGATGTACCATCATGATGTTCGGTACTATCGTGGTGAGCGGAATACAAATGCTTGGAAGATGTGGATATACCCAGAGAAATATTACTATTACAGCTCTTTCGCTTAGTATAGGTCTTGGGTTTACTCAGGTGCCGGAGATATTCGCAATATTCCCTAAGATCATTCAGACAGTATTCGCTGAAAATTGCGTGGCAGTGGTATTCATAGTTGCTATCATATTAAACCTTGTACTTCCAAAGAACATGGAGGCAGACGGAGGAACGGCAGAAGCATAAGGATAAGAATAAATATAGGAATAATAAATAGGCAGGCGGGGTACGAGAGCTGGAAGCTGGCTGTGCCCTGGAAAATTAAATAGAAAAAAGGTGAGTAGAATTTCTACTCACCTTTTCTTTTTTCTGCATAAATTCATACATGGAATTAAGCTAAAAAATTCAGATATGGATTTTATTTAGTCGGCGCGACAGGATTCGAACTTGCGACCTCCACGTCCCGAACGTGGCGCTCTACCAAACTGAGCCACGCGCCGTAACCACACCTTGATAGTATATGATTTTTTAATAAAAATTTCAAGCTATTTGTTAACAAAGAAAATAAATTATCAATATTCCGGTTCATGCATTGGCTTTATCTCATATATGTTGTTCTGTAGCCATGATTTTCACTTGGACGAAGGTCATTTGGATACATAGTATCAGAATAGATTGCTTCCTGATATTCCTTTACCAGGCGGAAGACCTTTTCGTAATCGGCAATATTCTCAATATTCATTCCATGGAAATGACCGTTTTCTGAATGAGATGATGTAGTTGAAATATGGCTGCAGGTTGTAATAACGTCGCCGGTGCGGAACAGCTTGTCAAATATTCCCTGCCTAACAGAAACATGTGACAGATCTGTAAAAGGCTTCATCTCAGTTGTTGTGGTAAATATTCCTGACTTTATGTATATACCTCTGTCTGTAATAAGGTATTCGGTATGCTTTGCCTTGAGTCCGGCAGTTAATACGCCGGCAATGTATATCCATACAGGAGCCAGATGGATAATGAAAAATACCAGTATGGATTTTGCTCCTGTTCCAAATGAACCGCCATAGCTTAAAAATGATGAAATAAATTGCATGTCAAAGATAAACCAGACTAACGCAAAAATCAACAATGGATTAAATATCGCCTCAAATACAGAGACTCTTTTATCTTTCTTTCCTTGCCATACAATGGTTTCATTTACACCAATTTCATCTCTTAATGTCATAAAATAAATCCCCCTTTTATTTTGGTTTTGTACTGCTATACAATCCTTCGTTTACTTTTTACCTTTGCTCAAATGTCGGATAAATAGTTACTAAAATATTTAAATGACGGATGAACATTTGCCAAAGCGTCTATATTCCGGATAGATAGTCACTAAAACCTGAATATGCCTTAATTCTATCATATACAGTATATGACATTCAATGTTTTAATTGCTGTCATCAGATAATGTTTAATGAGCTGATCTGCAACCTTATATTAAGGAAATGTATTAATATAAAACTTTTAGACGTTTTTTCAACACCATGATTATTAGGGGAATTGCCTGCGACAGACCATTTCTTGAGTGGCGTGATAATGCGTTGTATAAATTTTCACCGAGACTTACAAAGGAGCATACATACAACGGGGCGGTGTATGGCTTAAGGATTGATTGCAGTGAGATCGTAAACAGACAGCTTAACATTATAGGTGCAAATGTCTACCACAGAAGTGATATGGAGGAGGCAGCAGAGCTTTTATCAGACAGTGCCTATAATTTTGAAACAGTCATCACCAATGAGTTTACGCCGGAGGAGTGCAAGGAAGCATTTGCCCTTTTAAATTCCGGAGACAAGAATGCAGAAAAGGTAGTGTTTACATTTGCATAGCCGACGGAAAAGCTTGCAAGGAATGGTAATGAAAAAAGCATGAGAGTATGGAGGTAGGTCCATAGACTCATGCCTTTTGATATTTATTGACTAATGAGAAATTTTTTATTATAATTTTAATATAATTCGGCAAAAATAATAAAAGCCGAATTATATTAAAAACAACTTGGAAGGGGATGGATAAAATGACAAATGCAACTCAGATTTCCAATGAGCAAATGATCTATTCTATTCAGGAACTGAAAGATAAAGGCTTTTCATATTATAAAATAAATCAGATGGTAGAGCAGGGAATGCTGATAAAACTAAATAAAAAATATTATGAGAATGTGAATTTTGATGGTGAAGAGTCTGATTTTTATTATGCCTATGCATTTGTACCGGAAGGAGTAGTTTGTCTTCTGAGTGCGGCGGCCTATTATAATCTGTCTACTTATCGTCCGGAAGCTATTGATGTGGCAATTCCAAGAAAAGCGAAGGTGTCAACTCTTCCGGATTGGCCGGAACTTAATGTATGCTACTTTACAAATGACCGTTTTGATACTGGAATTAAGACTGTTGAAGATGGAAATAATAGATTTCGTATTTATGACATAGAAAAAACAGTTGTTGATGTGGTTTTTTACCGGGAAAAAGTTGGGATTGAAGAAACAAAAGAGATCCTTATAAACTATCTGCATCGTGAAGATCGCGATTTAAACCGACTGATAAGGTATGCAGAGCTGCTTAAATGCGGAGATGTAATGAAGAAATATCTGGAGGTACTGGTATGACAAATGCGGTATCCGTTAAGGCAAGATTGAAGAAACAGGCAATAGAAGATGGCAAGACCATGCAGGACAAGCTGGTAACATTTGGATTGGAAAGGACAATATACCGATTGTCTGTTTCCAAATACAAAGATAGATTTACATTAAAGGGTGGTATTTTTCTGTATGCATTATTTGATGGAGAGTATGCCCGAGCAACAATGGATATTGATCTGTTGGCTGAGCATATTCCAAATGACGCTCAGAAGATGAGACTGATTTTCAGAGATATCTTTTCTATAGAGTGTGATGACGCATTGAAATTTGATCTGAATACTCTTGAGGTCATCAATATAACTGAATTTAAAGAGTATCATGGTGTAAATGTGTCCATTTTGGGCTATCTTGACAGAACAAAAATTCCGGTGTCGATAGATATCGGTTTTGGTGACGTGGTATATCCTGAAAGAACTAAGATGGAGTTTCCGGTTTTGTTGGATATGGAGTCACCGGAAGTATACGCATATTCAATTTACTCTATAATAGCCGAAAAGTTTGAAGCTTTTGTTTCTCTTGGACTTGCAAATGGCAGATATAAAGATTTTTATGATATTTATGTTTTGGCTGATACATATGATCTTAGTGGGGTAGAATTAAAAAGGGCAATTCTGGAAACCTTTACTCACAGAAAAACTGATTTTTCTGATATTGTGGCATTTGAAGATGAGTTTGCGTCAGATGAAACAAGACAGGGGCGGTGGAATGCTTTTGTAAAAAAGAAGAAGGCGTTGGTAAATGTAGAATTTGAATCAGCCATGCAACTTATAAAAACATTGTTACTTCCAATCGTGGATTCAATTAATAATGATAAGACTTTTGATAAGAGGTGGAGCAAAGAGACAAAAAGATGGATGTAAACATATTTGCCAATTATATACTATTTAGAAAAATGAGTGGTAATGAAAAAGCATGAGAGTATGGAGGGAGGTCCATAGGCTCATGCTTTTTGATATTAGTGTGAAATGTGCAAATGCAGCTTGCCGGTTACTGTAATAAGCTTGGGTCAGGCTTTATAAATTCCACATCTCCGAATACCTTCTGCTTCTCTGCGATTACATCCTTCACAATGTTTTTGCTGTTGTAATCATTATTATGGTAGTATTCGGCAAGTGTTCCGTTTTCTATTGGAACATACACTAAATTTACATAACCTGAAATCTCAGAGCTTATTCCGGAAGGAGAGCTGCTGTCAACATTCGATGTATCGCAGAAACCTGCCGCTATACCGAAATCTTCAAACTGCCAGCCTATGTATACCAGTTCAAGTGAAATGCCATAATCGGTGCTTTCCGGGTGGATAAAGTCATTTACCAGAGTGTGAGCATCAAGTGTTTCGGAGAAATAAGTCACATAATTTGGAGAACCAAATTCCGCAGCCAACATATCTAACAGTAAGTATTCTTCACATATGTCACTGTGATCTTTTTCCAGAGCTGCAAAATCATCATCAGATATTCTGAAAGTGGTATTGCTGAGGTAACTATCTGCCAGGTACCATTTCATATTATCAAGAGCCTCGCTTACGGTTCCGTCATCAGCGTCTATTTCCAGGCTTGGATAATCAAGGCTGTCAGTAAAGAAGGAAGCTGCATAGGCATCATTGTTTAAACAGTCAGCAAGGGGAATGTTTCCCGAAGCATGAAACGGGATATTGTTTAAGGTATCTGTGGTAAAGGGGAGTGCCTCTCCGTAAAGTGTAGCACCCTCCGGAAGCTCCAGATATTCTGCGTCTGACAGTTCGTGGGCTATGATCCATGGACAGTCCTTGAAATCAACATTTGCAGTATCATTGTCCTCTGAGTTGTCGGAGCTTTCATCGCTTCCCGAACCGGCATTGTCAGAGCTGCTATTTTTTGTTGTGGCGTTGTCATCTCCGGAAGATTTGCTTCCCCCATCCTTTGATGATCCGCAGCCTGCCGCTGACATGAGAGCCATGGCAAGAGTAAGTCCAAGTGCTGTTGTTTTTAGTAAGTTTTTCTTCATATTCGTCCTCCTGTTATTGACACGGCTCACGAAGTGATGGCGTGTTTTCATTTTTCATGTGCCGTTCGACACTAATACTCTTATATTATACAGACGAAGCAGAAAAAGAAAATGTTGGGGTTGAACAAAAATTTTGGGGATTTTTTTGAAAGTTTTTGTTCGGGAGGGTATTAGGTCAAATTCGATTTGGAGTTCTATAGAGAAATTTGACATAAGCATAATAAAATGTTAGTATATATCAAAAGAGGTGCTACCGATAGGCGGTTAGCCCTGATATATCAAGTAAAGTAATCGCTCAGTCGGTCAGGACAGTGGGCGATTATTTTTTTGCCTTATCATTGCTCCGAGAACCAATGGTATAACCAAGAGCAAAGCAAGCAATGCACAAGCTGATAATGGCTATAAAAAGTTCCGTTGTAAGCATAAGCACAACCTCCTCTTTAGATTTCCATAAATGGATTTCTATGTAAACGCAAGCTAAGACTCTTGCGGAGAAGGACTAATCGCCTACCGCGTAGGGTAGCACCACACATATTGTATCAAACATGTGTTCGATAATCAAGCATAATACGCATATTTATGCAATTTAATAATTTTTTTTATTTGTTTATGTTGACAGGACAATGTTGTCTTTGCAATACAAATAAAAACTCAGATTTAATCATGGGGAATATCATGAAAACGTCCGTCGAGCTCTTCAGTTTTCACTATATTTATAAATGCGTGCTCGTCTATCTGTCTGATTATAGGCACCAGTTCCCTCTTGGCGTCAGAATTTATAACTGAATAAATAAGGGTCTTTTCCTTTTTCTCGTAGCAGCCGGTGCCCTTGAACAGGGTGGCGTCGTGGTTGGTCAGATCCCTGATGGCATGGTAGATCTCATTTGACTTGTCCGAAATAATGAACAAGGTCTCCTTCTTGTACCGTTTGTACATGAGCTGTATTACCTGAGTGCTGCAGAACTGGTAAATGATGGAGTACAGGGCACTGGACCATCCAAACAGGGCTCCTGCGATCACAAGCATTACAACATTTCCAATGAGAATGTAGTTCCAGGCGTCAATCCCCTTTTGATGGGCTAAATATATGCTGATGAAGTCCGTACCGCCGGTGCTGGTCCCCACATTTAAGCACAGACTAATGGCAATTCCGTTGATAATTCCGCCGAACAGACTTATGAGCATGATGTCATTTGTAAATACATATCCTGGTAGCACATCAACAAATATACTTGACAGCAATATGACTATTATGGAATAAATGGTAAAACGCTTGCCGATGTATTTGTAGGCAATGTATGTGGGGAACAGGTTCAAGCCTATGTTGAACACTGCAAATGGTATGCTCACATGAAGAAACTCTGTGCCGATATCCTGTAACAGCAGGGAGGCACCTGAGAAACCGCTTGGAAATAATCCTGCATTTTTCGTGAAACATCGCAGGTTCCATGCATACAGGATAGATGCAAATATTACTATAAAAATGCGGAAAAACTGGTAAAACTTCGGGTGCTTTGACTCTAAAGATCTAAACATATGCTATACCTCCTATAATTTGAAATCAACCCATGGACGAGGTACAGCATAACACACATGATTATGCGGTACCCCAATCTAAAAGGGCTTACCTGTATTATACCACAGGCAGAGGGAGGCGAAACAGGTGGAATGTTATTATTGTTTGATATCTATCTGATATTGTTCTATAAATATTTCACGAGCTCATTGATGATCGGTGCGTAGTGCTCACCCTGGAGACCATAGTCTTTTTCCTTATAATTCCATGCGGCACGACCGATACCGTACTTCTCAAATACAGAGTGGATATCCTTGTACCAGTTAAGAGTGCCGTTAAGAGGAGCTCTGTCTATGACTCCATACTCGCCACAGTACATAAAGCCGTTTCTTTCTTCAACTGCCTTGATTCCATCAAGAAACATGGTTTCAAAAAGTTCCGGACCGAGAGTGTGAAGCCCAAGGCTTTCATCAGCAAATGCTCCGTTAATACATCCTGGTATTTTTTTGGATTCTGTAACATATTCGTTCCAGTCACCGGGATATTCAATGTGAAAATCTTCCGGCATTCCATCTACCCAGTAAGCAGATTGATGGGTAAACAGCATTGGCTCATAGCAGTGAAAATTGTATACAATGTTCTCGTCATCTCTATGAGGGAGGTACTTTATCGTGGTGACGGCATTGTAGCACACTCCGCCCAGAAGTATTTTTGCGTTCGGGGCTTTTGACCGGATAATATTTATACAGTTGGAAGAGATATCATTCCATTCGTTTATAACATCAGGGCTTACAACTTCATTTAATGGCTCAAACATGATGATGTCGGAGTCTTTTGCATATCGGTCTATTAACTTTTCCCACGTTTTATAGAATCTTTTCTGGAGAGCTTCGTCATAGAAGAAATTAATAGATTCTGCGGGCTTGTCAAATACATAGCCGTATGTCTTATGCAGGTCAAGAACCACATTGAGACCATGCTTCCGGCACCATTCGATGCATGAATCAATGTAGAAGTATCCATTTTCTTTGTCACTTCCATCTTCGTTTTCAAAATTATCATAATCAATTGGAAGACGAACGTGATCAAGACCCCAGGATGCTATCTTGATGATATCTTTTTCTGTGATAAATGTGTCAAAATGTTCCTTTTCGAGCGAACCCTGTGACAGCCAACCGCCCAGGTTTATGCCTTTTTTAAATCCGTATAATGTTTTCATAATTAATAACCTCCTGATTAATATATTATACTTATTTGCATGTTTGTTAGTAATTGACAGTAACATTTTCAGTGATTATATGATAGCATTTATGCCAAAATATTAATATCTCTAATGTGTCATTTATATAATAATTGTGATATACTAATATAATCGGTGCAATGTATGAAAAAATAAATAGAAAAAAATAAATATCAGAAGTGTTAAATGAGGTAGCATATGCAACGAAGAAACAAAGGTATTACAGGAAAAGGTGGCAGATCATGAATATATCGGACGAGATAGCAAAAAAACAGTTTATTCAGAGAGAATACGGTCTGGCGCATCCTACCTATGACAGAGAACTTGATTTTTACCGGCTTGTATGCAGTGGTGATGTGAAAACTCTGACCGGTATGCTGCTTGCGGGTGAAGAAGATGATGTAACTCTTAAATCGCGGGGGATATTGTCGGAGGACAAAGTTCGCAACAGAAGATATCATGAGATAGTCCTTGTAGCAATGATATCCAGATTCTGTATAGAAGAGGGTATGGAGGAGATGGAAAGCTACAATCTCAGTGATTTCTACATTAACAGACTTGACAAAGCACAAACCCAACAGCAGATAACAGATGTACATAATCAGGTGATTATGGATTATGCTAAACGTATGAGACATGTAAAAAATAAGAAGGTTATATCACTTCATTGTGTAAGGACGATGGATTATGTGTATGATCATCTCCATGAAAAAATAGAAATTTCTGAAATAGCAGAATATGTGGGTGTGGAAAGATCATATCTGAGCAGATTATTTCACAGGGAAGTGGGACAGACTCTTTCTGATTATGTTATGGACAAAAAGCTTCAGGCGGCAAAGAACATGTTATTGTGTTCGGACTTTTCCTGTATGGAGATATCCCAGTATCTTGCATTTGCCTCCAACAGTTACTTTATAAAATGTTTCCGGGAGAAATTTGGAAGTACGCCGGGGGCATATAGAAAGGAAAATTACCGAAAGCACTGGAAGAAGTCATGGAGATAGCGGACGGCGAGACACGGTTAAGTACTACTACCAATTTTACTACTAACAGGTAGTAACAACTTGCTCAATCTTGCTCTGGTTTGCCACAATCTGTAATTTCAGAGCAAACTACAAAATCCCCGAAATCCTTCGCATAACAGGGCATTCCGGGGCAAAATAAGGAGAAACTAAACAATGATAAAAGTATCTTTCATCTGCTACGGCAACATTTAAAGTATGGCGAGAAAGACTTGATTTTGTAGGATTTTCTAGATAGAAACAAATAATTTACACCTTATTTATACCTTTGGAAGATCGGATCGGAATAGTAAAAAATGGTGTCATAATTCAGTTGGTCAAAAAATAATACTACACTCAAAATCAATTAAAAAATCAATCGTAAAAAAATACGATTGATTTTTTGCACATTTTTGCATATAATACAATCATTATGGTTGGAAGGGGAACGATTACTATGCGTGAAACAAGAATATTAGAATTCAAGGAAACGATTACGAATACTTTTTTGAAAACAGTTAGTGCCTTTTCGAATTACAATGGTGGAACAATTCTTTTTGGGGTTGATGATAATGGAAATGCGAAAGGATTGCCAGATGTAAAACAGGCCTGTCTGGATATCGAAAATAAAATCAATGACAGTATATCACCTCAACCAAACTATACACTTGAAATACAGAATAATGACCAGACGATAAAACTTACTGTAAAAAGTGGTCTTCAAAAACCGTATTTATATAAATCAAAAGCATACAAACGAAATGATACAGCAACGATAGAGGTAGATACATTGGAATTTTCAAGGCTTGTAT
>Ga0129313_1001594_pt1 | contig 13847 bp, 22 predicted proteins | sample O1105metagenome_FD_94436 | JGI IMG/M metagenome (GOLD analysis project Ga0129313, IMG submission 94436) | Orangutan group fecal microbial communities from fecal samples from Wisconsin, USA - O1105 metagenome | ecosystem: Host-associated > Mammals > Digestive system > Large intestine > Fecal... | reverse complement strand
TGGAGGTGATACAGAAATGAAAGATAATACAGTAACTACAGTAGATGGAATAGAAGTATATACAAATCAAATAACAGAGATAGCAGATAGATATATAGATACTCTGGAAGATAAAGAAAGTATATACGATTATACAGTATTTACAGATATGCTTTTATGTATTTCGGATAATATGACACCTCTAAAGAATTACAATGATATTACGGTATTAGATAATCTATTTAATATATACAAGAGATTGTGTAGCAAGTATAGAGTATTACCAACGTTATATGATTTTAGTATGATGATCAATATAGATCCTAGTACTATTACATCATGGATCAATGGAGATTATAGAGGAGGGCCAACCTCCGTGCACTCCAAGACGGCTAAAAAATGGAAGCAGTATTGCGCTGGTAGATTGGCGTCAAATCTGAGCAATTCCAAGGGCACAGATGCTAACAAGATATTTATTGCTAAAGCTGCTTACGGTATGGCAGAAACGAAAGCAGTAGAGCAGGAGCAGATTACCGGAGTGAGAAAGACGGTTGAACAGATAGCACAGGACATTGGAGTGGATCAGCTGGAAGATCAGGACACGGATGAATCTTCATTTGATTTTTGATGTATTTTAACATTTAAATCAAAAAATGATACAGAAATCAAGATATAGTGGTATGAAATGTACAAGCACAAGATATGGCGTATTATGTATTAAACAAATAGGTGTTTGTCGTATAGATACATATGTTCGATGGACTGCGGAACTGATATCTGGTGCCTGGGATGACCGGGGGCGGGGGTCTGTGAGGGGCGGAGCCCCGGGTGTCTCTGACCTCCCAAAATAACGACCAAAAACAAAAAGGAGTCATATAAATAATATGTTAATCAAAATCACCTTAATACTATTAGTTATCAGCATAGCTCTTTATATTATTACAAGAGTGTATTTCAATACTTTAAGTGCCAGTAATAAATTAAGGCTTACTTGTACAACCAATTACAAAACAGGTGAGAAGATATTGTTTATGATTATTGGATTCACTTACATGATAACATTTGTGATTGCGATTATCGCAGTTATCAGTTTGATTCTCAAATACCTGTAGGAGATGCTTTGAAAATGACAACAGTAAATATTCTTGGAACTGAATATAAAGTGATTAGGGAACCATTCAAAGATAAAGATATTGATGGTTATTGTGATTACACATCGAGAGAAATTAGAATCAGGGACGACAATGTAAATGAAGTTGGTGATTTCGATGAACTGATGCGAAAGCAGCTACGGCATGAAATTATACATGTTCACCCAGACAAGAAACTGAAAGAAGCTATTGATAATCGCGTGACTGCATTACAAGAAAAGCAGCAAGCAGAAGCTGAACAGGAAAAAATCAAGGTTCAGAAAGAAACTGAGAAGATTCAGGCTGAAACAGATGCACAGATTCAGATTACGAAAGCTCAGGCTGAAGCTGAGTCAAATAAAATCATCAGTGCTTCGATTACGGATGAGCTGATTCGGATGAAAGAAGCTGAGGCAAGAAACAAATTTGGCTGGGTAACTGTTCAAGGTGCAGACGCGGTAGTAACTGATGGAATATAGTCAGTAAAGACTCTAAAATCTCCAACTACTGCTTGAGGAATAAAAGAGCTGCGTGTAGATTGGCGGTAAAACGATATGAACCTTAAATAACCGCATAGTGCATTGCATGGCACGATAAATATTATTGCTAACCGTCAGATGGCGGTTAAGTCAATGTAGCTCATTGGAAAGAGCGGTCAGAAGCGCGCGACAACAAGGCTGACAGGAAATGGTTCGATTCCATTCTTTGGCATTCTGTGAAATTCAACTCAGTATCTTTTCGGAGAACTGGCAGAGATAAGCTGTAGCCGAACGTGAGCGCAGTAGTGGGTATGCACATGAAAAATCACGGAACCTGTTTTATGGGAGGTGACAGTTCAGTAAAAACGCACCTATTTAATTCCTGCCAAAGAAGTAATCGGAAGAAGCCAGTTTACATTAACGCTATTCCCTGATAAGCGTGTAAATAATTATTTAATAATGCATGCAAAAAACTATACGTTGGATTGCCAGATAGAACTTTTAAAAACTGGAACTAAACAAATAAATACAAAGTTCATCATACATAAATGTTTGAAAGATGGCACAATTGTAAATTCATATAAAACTGAAAGAGAATGCGCTTTATCGTGTGGGGATATAAGTAAGCAGGCACATATTCATGAGTGCATAAACGGAAGCAGAAAAAGTGCATATGGTTTTTTATGGAGAAAAGATATTGAACCATTATAATTTATATTGCAGATGAGTGAAACGGAATATCACGCAAGACTCATGATCTTGAAATAATCGGTTCGACTCCGATATCTGCTATTTTTCAAGTTTTGCGGTTCTTGGAAACGAGGAACTATTAACAGGCATCGCATCTCTGGTAGTAAATCACATAAAAACCGTATTTACTATCTGCTGTCATAGCTCAATTGGATAGAGCAGCTGATTACGAATCAGCAGGTTACCGGTTCGACTCCGGTCGGCAGCTTTATTGGGTAATAGCTCAATGGCAGAGCATCAGACTTTGACTCTGATAGTTTGGGTTCGATTCCCAATTGCCCCGTAGGTCGATAGTTTAATTGGCAAAACAGCGGTCTCCAAAACCGCAATTATAGGTTCAATCCCTATTCGGTCTGTTTAAACATGATTAACTCAGTGAAGATGGATTTTTCAGTCCTGCTGAGATGCAATGGTGACGAGATAGGCTTATTCGAGATATTGGATAAGTTGATTCTTTCCGCTGGAAGTGATTCCATTGGTGGAGATGGAAACCATCAACAATGCCTTGCGGTGTATCATCATAGAGAAATCAAATGCAGAATCCTTGTGGTCAGCGTAGAATAGACGCTTGCGGTGCAAGAATAATCCGGTGATGTGAGTAGTGTGAGAGACTACGGACTAACTGGAAATTCTCAATAAGCTGATTTGCCTTGAATCCGAGAAATCGGAGTATAACACAAGAAATTCGTTAAAGTAGCGGTATGGCAAATTCTTGATAAAAAATCTTCATGCTAAAGATGTGAAACAAGATATTCTGAAAGAACCGTGAAATTTACGGGTATCAATCCCGTGTGTGCTTTGATAGCGGTAAGAAGCCAAGGGTCGCTCCTGGACGCTCAGACTTATCGTCACACTGGCTGAATATGATTTCTACCATGATGAATAAGGGGAAGCCCTAATCATGTTCTGAAAATGCAATTTTTATTTTTGGCATGTAGCTCAGTGGTAGAGCGACTGGCAGATATCCAGTGTGCCGCAGGTTCGATTCCTGCCTTGCCGATTTTGGAGGTATTTTCAAATGATTTACCATGATAGAAACACGAAGAAAAGAATTGACGCTATTCAGTGGAATGGCATGAATATTTACGAAGTATCCTCTTTCGTTGAAACCAATGTAACTTGTCTTGAAAGATTTAATGATACTTGGTTGAAAGTCAACGCAAGCTTCGGAAACTTAATTATCCCGGAGGGTGGCTATGTTATCAAGCACATGGAGAGTGGGAAGTGCGAATTTGATGTAGCCGGGAAGAAATGTTTTGAAACCACTTATGAAAAAGATTGAGATTTGGAGGAAATGTAATGAAAGACGTAAAGCAGTTAACAGTAGCAGCAGGAAAGACAGCAACATTCGAGATGAAATTACAAAGAACCAGTTTTCTTGTAAAAAACTTCACAGAGGGTAAGATTAAAGTGTTCCTTGGAGAGAACAAAACGTATTCGGTCATTGATGCTGGTTGCTTCGAGCACGTATTTAACAATATTCCAAATGGAAGACTCATCCCAGAAGCTACTAATCAGGTAAAAGTCACTGCTGATGTGGAAGGACTTGTTGAAGTAGCAAGCGTTGACTAGGGGCGTGATTCTATGCAAAGAATGATCGAGTATGGAAGAATGAATCGCATCGAGTCGAGCGGATTATACGGAAGACTTTCTGAGTTTTCGCAAGTAGATGTAATTGAATTAAGAGATGCTATGGATGACCCTATTCTGGATGTTAATAGGGATAAAATTATGGTTAGGAGAAATGAACGATGACATTTAAAGAAGCATTTGAAGCAATGAAACATGGGGCAAAAGTGAAACTTCCTGGTTGGAATGGCTACTGGTGTTGGGATGATGAAAAACAGACGATTATGATTCATTGCAGACTAAAAGATTCCGACAAAGGACAGGGAGAAGTCCTTGATATCCGTGAAACACAGAGAGTAGAATATACTTTCATGCACACACAGAGAGACGATTGGATGATTGCCGATGGAGAGAATTGCTGTGTTCTCGGCGGTCAGTCAACATTTGGGTTTGGAGATGCTATCCGTTATCTGAAAAGAGGACTTAAGGTGGCACGTAAAGGTTGGAATGGCAAGAAACAGTACATTCAGCTTGCTACTGCGATTTCTTACAAGACAGCAGATGGAGAAATTGTAAACTGTGAACATAATGCTATTGGAAACATGGCTATTGCATTTGTCGGAACATCAGGAGTACAGATGGGATGGCTTGCTTCTCAGGCGGATATGCTTGCAGAAGATTGGGTGTTTGCGGAGTAGCAAAAAATGATGACTAAAGTACCTAATCCGTTAAAAGCTTATGTTAAGAAAACAGGGCAGAAAGTAACCGGACTTCTTGAATTTCATTCTGTATGTGGTAACAAAATAGATGAATTTATTCCGGAATTTCAAGTAAATCAACTGGGAGTAATACCGTTTTCCGGCTTCTCAAATATAACTGTCGGCAATATTACATTCAGTGCTTATTGCGGTGACGGATCGTTTATAGGTAGAGAACCGATAGCAGCGGAGGTGCTTTATGAATTTAGCAAAAATCTTCGATTTGGTGAAATGTAGTCGTAACAGTATCCCGTGTAATGCTGATATATTAACGATTGAAGATGCCAGGAATAAATATAAAGATTGTCAGTATGCGGTAGTGAACGCATTGAACGGTATTCCGGTTTGGATATGTAAAACGATTGAAGACGCAAAGGAAATTGTTGAAGAATGGCAACCATATTGCTATATACCACTTTTGATTGTTGACTTATGGAAGAACGAGGAGAATACGATGAAGATATGTGATGTTGTAAGGCTGTGTAAGACCTATGGAGAGAATACAACTTTAGCAGAATTGCAAAAAGAAATACAGGGAAATAAAATCCATAAATGTCCAAAGTGTAGTGGGACTGGAAAAATCACAAAGAAGCGCAATAAAGCTCAGTACTGGGAATGTTGCGATGATTACGAGTATTACGATGTGGAATGCGACCTTTGCAACGGACAAGGATATACAGAACACATGTATAAACCTAAAATGATTCAAGATGGATGGGAACAGGAGAATTAATGATGAAGAAAGCAATGTTAAGTCAGCCAATGGGCGGAAAGACAGACGAAGAAATAGTAGAAACAAGAGAGAAAGCAATTAAGGTTCTTGAGGAAAAAGGGTATGAGGTTGTGAATACTCTTTTCACAGATGAGTGGTACAGCAATGAATCTATGAAAGAACGTGGAGTAGTTCAGATTCCATTATGTTTCCTTGCTAAGTCCTTAGAGAATATGTCTCTGTGCCACGCAGCGTACTTCTGTAAAGGCTGGGAGAATGCAAGAGGATGCAAGATTGAGCATGATGCTGCGGTTGCTTACGGATTGGATATTATTTATGAGGAGTAGGAGACGTGAAGTTTTTTAAAACAGTAGATGAAAAATTAGCGGATATCGGATTCGTAAAGCTAGAAGAAAACAGAGGGCATGCTCAATATGGACGAAAAAGTATGGAATACAATTATACTCAAATCGTATTTATTGGACATAAAAAATCTGGGGAGTATATATTGCAGTCATACGATTCCGATTTAACGGATCAGAAAAAGATAGGAAATACGTGTGTAGGACTAACGGCATACGAGCTTAAACTGTTCTCCAAGAAAATGAATCAGATGGAACTTAACAATAGACTGTAAACGGAGGAATAACAATGATTATCACAGGAATGAATCACTTTCAGAGTGTATGCAAAAAGAAACTTGTAGAATGGTACAACAATAATGGAGAAGCGGATACTCCACAGACACCACCGATCGACTTAAGTAACGTATTTATCGTATGGAGCTGTAAGACATTACAGAATTACAAGTGCCTTGCTTCAACCGATATCAGTGGAGATGGAATCTATGCTGAGTACACATACAACGGTGACAAACAGGAGCTGTATGAAGATGTGTACGGAAAGATTACAAACACTTGTCATACAGAGGAATAACATGATCGTTAATGGTTGGTATTACTGTCCGGCTGGTCATAAGACTGGCCAGAGGGTAGAAAAAAATTCCAATATTGAGAATACGCCGATATGGTGTAAGCACTGTAAGAAAGCGTATTATCCGGTGATTAAGGATGGGAAGATATATGAGAAAAAGTAAAATAATTATATGTGCCATTACTGTATTGATAGTAAGCATTTTTCTTGTCGCTTGTGGTGGTCACGGAGAAGCGTCAGCTGAATCAACTACGGGAACAACTACGTTATCTGGAAAATCCATGTATGAATGGATTGACAAAGATACTGGTGTGCATTATTGGGTATACAGCGAAACCGATGGGTATGCCGGACATGGAGGTATGACACCGAGGTTAAATGCAGACGGAAGTGTAATGGTAACAAATGAATAACTTAGTGCCAGAGCCTAAGAGCCAGAGCTGATATTTGTGAGAAATCGCAGATATTGGCTCTTTTTGATTTACAAGGAGGTGAGCAGATGAATTTTACGGAATACAAGCGAATAGCCAATGCATTGAAGATGCAACCATCAAATAAATACAGCACATGGGATAATATCATGCAGTTATGCTTGAATATGTATGAAGACAGCCAAGATTACCTCAAATATTGTTTAAAGCTTTCAAAAGCTGTGAAATTATCTGCTCAAAGACTTCTTGTACAGAATCAAGATATACGTTTTGAGGATTTGTATTGGCAGGCGTTAAAATTTGAAGCGCCACATTTATTTAACAGCTATCTGCTCTATCTTGAGCGAAAGCGATTAGAACAGGATCGTTTTTATTCTCCAAAAAGAAAGCAATTGAATAAGCATGGGTTGATTCAATCCCTACAGGACATGGAAGATGATAAATTGGATATTCTTTCAATTTCCATGCCACCGGGTACGCAGAAGACCACTCTTGAAAAGTTTTTCTGTTCATGGATAATCGGAAGACACCCGGACGATTTCAGTTTGTTTTTCTCGCACAGTGGAGATATTACCAGAATGTTCTATGACGGAGTAATGGATATCACAACGAACTCAGATGAATATTGTTGGCAAGAGATTTTTCCGGATGTGAAATTTCATAGCACCAATGCTAAGCGAGAAACCATCAACTTCAACAAATACAAACCATTCTCAAATATCCAATGTACATCTGTAGGAAGTAAGAATGCCGGTAAGGTCCGTGCCAACAGATACCTATATTGTGATGATTTGATTGGTGGTATCGAAGAAGCACTGAATAAAAATATTCTGGACAAGTTATGGAGAATCTACGGTACTGATGCTAAACAGCGAAAAATGGACGGCTGTAAGGAGATCCATATTGCTACCAGATGGTCCGTGCATGATGTTATTGGTCGGCTGAAAGATATTTATGACGGAGATGATAGAGCGAAATTCATTGCTGTTCCAGACATTGATCCGGTAACAGGAAAATCAAACTTTGATTACAAATACAATGGATTCAGTGTTGAGTTCTTCCACGATCAGGAAAGAACAATGGATGAAATCTCCTACAAGTGCCTGTACAAGAATGAGCCTATCGAACGCGAAGGACTTCTGTATACAGACGAAGAACTTAGACGATTCATCACGCTTCCTATTACGGAACCGGATGCCGTATGGGGCATATGTGATACGAAAAATAAAGGTACAGACTTTTTGTTTTTACCATGTATGCTACAGTATGGAAATGATTTCTACCTTACAGAATGTGTATGTGATGATAATTCCAATTACGGAATCCAGTATGAGCGAACGTCTGATTTGATTGTAAATACAGGAATGCAACAATGTCAGTTTGAAAGTAATAATGGTGGTGATCGTGTGGCACTAGAAGTAAGCAAACTGGTTGAAGAAAAGGGCGGTCATTGCAACATTACTACGAAATATACGGAATCCAACAAAGAGACGAAAATTATTGTAAATGCAGATTGGGTAAAGAAACACGTACTATTCCGTGACCGAGAGAATTACAAACCAAAAGAGGACTACGGAAAGATGATGGGATTCTTGCTCAGCTATTCAGTACGCGGGAAAAATCCGCATGATGATGTACCCGATGGATTAGCAAGCTTCGCACTATTCGTAACAACAGGATTTGTTCGAGCAGCGCAAATCATTCAGAGCCCAGTTTAAGGAGGATACACAGAAATGAAAATCACCAGAAAAGATATTGCGAATTACAAATTGCTTGGAGTCCTCCTTGAAAAGGACCGGCAGAAGCTTGCTGATTACATAGAAAAACGTCCGTCTTGCTATGCCGGGAAAGTTTACGGATCCAATCCTCAGTTCCCGTATGAGCCACGGGGATTCAGTGTCAGCGGATGCAATGAATATGAAATAGCACAGATGAAAGAGTGGGAACGGAAATGCCGTGAAATGGAAATTAAAGTGCAAGAGGATATTGACCGATTGAAAAATCTTACGATTGGAATTGACCGGCTGATTGCTGATTGTACGGATCTGGAAGATAAAATGATTCTGGAATATGTGAAAGACGGAAAGTCTCAACAGCAAATTGCTATGGAAATTGGACTCGACCAGTCTGTAGTGTCCAGAAGAATAAAAAAGTATGTTTCAGAGTAACTTGCATAAAAAGCATAAAAAAATACTATATAATTATAATCGAAGAAATTGTAATTCGTTCATGAATAAAGAGTTTTGCGTGCCGCTATCACGTGAAGCTCTTTCTTTTTATGCAAAGGTAGGTGAAATTCGGTGTCTGAGGACAATGAAGTGTTTGTGTATCCGGAACTGACTGGCAGATGCCGGATTTATACGGATGTTGCAAAGATTACAAGCGAGAATATCTTTCAGGTGTTGGAAGAAGCGATGATGATTCACATGAAAAATGTAGATGATATGGTGCTTCTGATGCGATACGAAAAAGGTATTCAGCCACTTGTTAGAAAGAAAATTATCCGTAAGGAAGTAAATATCAAGGTATCTGATAACTTAGCAAACCAGATTACAGAGTTTAAACTCGGCTATGTGTGGGGACAGCCAATTACATATGTCCAGCGTGGAAATAAAGATTTGAAGAAATCAACTGAAAAGGAAAATGATTTCCAGGATGATTCGATTTCTATGTTGAATGAGCTTAACGATGCGGAATATGCATTCTCCAAAGATCAGGAGCTTGGAAGATTTGTTGAGATTACAGGCGTTGGCTATCAGTTTGTCGATATCAAGCGCAACTTTGACGGACTTTGCCCGTTTGATTTGGTAACGCTGAATCCATTATTTACTTTCTGCATTTACCGTAATTCGGCACTACAAGAGAAACTTGCCGGTGTTACTTTCTGCAGAACAAAGAACGGAACAGTTTATTATACCGTGTTCACTCCGGACACAAGATACGAAATTAAAGATATGCGTGAAATCACCAATGGAGAGAAGCCTAAGAATCCTTGGTCATTCATGCAACACAGTGGAGAAGTTAATCCGCTAAAAATGATTCCGATTGTGGAATTTAATCGAGCTACCGATAGAACAGGATGCTTTGAACGTCAGATTTCAGATATGAATGCTCTGAACGTAGAAGTATCTGATTTTGCCAATGCGGTAGCACAGACTACGCAGGAAGTATTCTTCGGCGTTGGATTTGAATTGCCGAAAGATGATAACGGTAAAACACAAGCTCCGGTTGGAGGACAGTGGATTATTGCTAACAATACCGGAAACGGAGGCACGCCACTACTGAAAGCTATTTCCAGTACATTTGATTATTCAGGTGTGCAGGAAAATATCGTAAGCAAGCGTAACACAATTCTACAGCGAGCTTATGTACCGATTCAGACAGATCCCGGCGGTGGTTCTACCGGTTCCGCTATGAATATGTCTTCTGGTTGGAGTGCTGCGGAAAACAGTGCTTGTAAAGAAGAACAGATTCTACGCCGCGGAAAAGCAGAAATCGTAAAGCTTGAACTTGCAGCTATCAAAGAATCTACGGATACACCATATGACAGTCCGCTTCTGAAACTGGAATATTCGGACGTGAAACCGAAATTCATCAGAAATAAGACATATGACCTTGCTACAAAGGTTAATTCGATGGTTGCAATGATAAATTGTGGCGTGAATGGTCGTGTTGCTATGGAACAGGTTGACTTGTTCCCGGATGTCGCTCAGGCATGGGCTGATAGCCGAGATATGATTGAAAAATATCAGAAATCATTGATTAAGAAAGATGGTCCGCAACAACAGACGCAGCAGAAGAAAACGATGTCTGACTTATCTGATCAGACTGGAAATTCCCCGATTCTTGATGGAATGAATACCGATAATGGCGGTGATGAAGATGTTCACGAATCTTAGTTTTGATGAATTGAATGCTCTGGTTGCGAATGAACGGAGTATGCCATTTGAACAGTATTTCGGTGAAATGAATATTCCGGAAGAGGACAAAGCAGAAAGAATCCATATGGCAGAAGATTTAGAAAACAACTTCATCGCTACTATGGCGTGGCTATTTACGATGGATCAATCGAACAAAACAGATTATGAGCCAATCCGTAATCAAATTGAGGATTCTTATTTGGAAACGATTGGAAAATACACAGACGTGGATAAATACTTGGAAACACACGCAAAGAGCTTTTCTTACGATGTGATTGACAGCACGAAAAGCCATAAGAATGAACCGTACTATTATTCACTGGATAGGGCAAAATTCATGGCAGAAAATGAAGTAAATACGGCAATTAACCATGCAAGATATATGGGGGCTGTTAATTCCGGCAAAACCATGAAGCGGTGGGAATCTATTATGGATGAGGTAACAAGGAAAGATCACAGGGAAATCAATGGAAAGTATATCCCCATTGGACAGGCTTTTCATGTTGGGGATTCGTGGATGCAATTCCCAAAGGATACCTCGCTTGGAGCGAGTGCAAATCAGATTATCAATTGCCGGTGCTCAATTATTTATTTATAGAAATTACGGTCAAAACCATGACTGTTTTCATATGGCACAGAGAAGTGCCTTACCAAACGCGGAAGACAGAGAAGTCTATAATCGCGAAATGTAACTGATGAGAGAGAACTCTAAACGCGAAAGAAAGGAACATGATAACTATGGAAGACAACAAAAATCTTGAGGGACAGGTACAGCAGAATCAGGAACCGGAAAACAAGCCGGAAGAGCATGAAATGACTCTTGAAGAAGCGCAGACATTACTTGCACAGGAAAGAGCCAAAAACGCAAAGCTTCAGAACGACTACAATAAAACTTCTTCCGAAGCTGCTAATTACCGTAAACAGCTGAAAGCTAAGCAGACAGCCGAAGAACAGGAAGCAGAAGCGAAGAGAGAAGCCGAAGAAGCAAAAGAACGCCACACCAAAGAGCTTGAAGAAAAGCTTGCTAAGATTGATGCACAGAAGCGTTATATGGCGATTGGAATGTCCGAGGAAATGGCAGAAGAAGCCGCTGCAGCCGAACTTGCCGGAGAAAGTGATAAAGTGACAGAGCTTTATAAGAAATTCAATAATGCATCCATTAAGGCTGCACAGGCAGAATGGCAGAAAAGCAGACCGCCGGTTAATGCCGGACAGGGAGAAGATGAAAAAGAAGATCCATTCCTGAAAGGATTTAATGGTTAATCTTCCTTAAAGATACCGGACACGTAAAGAAGTGTTCGCTGATTACTAAAAGTTAGTAAAGGAGAATTTAAGATGGCAGTAAATTACGCAGCTAAATATTCACAGCAGGTGGATGAAAGATTTAAACTCGGTGCGCTTACCTCTTCACTGGTAAACTACGCATTTGAATGGCTTGGAGTCTCTACTGTAAAAGTATACTCTATGCCAACAGCAGCAATGGGTGATTACACTACAGAGGGTGCAAGCAGATATGGAACACCAGAAGAACTCGGAAATGAAGTGCAGGAAATGACACTTGCAAAAGACCGTGCGTTCACATTCACAATCGATAAGAAGAGTGAAGATGACACAATGGGAACAATGGAAGCTGGTGCCGCACTCCGTAGACAGATTGATGAAGTTGTTATCCCGGAAATCGATACATACCGTATTGCTAAGCTTGTTGCCGGTGCTGATGCTGGAAACATCGTAAAAGATACAGCAGTAACAAAAGCCAATGCATATGAAAAATTCCTTGCAGTTCAGGAAATTCTTGACAACAAGAAAGTTCCGACTGGTGGAAGAATCTGCATTTGCACACCAGGCTACTACAATATGCTGAAACTGGATGAAGCATTCACCAAAAAAGGCGATATGGCTACACAGATTGCTATTAACGGTCTTGTTGGAGAAGTTGATGGTGTTTACTTTGTAAAAGCTCCGAAGTCTTACTTCCCGGAAAAAGTACATTTTATTATCACAAATCCGATTGTTATGCCGTCACCAATCAAACTTGCAGAGTACAAGATTCACGATGATGCGCCTGGCATTTCTGGATACCTTGTTGAAGGACGTGTTCGCTATGATGCATTCGTACTCAACAAGAAGAAAGATGCGATCGGTGTATGTGAAGATCCAGCATAGTAGGAGTGATACTTGATGTATACATTGGAAAAAGAAGATAGACAGCGTGTAACTGTCGCTTCTGAAATCCAGAAAAGCGCATTTCTTGCGTGCGGATGGAAAGAAGTTAAATCAGAAGAGAAAGTAGAGGAATCCGAACCGGAGGTTGCAAAACCAAAGGTCGGAAGACCTCCGAAGAAATAGGTGATCGCATGGATGAATTAGTAAACGAAATATACGATGAACTGTCAACAGAGCTTGGTATTTCAGAAGAAGCTGATTTGTCCATGCTCCTTGTGAAAGTCAAAAATGCCTATAGAGAAATAAAGAAAATACGGAATTACCCGGATAATTATACAGATGACACTGTTAATAAGGATATGGAGAAGTATTTTCCCAATATCCGCAACCTTGCAATGTATGATTACAACCAGATTGGAGCTGAGGGAGAGCTTTCCCATAGCGATAATACCGGTAGCCGAGCATGGGCGAACCGGAACACGTGTCTTGAAGGAGTTGTTGCTATATGCACGCTGATTTAAGAGAGGTTAGGTGATCCGATTATCTCCCGGCAACTGGGTTAAGTTGCAAAAGAAGACTGTGCGTGACCATTTTACTAATGCCGGTAATATGGTCGCAGGGGTACGCATTTACGGTGGAGGGTGGCGTATATTGAGAAATCTGAAAAGAAACACAAAAAAATTATGGTATTCCAATTACACTGAAAACATTCCAATTCTTGATGAAAACGGTGATGAAACGGGGGATTATGACAATGGTTATAGTTCCCCGACTTTTTTTTACGCCTCTTTATCGGCAAGTAGAGGAAATGCTTATGCTGATATGTTTGGAACGAATCTGGACTACACCAGAACGGCATCTACGGTGGAGAAGCTTCCTATTAAAGAAGAGTCTATTGTATGGATATCTGAACCGACACTGAATGCAGATGGTACTGTCGATAAGGAAACGGCAGATTATACTGTTGCCGGTATTGCAGATGGAATAAATGGACTGGTTATCGCATTGAAAGCGAGGGCG
>Ga0129313_1001592_pt1 | contig 13865 bp, 10 predicted proteins | sample O1105metagenome_FD_94436 | JGI IMG/M metagenome (GOLD analysis project Ga0129313, IMG submission 94436) | Orangutan group fecal microbial communities from fecal samples from Wisconsin, USA - O1105 metagenome | ecosystem: Host-associated > Mammals > Digestive system > Large intestine > Fecal... | reverse complement strand
TTTGTGCTGCTTGAGGATTTTTAGCGTTTCAGTTTTGGCGTAGGAATCGTCCGGTAGCTTAGGCAAGTATCTCATCAAAAAATCAAAGTCCTGCTGAATCCGCCGGACGGCGACTTCCAGCGCAGAGTAGTTGATTCCAGAGTAGTGTGAGTAGCTCGACTGCGGAGCGGGACGGTCTTCCGGGTGCAGAATCTCGTGCACGATCTGCTTGCGGTTCGGAAAATCAGCTCTGGCGAGGCGGTGCATATCGGCATCACGGACTTTGAATTGCCCGGACAGGATCTTTTCTTTTGTACCGGGCATCATCTGCTCCATGATCTCCACGCCCCGCATGAACTTTTCAGAACGGGCAACGTAGGATTCGCTGACATTGTTCCGCTCTGCAATCTGCTTACGAACGCTTGCTTCTGTGGCAGTGGGAGGAATTGTGTCAAATTGACACAATTCCTCCGGGGCGGTTTTCTTGGCAGCAGCCGTGTGCTGGTTGTTGCCGTTTCCACCGGGCTTCCGATGCTCCACACTGTACTGCTTTCCAATGAGGAACTTCTTCTGCTCCGGCGTGAGATTACGCCGCCCCAACTGGTTCTTACAAATCCAAGCGAGGACTTCTTCCCTGCTTTCAAACGGGAGCGGCATGGTGGAGAAATAAATCTCAGGGTGCTTCTGAAGAATTGCATAACGGTTGTGACCATCAACAAGGGTGTTATTCCAAACGATCAAAGGAGAAATCAGCTTGCCCTCTTTCAGGATATTTTCTTCAAGCTGCTTAAATTCATCATCGGTCAGAGGGGGAATCTGGGACTGGAACTCCGGGTCGATTTTCAAGTTGATCATACGCACACTCCTTTATCTCTCCTGCTGCGCCGGTTCTTCCTCCCGGAAATAGGACGCAACATTCTGTTTTGCGGTTTTCAGCTTGAACAGTTCTTCCTTGGCTTCCTTGTACTGTTCGTAGAACTTTGCCTTTTCGGATGCCAGCTGCGCATACTCGGCTTCCAGCTTTTTCGGGCTGGGCAGCTTTGTGATGTTGTTTGCCTTGAAATAGGCTGCTGCCGCCCGGTACGCTGTCAGCTCTGCACGGTGCTGCTCCTCAAAAGCTGCGGGTTGCTTGGCAGTCTTTAACTGCTGTGCGATGTTCTTGGTGCTGGCGTAGGCTGCGACGTGATAGCGCAGCTCTTTGTTGAATTTCATGCGATCTTCGAGGTCTTTCACCACCGCCAGCGAGTTGTGGTACTTGGCTTCCAGTTCGGCGATGCGCTGGTTCAAGGCGTCCTCGTCGGTCAAGTTCTTTTCCTGCAGAAGCTTCACGGTCTGTGCCATAACTTTGAGATTGTGTTTCGTGAGCCAACGCTTATAGCCAATGCCCTTGCCCTCGGTCATCTTCGACTGGATGTCGATCAGTTTCCCGATGGTATCCTGCTTGGACTGTACCTTGGGTTTGCGTTCGGTGTTTGCCTGCAACGTGGCAAGCACTGCTGCCTTAGCGAACTTGTCACCGAGATGTTTCGCCCGGATGAACTTCGTTCTGCCAGAGGGCAGATAGCTGAGCTGTCCACGGCTTTCCTTGACCGTGATGCCGTACTGCTGCATGAGCTTCGCCGAAAAATCTTCAAAGCTGGTAGCACGGTACAATACAGACGAAATCTGTCTCCGCAGGGTATCTTTTATGGTTTCAAACTTCTTCTGCTTGGGCTGCTGTCCGGCTGCAGTGAGGGCTGCGTTCTCACGGTCAAGTTTCAACTGCCCGCGCCGCCTTGCCCAATATTCGGCCTCGCTGACACGCTCCTTCGAGCCGTTGAGCAGGTCGATCTGGTACAGTCCGGCACCCTCGCACAGCTCCATGACCTCGACACGCAAGTGCCGCATGGTCTGGGCGGTGCTGGAGTGCTTCATGCCCTCACGCCAATCGCGGGGCTTCTGCATATAGGGCTTGCGCTCCACTTCTCGTGTTCGGATGCTGCCGATCACGATGTGGACGTGGATGTTTCCCGAATGGTTGTGCCCATCCGGGTGAGTGCAGACGATGGCAGGATGACCGGGGAAGTTTTCTTCGCAGAATTTCAGGCCAAGTGCCTGTGCCTTTTCCATGGTCAAGCCGTTGTCGGCTGCATCTCGTGGGTCAAAGCTGATGATATACTGGTGACTTTTGATATCACCATGCTGGGTATTCTTACCATACTTGCGGTTTGCCAGCAGACAGGCCGTTGCAAACGAGAAATCGCCACATTCAAGGGTGTCGAGGATGTACGATTCTCGCAGCTTCGGCTTGCCGTGCTCATCCAGAAGTTGCTTTCCGGTGAACGCATCATGCTGGTAAACGAGGTACGCTTCGATGGCGGTGTAGTCCGAGTTTTTAGAGCTTATATGCTTGAGCGTTGCCATACAGTTCACCCAGAACTTTCTCGGCGTGTAGCCGAAATGCGGTCAGGTCTGCAAGTTCGTCAAGGAGTTTCGCCCGGATCTGCTCGGTGTCCGCACCGCCAGAATTGAAGTGCCTTGCAAGTTGGTTCAGGTTGCCGCCCACCTTGCTGCACTGGGCAAGCAGGGTGGAAACAGCGGTCAGGGTTTCTTCTCCGCCGCCGGCAACGATGACTGTTTTCTCGATCTTGACGTTGTGGATGGCACGGCGGATAAAAGTGGAGAGGGAGAGATTCAGGAGTTTGCAAGTGAGTTCCAGTGACGTTTTTTCCTCCGCTGTCACACGGAACTTGATGATGTGCGTTTTGTTGTTCGGCGTGTCGTGGTGCTGGGAATTGCTAGGAATCGGTTGAACATTCGTTTCGGTCATTGTACCTCCTGTCTGTTCGATAACTCCTCGGTGAAGTTATGTAAGCACGACACGCCGTTTGTTCGCGCCATCAGGCGCGAACTATGAGCAGGGTTTGGGGCAGGCACGCCCCAACAAGATCACATCGGAAATGCAGACGCATTGAAGAAGTGAAGTCCCGGTGGAACACAATGTTTTCAAGAATTGAAAATTTGTGGCCACGGGACGGTTCTTGCCCTCTACCGCTGCGCTCAAAACGCTTCATCAACAAATGTTTCCGAATTGTTAAGACGCAAAAAATAAGTAGCGGGGCTCTGCTCATGTAATGGGGTCGCCGTTTGCTCCGAACGAAGTTCCTACCCCTGTTTTGCAGCGGCGTTGTCCGGCTCGCCCACGGAAAGTGTGAGGTCATGGCACGGTATCACGTTCAGACGGCTTATGCAAGATTCAAGGTACTGTATGAAGAAAGCTGGGCGCAGTGCGGACACTACGTCTTGCTTCTTTCAAGCACAAGAATAACGCTTTGAGGTTGTGCTGTCAACAACCGAAAACAAATTTCGGAGAATTAAACAACCACATAAGATTTTATTTGTGAAAAAGAAAAATACCGCCCATGCAGCGCAGCGATGATTTTGTCGGGTGAATCAGGCGGCAAAATGAATCGGGTGTGTTGCGGGGCGGTACGTTCTTTCTGGGCAATCATCCGCTGAAAGTGGTGGTTATCACGGTGAGAACCACCACTTTTCGGCAGGATTTGGAATAAAGGGTATCATACCTTCGTAGGTGCGTCAATATAGTTCTGTAAATTTTATTGCGATAAAGCGATAAAAGTAAGACTTATATAAGCAGAAGCGCCGCCCCACTCTGGAAAATCCAGTGTGAGACGGTGCCAATGAAGGAGAAATGGAAAAATGTCAGTTTTAACGGAACAGCTTTATCCTTGCACTATCAGCGAAATTCTTTCCTGAACTTTTGCTTCTGGTACAACGCTTGTGATGCCGCCATGCTTTTGCGTAGACAGGCTTGCGGCGCAGCAGGCAAACGTTGTGATGGCAATCAGTTCCTCTTTTGTCAAATCCGCAGGATCCTTGTTCAGCTTCAGGAAGCGGCTCATAGCACTTCCGCCGAAAATATCTCCGGCACCGGTGGTATCCACAACATGGATCCCGGCAGGTGAAGCAATTTCGCCGGTGCAGTTCCGGTTTGCGAAGTAGCATCCCTTTGCACCAAGCGTGACATATACAAGGCTGGCACCATATTCTGTCAGAAGTTTCCGTGCACCTTCCTGCGGCGAAATCCCCCAGAGAAACTCTACTTCCTCATCGCTGATCTTGATGATATCTGCCTGATGCAGTCCCCATTCAATCTGCTCTTTGGCGGCAGATTCACTCGACCACAACGGTTTGCGGAGGTTCGGGTCAAAGCTGATAAGCTTTCCGTGTTCTTTTGCGTAGGCAACTGCTTTCTGGGTCGCTGTCCGCACCGGTTTGTCGGTCAGGCTGAGCGTTCCGAAGTGGAATGCACGACAGTTCTCAATCAGGTCGTAGTCCACTTCTTCTGCGGTTAGCTGCGTATCCGCACCGGGTTTGCGGGCAAAGCTGAACTCCCGGTTCCCGGTGGCATCCAGCGTCACGAATGCCAGCGTTGTAAAGGAAGAAGCATCTTTGCGGACCCCACGGGTTTCGATGCCGCAGTCTGCGGCAGTCTGTACCAGCAGATTGCCAAAGCTATCTGCGCCCACTTTGCCAATGATTGCTGTGGAGCAGCCGTATTTTTGCAATGCCGCAAGGAAATTGCAGGGCGCACCGCCGGGCTGCGCTTTCAGCGTAGGGTATCCGGCTGGATCGGTCTCGACCGGGGCGAAGTCAATGAGCATTTCTCCCAGTGCAACAACATCAAACATAGGAATCTCCTGCCTTTTCAAAATGGATGGCGAACGTGTGATAGTCCTCTTTTACCAGCGGCACCGAAAGCCCGATCTGCATCAGTTCGTCGCCGCCGTAAACTTCGCCGGTCGCCGTGTTGCGGTAGCCCGCCTGCGGGTCAAGTCCCAGAAAATGGAACCGGGTATGACAGACCAGCGGGTCATAGTGCTTCTGGAAGATCACGGCCTGCACTTCGCCCCGGTCTTCCCGCACCAGCGACCACATGACATAGTTGTCGCTGCCGGTATCGTGGCGGTAAAATGCTGCATTCTGCATCCAGCTGCGCTCCGCTTTGTGCGTGGCGATCTGTGCCTGAATCGCTGCGAGTTCTTCCTCGGTGCAGCGGGTCAGGTCAAGCTCATACCCCAGATTGAACAGCCGGGCAATCTGATACCGGGTGTCCAGCGGGGTGACACGCCCGGTCTGGTGGTTCGGCGCAATGCTGACGTGCGCGCCCATCGCGACCGGTGGGTACAGCAGACTGAATCCATTCTGAATGACAGAGCGGTCCAGCGCGTCGGTGTTGTCGCTTGTCCAGTTCTGTGCAACGTAATACAGCATACCGGGGTCAAACCGCGCGCCGCCGCTGGAGCAGCCCTCGATCAGAAGGTGCGGATAGGCAGATGTCACCTTTTCCAGAAGGGCGTACAGACCGAGAATGTAGCGGTGCGCGGCTTCGCCCTTCTGCTCCGGGGCAAGTACCGCAGAGTCTACATCGGTCAGCGGGCGGTTCATGTCCCACTTGATGTAGTCGATCTCGCCCGTTTTCAGGTAGCTGTCCAGCACATTCCAGAGGTAGTCCTGCACTTCGGTGCGGCCAAGGTCGAGCAGATATTCATGCCGCCCTTCCAGCGGAGCATATCCGGGGATGTGCAGAACCCAGTCCGGGTGCCGCTGATAGAGCGCACTGTTTTTGCATACAGCCTCCGGCTCAAACCACAGACCGAATTTCATTCCTTTGCCGTGGATGCACTCCGCGACCCGATGGATGCCGCCGGGCAGCTTTGCTTCGTTGCAGCTCCAATCGCCCATGGAAGTATAGCTGCTGTTGTCAGCCCGGAACCAGCCATCGTCCAGCACGAACAGTTCCACGCCCAGCTGACGGGCAAGTTCTGCCTGCTGTTCGATTTTTTCAAAGGTCACATCGTAGTACATGGATTCCCACGAGTTCAACAGCACCGGACGTTCCAGACCAGCAAATCTCCGGGGCATCAGATGCTCCCGATAGAGTTTGTGGAACTGCTGGCTCATGCCGTTCAGACCGGATGCACTGTAATTCAGGACTGCTTCCGGCGTGGTAAACTGCCCGCCCGGTTTCAACTGCCAGCGGAAGGTTTCCGGGTGGATGCCGATCTGGGCACGGACATTCCCGAAGGAGTCCATCTCTGCCCGTGCCACAAAATTTCCGCTGTAACACAGGTGCATGGCGTAGACTTCACCCTGCGTTTCGTTCGTGCTGGGGCTGACCAGCGCAAAGAACGGCTGATGCTGCGGGCTGGAACTGCCGTGGGCACTCTCGATCTGCTGGACACCGCGATGCAGTGCCGAACGGCTGAGATTCGCTTCTTTTGCATGGGTGCCGTAAAGGGTCAGGGACTCATACGGCTGGGCCGGAAGTTCCAGCGAAGCACTCAGCGCGTTGCAGAGAACCAGTTCCTGCTGTCCGATATTCTCGAACCGCTGATGCCGCGCCACGACATTCAGCCCTTCCAATACGGTGTAGTACAGGTACACCCGCAGACCAATCACGGCATCTTCGCAGACAACTTCCAGCGTTTGCGCCGGAGTATCCCCTGCAAAGGTCGAGGGCAGACCTTCCAATGCAGGCTTGCCGTCCAGAACGCGCCAGCTTCGGAAAAGCGGCTCCGCTACGCAGACACCATCCTGCCGCTGTACGGTCAATGCCGGAATGCGGAAATCGCCCCGCCCGCGCACCGGATATTCAAACGGAAAATCGTCAAAGGACACGTTGGGAATGGTGCAGTCGTGGGTCGTGCTGTAAGAACGCTTGTAGTAGACTGGCTTGCCACAGCCGTGATAGCTGCGCAGGTGTCTGCCGTAGTAGCGGTGAACGAGATATTTCCCGTCCACCACTTCCAGAATGTAGCTGACCGTGCCGCTGTCAAGGGTGGCAACGGCGGAATCGTGGGAAATGGAGATCATAAAAATCAAGCCTCTTCCATCGAGTGATCAAAGCCGAAAAACCAGGTCAGTGCAAAGGCCACCACGAAGGAGACCACATTGCACAGCAGATACAGCGGGAGCTGCTCATTCAGGTACAGCAGGGTGCCGGGAATGCCGGTGATGCCCATACCGGTAGCGCGCAGATGGAACAGCGAAGCGAGGAAGCCGCCGCAGGCACCGCCGATCATGACCATGATGAAGGGCTTGCCCAGACGCAGGTTCACGCCGAAAACAGCAGGTTCGGTGATGCCCAGCAGAGCAGACAGGCAGGAAGGATAAGCGACCTGCTTCAGCTTGACGGAGTGTGCCTTGATGGCGATGGCCAGAACAGCACCGGCCTGTGCAACGTTGCCGCAGGTGCCGACGGGGTTCAGATAGTTCCAGCCGTCCTGTGCCAGCATACTGATCTCAAGGAAGTTCAGAATGTGGTGGATGCCGAAGATGCCCAGAAGCTGACCAAAGCTGCCGTAGATGGCACCGCCCAGACCAAAGGGCAGGAACAGCAGATGTTCAACAGCGACCAGAACCAGATTTTCGACTGCGTGGAGCACCGGGCCGATGCAGAACAGGGCCAGAGAAACGCCGACCAGCAGCGTGAGGAACGGGGTCACGATCAGGTCGATGGCATCCGGCACATGGCGGCGCAGCCATTTTTCAAACTTGGAAGCCAGAATACCGGTGGCAAATGCGGGCAGGACAGAACCCTGATAGCCAGCTACTTTCAGGAAGCCGAAGAACACCAGCGGCTGTGCGGCACCGGAGCCGACATCATAGGCACTGGGCAGATTGGAACTGACCAGCATCAGACCCAGCACGATACCGATGACCGGGCTGCCGCCGAAGTTGCGGAAGGTAGACCAGCACACCAGCGCGGGCAGGAAAGCAAATGCCGTGTCGGTGAGAATTTGGGTAAAGGTAAGCAGCGAAGCCGGGATATCCGCCGGGGTCATGCCGAACACGCCCAGAACAGCCTCCTGCGTCAGCAGGCCGCGCAGACCCATGAACAGACCGGTCGCGACCAGCACCGGAATGATGGGCACGAACACATCCGAGAAGGTGCGCACAGCGCGCTGGAACTTGTTGCCGTAAACGGGTGCAGGCTGTTTTTCCTGCTTCTCACCGGCATCGGGGTCGCCGGTGATCTTGATGACTTCATCATAGATGCGGTTGACAAGGCCGGTGCCCAGAATGATCTGGTACTGACCTGCGTTGAAGAAAGAACCCTTGACCTTATCGAGGTTTTCGATCTTCTTCACCTGAATCTTGTCTTTGTCCAGAACGATCAGGCGCAGACGGGTGGCACAGTGGCGCACCATGCTGATATTTTCCACACCGCCGGAAAGTTCTACGATTTGAAGGGCTAATTCCTGATCCGTCATGATAGTATTCCTCCCAAGTCAATCAAATGTTCTGCATTGATTTTCTGAATCTTCCATTCGTGCTTTGGCGGCAGTCCTTCCCAAGAAAGGGCTACGCCGTTCTGCTGCGGATAAACACGGGCGGAGAATACGGATTCTCCCCCGTTGAGGAACACCTCCACACTGGAGGTATCCGCCCACACTTCCACACGATGCAGCTGGTTCAGTGTGCGGGTCTTTGTCTGTGGTGCTCCTGCCCAGTTCTGCCGGGTGAAGGAGAAGATTCCATCCGCCCAGTGCAGGTCAACTTCTCCCAGATGGATGGAAAAAGCGTCTGCACCTTCCGGCAGTTCCAACGTCAGGCAGTAGCAACGGGTATCCAGTGCTGCGTTTCCGGAAGAAGTCTGTCCATAGCTTTCGACAACGGGTTCTTCCAGCAAAGCATATAGTTCCCGTGCAGGGTTCTGATACAGCTGTCCGTTTTTCCAGCTCAGTTCACGGGGCAGTGTCAGGCAGTGGATGCGCGGTTCGTTTTCCGCAAAAATGCGTTCCTGCTCTTCGTCCAGCCGGGACATCCATGCCAGCAGGAGCCGCCGCCCGTCCGGGGTCTCAAAGGTCTGCGGTGCATACGCATCGAACCCGTCATCCAGAAGGAAGGTTCCGCTGTCCAGATTTCTGTCCGCCAGCGTTCCGGTGCGGCGATTAAACGTTACCGGTTTATATACGGTGTGTGCTTCCAGCGGAACATCCTGTGCATTGTCCCGCTTCTGCGGGCAATAGAGAAGGATATCCTGTCCGTCCACACAGAACAGATCCGGACATTCGACCATCTCTGCATCGGTCGTGCCGAGAAGATGTTCGTAACGCCAGTGTTCGCCATCGGCAGAGTGGCACAGTGCCACAGCACCGTGGCCATTTTTCCGCTGCGCGCCGACCACCATCCAGTAACCGGCCTGCTCCGTTGCCAGCACTTTCGGATCACGGAAGTGTTCCGTAAATCCAGCTGGCGTTTCCAGCACGATGCCCTGTTTGGCAAAGTGCTGTCCGTCCGTACTGGTAGCAAGGCACTGACTGCTGCGGCGGATGCCGCCGGTCTTGTCGTTTCCAGTGTAAAACAGATGCAGCTTCTGGTCAATGATCTGTGCACTGCCGGAGTAGACCCCGTTGCACTCATACGGCTCTTCCGGTTTCAGGATGCCGCCTTCAAAGACCCAATGAAGTAGATCCTTTGAGGTGAAAAGTCCCCATTCCTTGTGGGAGTGGTCTTTCTGGAAACGGTTCCATTGAAAAAACACATAATATCTCCCGCGGAACCATACAAGACCATTCGGGTCGTTCATCAGCCCTGCCGGAGGTTCCAGATGATAGCACTGTTTTTTGCTGTATTGCAATCTTTTTTCCTCCTTTCGTCTTTTTCGGTCTGCGCTTTCCGTGGTTTTATTACACCACAATTTCAACTGGTTTTCCATGCCGTTTTTTCATCTCAATATGGCAAAAACACACCTTTTGTGCTATACTCAGAGCAGGAGGTGAGGATATATGCTTGAATACAAGGAAACGAATCATTCATTGATGTACAAGGCCAATTCGGACCTGACCTTTTACAGTGCCGGACGCGAAAGTTGTTCCCCCGGATGGGGCTATGGCCCCCGTGTCCGTGCTTACCATGTCATTCATTTTGTGTTGGATGGAGAAGGAACTTTCCAGATCAACGAGCACACCTACCACATTTCCAAAGGGGATGTTTTCGTCTGCCCTGCCGGACGCGTTACCTATTACGAAGCGGACAAAGAACATCCGTGGACATACATCTGGGTGAATTTTTTGGGCATCCAGTCCCAGAATATGATCTACCGCCTGCTGAGCACATCTGCTGAGCGATACATCCTGCGCGGTCTGCCGTTTGAAAAGTATGAGCAGGCAGTTTCGGAGCTGCTGGCGATTCAGGAGGATACTATAAGCAGCTATCTCCTTGCCAACAGTATTCTACTGCGGATCATGTCGTGGCTGTTTGCAGATACCGGCTTTCAGGAACAGGAGCAGGAACAGCCCAATACAGCAGACCGCATCCGTTTTTATCTGGACATGAATTACTCCCGGCCTCTGCGTATGAAGGAAGTCGCCGCAAAGTTCGGCTATCACCCGCACTACATCACCCGCATTTTCAATGAACGGTTTGGTGTTCCGCCCAAACAATACCTGTTCGACCTGAAGCTGAAAAAGGCGTGCGGTCTGCTGCGTTCGACAGAACTGCCGGTTTCCGTCATTGCGGCCTCGCTTGGCTTCGAGGATGCTCTCGGCTTCTCCAAACTGTTCAAGAAAACGTTTGGCATTTCGCCCACTCAGTATCGGAAGAACAACGCGGAGAAAAAATAAAACCCTCCCGGCATGAGATACCGGAAGGGGAAATGCTTACAGGAACAGCTCGTTGGCTTTAGGAGTTGAACACGCTTTTTTGATTGCCAAAGACGCAACGGAAACCATCAGATGGTTGACGCTGCGGGCGTGGATTGGACAAATCGAAACGCATCGCATACAGCCGATGCACCTGGATTTTTCGGTGGTCTTGCAATGTTCGGGTGAAATCGCCTGTGCCGGGCACCTTTGTGCGCACAGGCCGCACCCGGTACAGCTGGCATTGGCAGTGGGCACCATACCGCCGCCGGACGTTTTATAGGGGCGTTTGCCGGGAATTTCCGGTGTTTCCTTGGAATCGGAGGCTGCCTTTTCCAGAATCTTTGTGCCAAAGCGGGCGAGTTCTTCACAATCTTCTGCATTTGGGCGACCGGCAGCATACTGGTGGATGATGGAGTGTTCCGCAACCGCAGAAACGGCAGCAATCACCCGAAATTCGGCTGTTTGCGCCGTATCCTGCATCTGGACAAGCGTATTTTCGTATGCACGGTTGCCGTATACAGCAACAAGCACACAGGTTGCTCCATTGCCTTTGATCCTGGCAAAACGATCCAGTGCCAGCTGAGGCGCAACGCCGCCAAAGCATGGCATGGCAACCAAAACCAGTGCATCAGGCTCTATGGAAATTGAAGAATAATCCGTATCCGGCAGTGAAAGATCAATGGTGCGCACCTGCGGCCAGTTTTTCGTGATGGCTGCGGCTGCTTTTTCTGTTCCGCCCGTAGGACTGAAAACGAGTTGATAAGTTTTCATAAAGCATACCCTCCATGGTGTAAAAAATAAAACTACATCATGCTTCATTATAGCAAGCACAAGATGTAGTGTCAACATTTACAGCACGGATCTGATATGATAAAATGCGTTCAGGAGGCGATCGTCCATGCATATCAGCAACAAATGCTCCATTGCCATCCATTGTTTGATTTTCATTCACGAATACGAACATGAAACCAAAGTGACCAGTGAATTGTTGTCGCTTTCCACCGGATGCAACCCCGTCACAATTCGGAATCTGCTCAGCGCACTGAAAAAAGATGGCATCCTGACGGTGAAGCCCGGAACAGGCGGTGCAGCCTTTGCCGTTCCACCGGAAGATATTACATTGTACCGCATCTGTAATGCGGTAGACCCCGGAGCCATTGATAAGATGGTAGGCATCCATGCTGCACCCTCTCCTTTTTGCCCGGTAGGGAGAAATATCCGGGTGGTTCTGGATGACACTTACGAAACCTTGCGGGCAGATATGATTGCCAGTATGAAATCTGTGACGATGGATAAGATTCTGGTGGATTATCATGAAAAGATTCAAAAGAAACCTGGCATATCAAGATGATTGTGAATTTCAGCTTGCAATCTATCCTAGATTATGGTATATAAATTATACGAAACAATGCTTTAAATAAACGTTCCACTGTCCATTGATATATAAGTGAGGTGCTTGCCATGACCGCCGTGATCTACGCCCGCTATTCCAGTGACAACCAGCGCGAAGAATCCATTGAGGGCCAGATACGTGAATGTACGGCGTATGCCGAGAAAAACGATATCACCATCGTCAAGCACTACATTGACCGTGCGATTTCTGCCAAGACGGACAACCGCCCGCAGTTCCAACAGATGATAAAAGACAGCGACAAGAAGCTGTTTGACATTGTGCTGGTCTGGAAACTTGACCGCTTTGCCCGAAACCGCTACGACAGTGCCCGGTACAAGACCCAGCTGAAGAAGAACGGTGTCAAGCTTATGTCGGCTACGGAAATCATTTCCGAGGGGCCGGAAGGCATCATTCTGGAATCTGTTCTGGAGGGCTATGCGGAATACTACTCTGCCGACCTGTCCGAGAAAGTGATTCGCGGTATGACCGAGAATGCCCTCAAAGGCAAGTTCACCGGTGGTGCGATTCCATTCGGGTACACCATCAATGCCGACCGCCGTTTTGAGATCGACCCACTGACTGCGCCGTTCGTAGCGGAAACGTTTCAACGGTATAACGATGGTCAGACCATGCGGGAAATCCGGGACTGGCTGAACGAAAAGGGCATCAAGAACCAGCGTGGTGGCCCGATGTCCTTCAACACCATTCAGCATATGCTGAACAATCGCCGCTACATCGGGGAGCTGAAATATCGTGATGCTTTGATTCCCGATGCGATTCCCTCCATTGTGTCCGCAGAGCTTTTCAACGATGTACAGGAAAAGATGTTGAAAAGCAAGAAAGCCCCTGCCCGTAGAAAGGCAGAGGATGACTACCTGCTCACCACCAAGCTGTTCTGCGGCTACTGTGGGGCGTTGATATTTGGCGAAAGCGGCACAAGCCGGACGGGTGAAGTCCACCGCTACTATAAATGTGCCACTGCCAAAAAGCACAAGGGCTGCAAGAAAAAGACCGTCCGTAAACAGTGGGTGGAAGATCTGGTGGTCAACCAGACCATGCAGCTTGTCAAGGACGATGCCGCCATGGAATCCATCATCGCCAAGGTGATGGAACTGCAAAATAAGGAGAATACCAACATTCCCCTTTATGAAAAGCAGCTCCGGGATGCAGAATCCGGTATCCAGAATATGCTCAATGCGATTCAGGCCGGTATCCTGACCAGTTCCACCAAGGAGCGGCTGGAGCAGCTGGAAGAAACCAAGCGTGAGCTTGAAGCCCGCATTGCAGAAGAGAAGCTAGCAAAGCCCAAGGTCACGGAGGAGTTCATCCGCTTCTGGCTGCTGCGGTTTCGTAAGCTCAACATGAACCAGAAAGATCAGCGGCAGGCATTGGTGGATACATTCATCAATTCGATTTACCTGTATGACGATAAGGTTTTGATTACCTTTAACTATAAAGAGGGTACACAGACCATTCCTTTTGAAAAAGTAGAGGAATCCAAAGCAAAGGGAAATGGTTCGGATTTTGATTGCGTAACTGCACCATGACGAATGTTCTTACAGCATTTAGCTGTCAAAGAACATTCGTCATTTTTTATTTGCTAAATAGCGACATCACAGGGGGCGTAGTTCACAACTACGCCTTTTCTTGTATTCACCGACACATCAGGTGTCGGCAAAGGAAGTGCGCTTGGAATCTCGATGGTGCCCACGCAGTTGTAGTGAATGCGGAGCCGCTGCTCCCATACACCGTTGACCTTTTCTGCATTGAACACTTCGATTTTTTCCACCAGTTCATTCAGCATCCGGGGTGTCAGCTTTTTTGCTCTGGTGTACTTGCGA
>Ga0129313_1001591_pt1 | contig 13870 bp, 15 predicted proteins | sample O1105metagenome_FD_94436 | JGI IMG/M metagenome (GOLD analysis project Ga0129313, IMG submission 94436) | Orangutan group fecal microbial communities from fecal samples from Wisconsin, USA - O1105 metagenome | ecosystem: Host-associated > Mammals > Digestive system > Large intestine > Fecal... | reverse complement strand
TCTGAATTGCAGCAAAGAGTTCAGCACGGCAGAACAGGGTGAAACCACGCAGGGCGCGAACGACACCACGTTGTTTAACCTTGCTCAGTGCAACCAGGTCCTGCAGCTGTTTAAGGATGTCTTTAGCTAAATCCACTTCGGAAGTAGTTTGTTCTACGCCCAGCAGGTCACACACATCGAGTTCTTTACCCTTGGTAAGGATAATTTTGTTCTCAAAGAGAGCAAGCTGGCGTGCTTCTTCGTGGGTCTGGCGTAAGCCTTCACCAAGTTGCACGATACGACGAGCGGTAACAGACTCTAAATTCTCTTCGGAATCTTTGCCCGGAACACGGATACCCTGCCAGTCAGAAGGGAAAATAGCCGAGGATGCAGCAGTAAATGCCATATCACCTGTACCGGTTTCACGTTCATCTGCGGTAATGGTCGCCATTTGCTCACCATAGCGCGGATACTGCCCAAAAGCGGTTTGCTTAACCTGGCGCACCTTGTCATATTCAAATTTAAAGGTATTACACAGGGAAGTTGTGTTGAAGATATTCATTGCTGAAATAATCTGGTTATCCAGCGGGATATCTTTAATCAGACCACACAGATCGCGAACTTCAAATTCTTTCTTAGCCATTTTCAACCTCCTTATTGTGCAACACGTAAATCGCCACCACTGGCAGCAATAACAGCTTCTAAGCCGTCTTTATCCACATAGGCCGGATTGATATAACAGCCTTTGTGGGCAACAACGATAAAAGCATCACCGACTTCTGCGTGCTCAACGACAAGGAGAGGAGTCTTATCGGTATGTGTTGCTTTAACGAAGGTTTCGACCTCGCCAGCTTCAGTTACCACAACAACAGTACCGGCCGGGATCTCAGCCTTAACTTTATTTTTCACTTCCACGTCACGGATAGCGAATTGCTCATCCACAGCGTAAGAAATGATGTGCCCGCGTGTGCGGATAGTCATGTCTTTCATTTGATCACCTGAAACTAAAATGCATCTCACCTCATTTCATTAGAGTTCCGGGATAACCCCTTGAATCATGCCATCCTGTAGTCATGCCACAGGCACGAAGGGTTTAGCTGTAAGCTAAAGTGCTGGAAGCACCCACAAGCCACAGGCTCAGGCCGAAAGGGCTACGCCGGAAATCTATTGAAAGGGAGATTGATACTAGGAAAGGGAGATAGCCCCGCACCGTCCAAGCGGGGGCTATTCCATATGGGGAAACCGACAACAGTCGGATGATAGTTCACAGTATGGTTACGGTTACTAGAGAGCACTATCACGAAAGGCACTCCCCCGAATCAGTTCAGGCTGCGGTCACATCAGCGGGGAAATACCTTTCGGGATAGCTACCCACACAGAAAACCCGCAAAAGAAAACGGTGTGGATAACTAGCCCAATAGGAGAATTAATCGACCACTCAACGATGATCAGGGTAGTGTTATTTATAAGGCGGCACCGCTACCTGGTCGCCGTTACTTTGGAGGAAAATACGGCAAATCACCTTCGCTAAATGATTCACGGTATACTGTATATTATATCAGTATTTACTCACATTGTCAACACCCTGATTATATAAATTCTAATAATTAGCGTAGTAACGGTATTTTCAGACTGCTATCAATCCCATCAATACGTCATCTCATCGCATCTATCATAACTTTTTCATTCGTGATAGATATCTTTTGATCAATATCAATGTTTTCCGGGGATTTACCCGGCTATAGTTCGAATCAAGGAAGGGGAGCATTGATAGCACCCCAACCGAACAAACAAATCAACTTCTCGCAAAAGGTGATAGTTATGGGTATCAAGAACAGTGCCAGCGCATGGCAAAAGGCCAGGTTTCATCACCCACACATTGTTAAGGCAATTGAGGTGGTTGGAGTTTTAGCCCTGATGTTAGCTCTGTGTGTGGAGGTGTGAGATGGGCAAAGGAGGCAAAGCATTTTAATAAGTCTGGCAGTCTTATATTTTGTATTGATCAGCATTGAGAGGAGTTTATGACAGGGGCTAAAGATATAAAACGACTGAGAGAAGAGCTCATATCGGAAGTAAAAGCGAAGGCAAAGCAAATGGAGATTGCCGCACAAATGGATGTAGCGGAGCAGATGTACAGGATGGTTGAGGAGGGAACACCACGACAGGTTATTGCTAAAACATTTGGTGTGGGGATCGCCACCGTGCACAGAAGGCTGAAAACCTATGCTGACTACCACAATATCGAAAGAAAGGAGGATGGGAGATTTAAGAAGAATAAGCAGTGAAGGGCTATTTACTAACTTAATTCAACTTCTCGCAAAGGGGTACCACTATGAACATTAAAACTATCATTGCAGCCATCACCCTTGCCTTTAGTGCCAACACCGCAGCTATTGATGTAGGGGCCGTAAAAGATGCATCTTGTGCTGATAAACTGGCGGCACTTAATGCGGGATTCGATGCACCCCAGGGCTATCAAATGGGGCTATCTCTTAAAAATATTATTCTCCCCATGGAATCTGGAGCTTATGTATACGGAGCGATAGGAAAACTGGAGAAGCCAGAGATTGACCTGCAGGGCGTGAGAGCGAAGATCACCAAAAGAAATGAAAGCCTTTGTGATGTAGCTGAAATAGCTTTCATGTCGGACGATGAAAAATCTATTTTAGCCTTTTGCAAAGATAGCGATGATAATGATCGCTTCTTTAAGATCACCCACAACAGGCCAATCTCTTTCTACTCTAATGCTACTATGGGCGCGGGTATGCAGTGGCTGAAGAGAGCTAAAGTAACTGAGATCGACATTGAAAAAGAGGCCAATGCAGGCAGTTATGGATTCTGGAAAGGCTGGACTAAATACACGTTCCAACAATGCGGCATCGATAGTCAGGCCTACGACAACGGATTTTGGTTTTTCTAACCTACTAAGTTAATCCCACCTACCAGGGGGCCATCACGGCCCCTTTTTATTTATCCCCTATTTAACCCCTATTTAATGGGTATTTAATGCCTATTTATTGATTTAATGGTTTTAGGCATTGTTGACAGTGTAAGAGTAAGGTGATCACCCATTTTTAGATAATGAGTAAAATCAATAACTTAGCTAAATCAGCCTCTTCTCTAATTTTGTCAAATTTAACATACCCTAAAAAACTGCAAAATCTGGCTGCAAGATTATCTGCAGCTGGATTTCTTGCACCTCATTTTGTGGTATCACCCTGACTAGTTTGTGCATAAAATGAACAGTTTTTAACATTTCCTCTTCACCTGGTAACCACACAAAAAGCTAAAAACGAGGCACAGATAATCTTAGAGGCCTGTTTTCTTGTTATCACTCTGGAAACGCCGTAGAGATGATTTTAATGAAAGATGACCTACCCTATTACACCCCTATTTTTTGTTATCACAATTGCATCCTGTGCGGCGTATGGCTATGTGCTGAAAGCGGTCTTAGGTGTGGGTGTCAGAAATATCCATTAGTGGTATTAATATCCATCGGAGACTCGTCTGAGGTGCCAGGCAGGCGCTCCCCCACCTCCCTTTTTTCTTCTAACAATTCTCAAATATCACACCACTGCCCACCACGTTGCTACTATGTTAATTCTTAAGCTTTGCTGTATGTTGTGCACATTATTTATTCAGGTGGCTGTACGTAAATTCTGTGCCCACTGATCATGATTTTTAAATCAGATTTTGTAGTTCGGTTTCTTAGTGTAGATAAGATCTATTATGTTAAATGCAATTTTCCCAACCCTTCAAATCAATGACTTACATGTAAGCATGCACTAACACCCCACACGGCACATTAGATGTATAGATGTCTATATCCCACATTTTTGATTGTTTTGTAGTCATTCTCCTGATCATTTAACCAGTATAGTTTGCTCTCTGCAGACCACAAAATCGGAATTTACATCTGATTAACATAATCTGTTAGCATGATCACTATTACCCACACAACAATAACCCCATGTAAGCCTCTTCAGGCAATTTATCGGCGTGTTGGTGTGAACAGTCTTTCATGTTCTTTATGTATTCATGACTGCAAGGAGTGTATTCATTGGCCTGTGTGAGGGAAGGATGGACTGCTCCAGGGGCCACACTTATGATGCCCGGTCAACATAGCTGTCGATAAAATCAACGGGTGTTGATCTGCATATTTCCCACACATGAGAGGAAATCAAAGCAAAGAGAGAGGAGAGAGGTTTGCTAGTCAAAATAGGTCAATTGACGGCTAATACAGAGTAAAAAATCAGATGCAATCACTCCCCACCTGTTGGGATTTCCTACAACCCCTTTCAGTCATACTCAGGCACCACACCCCGGTAAATATTACCGCACTAACCTGTAAAGAATTTTCACACCTGTGTGTTTATACAGTCATACTCTCCTGTTTTGCAGTCATTGCACCCATGATACACAGCCCCTAACCTGTCAAAATATTTTACTACCCCACCAATAATACGGCCCATACCTGTAAAATATTTTTACTACTACCTGTTGGGATTCCCATAGGTGGTTACCTGTCAAAATACTTTACTACTTAACCACTATAGCCATACATACCCCTGAAAATTTCTCACTAGTACCCCCCTGAGAATTTCTCCGGTGTCTCCAACCACGGTAAAAATTACCGGGGTGTAAGTCATGCCATCACAACGAGAGGCACCAAATTTACCCACCATGAAAACGACAACGGAAGAATTTACCCACCTCCGGGCCGCGTATAGGGTGAGTCTGACCAGCGGACCAGGGAAGAATTTACCGGGGTAGGTACATCACCCAGGTAAAAATTACCGAGGTACCTGGGGAAAAATTACCGGGGTAACCACGGTAAAATTTACCGACTAATAGATAAATAAAATAGACAATAAATACATATCCCCCCTAACCCCCCAGGGGGAATGGGGGTGAGAGTTTTCATAGAGAGATGAAAAGTCGATACCCCACAAAGGCCCGAAGGGTTTAGCTGAAAGCTAAATCCACGAAGTGGACCACACAAAGAGAAGCCTAAAGAGTTGCTAATCCTCTTTAGGCAATATGTGTGGGGTGACAATGTATTCCATACATTACACACGTCACCCTGTTTACATGTGTGGGGTGCTTCCAGCACTTAAGCTATCCAGCTTAACCGACTACGTCGGCCTGTGTGTGGGGGCGTAGTGCGAAGCACGTAGCTTTATAATGTGGAGTCCGGATAAGAGACTTCTGTTTCCAATCCGGACCGTTTAAGCGTAGGAGTCTCCCGCGCGAGATTGGACTGAATTGCGGGTATGTCGGGATGAGTGATACTTGCACGAGTTTAAATCGAAAATAAGGCCTCTAAATGGCCCTCTGGCTGCATTAACTAGTGTGAGTAGTGAATTGAATTACCTGATGCTTAAATCGCGTTGTAGGGCTTCTCATGAGGCTTAAAGTTAAATGCCTACACCCGCCCCATTTATGGCTTGACAATGTTATCACATAAATGCTATAAGTTATTTTGGTTTTGACACGGTAGGGGCCATTAATAATGCTTACCCCTTTGCTGTGGACTTGTTTGTACATATAGCAAGCCTAAATGATAATGATTCCTATTGACATTCTGTTGACAGTATGATAAGATTATATACATGGTGGGGAAACAGATCTGGAGGTCAATATGGCGATCAGTGATGCAATAGCGATCATCAACCTGGCTATACTGTGGTGCGGTGTTGCCTACATAGCCGGAGTTACTGCAATCGACAACCTTGAAGAAAAAATGATAGATAAATACAAAAAGATTGTTGACAATTTGACGAATGCCTGATAAAATATATAACAGTGGGAGAAATCCTGCTTAGGCATACTGATAGCTATAATGCTTAGTGTGCTCATAAAAACTTCTCATGCTGGGTTACATCCCAGCTTCTTTTTTGTCACAAGGTCTACTAAAAGAGTCTTTGATTATGGCTGGATACGAATCGCCCGTTCTTAGTTGGTCTGTGGATGAAATTGTGGAAAAGGTAATGTCTGGAAAATACAGACTTCCAAGCCTTTACGCTGTGAATAAGCGCACCGGAAAGATTCACCCACATATCGAGCAAGCAATTAAACAGATCAGAATATTGAAATTACAGGAAAAGCTGAAAGCTTTAGAGGCAGAACGCGACACCGGAAGGGGGAAAAATGAGTAATAACGAGTATGGGGAATTATTCACCCCATCTTTCAAACGTATGCTGCAACTTGAGTTTAAGAAACCAGTTGCAACAACGGTTAATAAGAACACAGGGGAAGTAAAACACCGCTACAAACTAAATACTAATGAAATGCTTGTTTACGGTGAGATCGCTTGCTTCCACTTCCACGGTAAAACCGTTTACATCTCAGAGCAGACTCTGGCAGATCAGTACGGATGGACGCCTAAAACTGTGAGGACTGCAATCCACTCCCTGGAGAATGCAGGTCTGATAAACGTTAAACGAGAGCAGGGCAAATCAAATATCTACGAATTACTTGTTACGCCGTCACAAATTGGGGAGATGTGCGATCAGCAAGGTGTTGAATTGTTCAAGGGATACAAGGCAGCTGCCGAACAAGTGAAACAGGTAGATAATCAGTCGCAGGAAGCCCCAAAACAAGCCACACAGCAAACTAAAAAGGCCGAGGTGGTGCAATTGCCTACCCAAGACACTAAAGCGCCTCAAATTAACGCTGTTAGCGATAAACCACGCAGGGGCCGCCCTGTGAAAGATGTAACCGATGGAGGCTGGATCGTCCTGGGTGAGAGTGAGGCTAAAGGCATAATGCGATCACTGTGGGAAAGCAAATACAAAGATTTAAACAAACGTCGCCCGATCCTTTTGTCAAAGATTCAGGAGGATTTTTACACCGCAGAAGAGGTAAGCCAACATAAAGGGAAAAGAGAGGGTGAAATCTGGAAACCGGAAGAATACTGGCATTTAACCAGACCTGTGTTTATTTTTGCAAATAAGCTTATTGGGATGGGATTTGAAATATTGTTGGATAAAACCTGCGGAGATTATCCTGAAATATTGTGGAGAAATGTTAGAAAGAATAAAAAAGGCATTTTAGAGTTTAGATAAAAATACTGATAATTCCTCTTCTTTTTATATTTATATTTTGTGAGATTTTATTATGAGCATATTAAACGATTATTTAATCCCTGGTATCGACCTTTCTGATTATGACTATAATCACATAATCGAAGAGGAAGAGATGGAGTATTTAATTTCTATCGATAAAGAGACACAAGAACAGTACGAGGAGTTGCAGCTTGCTCCCTGGATGGAAATAACCGAGAGAGATTCCGCTATCCCTTATTAATACCCCCAAATAAACTAAATAAACTAAACATAGAATTACTAGAACTAGATTGATTGCCCTGATCTTTTAAACGTTCGGAGAATTAATCATGTTCAAATCTGATCTTTCTGATTCCCAATTTGAAAAACTGGTAGCACTGCAGAAATATCTCCCCAGTGATGATCAACCAACACGCCAGGCTAAACACTTATTAGTCGAGGGCTTTACCCCTGAATTCGTGGCTGAATACACAGGCGTTAAACTTGAGAAAGTCCAAAAACTATATAATGAGTCCTGGAATCCACGGTGTCGAGTTCCCCTCAGTGTCTACAACGAAATAGACAGAGATAGAAATGTCTTCGAAGATCGCCGCCGCAAATCTCTTTTAATGTGGAATTGTGGGATGAATATTGAAGAGATAGCAAAAGAATTAAAAGTAACCTGCTTTCATATCTGGGGCTTGTTGAGTGAAATCCTGCCACGTAAGGAGCTTAATCAACGTTTGCCTAAGCCCGGTAGTCGTGCTTATCGCGAATTTATATTCATCTACCGCCGCCATAGCAATAAAGTCCGGAAAGCAATGGCCCAGAAAGCCTAAGTTTTATCTCTTCGATTTATTTATTTTCGACTCACTTTAACCCCTTCCGGGGCTCTAATTTAAGGAATTCCAAATGTCTCAAATCGCTAAATTACTATCCCAGGTTATCAAAGCTATCGACGCTGAAGATTCAAAAGTTCGCCAGGATCTTTTAGATGGCAAGTTTACCAACACCCTGGCATTTACCCGTGACAAAGAGCACTTCTTAAAACACAGACACCACGCTTTTGCTGAATGCAAGTCCGCTAATGGTGATGTTTTCTATGTCGATTTGGTGGTTATGGCATGTAGATTGTGGATGATTCAGGACCTTATGCGCCAACACGGTGATGATCCTCTTATCAGCATGTGGAACAGCGCCCAGGATGGCTTTGTGATTGCTGCCTTATCCAAATCGATGATTGAGGCAGAAGGTGCAAGCCTTCAGAACATGGCAGATCTCTTTGAAATAAGCGTAGGAATGATGCAGACCATGCTCCAAGCTGTCAAACCTCTCAAACTGGTTAATCTTGATTAAGCTATTGATAAATAAGCACTCCCCATTTTTGGGGGGTGCATCAATGAGAGGATATGCCTATGAATATTGAAGAAATGATAGTTGAATTCGAAGAGGGTGATTTCCTGGAAGATGGGGAGTTTAAATACTCCCGTTTTAAACAGGCGTTATTTAGCAGCGATGATAAACCCCACGTTAGTGATCTGAATGACGATGATTTATGTCGTTGGGTGTGCACCCGCTTATGTGAAGATGGAAAGTATGCAGGCCAAAACTTTCCAAATCTCTATTTCAAAGCACAAACATTTGAGGAAGGGCAAAGAGTGAAAAACCTGGTCGATAAAATGCTGTCAGCCGGATATTTGCATAAAGAATTATTAAATCCTAAAGCTGAAAGCAAGCGCCATTATATTTTTGTGTGGACTATTGGCGATAAGTGTCCACTAAGACGCAAAGGAAAATGATATGAATACCTACGAAAAGATTTATCAAAAATTAAAAAGTGATAACAATGCTCCCGTCATCAAGGGCGGGGCTTCTTCCTCTTGTGACCTCTCAATCGAAGAGCTTGCGGAGAAATATAATATTGATAAAGAGGCCCTGAAAAGGGCTATTTCATTATCAAAATCTTTAAGACAAGGCGAGGTATAAAATGGCAATGAAGGAAGTCGCCAAGCTAACAAATATTATCTATTGGGACTCTGATAAATCCTCCTGGCGAAAAGAAGTTAAACGGCTTGAGGATTATAAAAAATCCTGGAAGAAAGCTACCGACGATATAGCTAAAGCTGATTTTAAATCTAATCAGGCTGTGCTCAGAACACAAAGAACACGCGCTAAGGTGGAAGAGCAGATAGCCAGAGCTCAGAGGAAACAACAGGAAGCACAGAAGAAACAACGTGCTCAGGCTGTCAGCCGTCTGACCGGGGGCAACAATGCCGAACTTAACTCTATGCGCAAGTTCTATCAGCAGCAAGCCAGAGAGGCCGCCAGACAACAAAAACTGTTAGATCGTAGTGTTGGAGATGTTCAGCACAGAAAAGCACGTGTAGGGGCCAACAGTGCACGAATCAGCAGCATGTTTGATGGCTCCCTGGTTGCTCAGTTCCAGGGGCGCATTCAAAGAGTTAATGCTGATTATGCTAAAGGGGCTATAAACCTGCAGACCTATAATCAGAGGATGGCCCGACTCAGATCTGAAATGAAGATGGCAACAGCCGAAGCCGGAAAATTCCAGAGCAGACTAGACAGAGCTGCGGCCGCAGGCTCCAGGCTGCATGACAACCTGGGGAAACTGAATTCCACACTGGGCAAGATAGCCATTGGCCTTACTGCCGCTGGCTGGGGTGTTCAGCGTGCTGTTAGTGGTGCTATGGGTAGCCTTGCAGATCGCAACAGTGCCTACTTCGGTTTAATGGCTCAGAACAAGGATGATAAAGCCAAGACTGATCAGCAGATGGCTTTTATCAAGAACACAGCCTACACCTATGGGATGGATGAGCGGGAGATGCAAGGGGGCTACATGCGCTTTGCTGCAGCTACTCCCACCATGAAGGAATCTGATAAGCAGGCTCTTTTTGAGGCTATGGCTATTAAAGGTCGCTCAGTGGGTGCTACTGGCGAGCAACAGAACAGGGCGCTTGTTGCGGTCCAACAAATGGCTTCAAAGGGAAAAGTTATGGCAGAAGAGCTGCGGGGCCAACTGTCAGAAGCCTTTGCAGGCTCACAACAGGATTTTCAACAGGCCGCTATTGATGCCGGAATCATCAAGAATGCCCAGGAATTCGATAAAGCCCTTAAAGATGGCAAAATCACCCTGGACAAACTTCTTCCTTCTCTGGTGAAAATCTGGGGTGCAGCAAAAGAAACTAAAGCTTTTGCTGAATCCATGAAACAACCGGAAGTAGCACTGCAGCGCATGAAAAACAGCTTTAACGAGCTGGCGATTCAGTTTATGGGTGTTGTGGATCCTGCGGATGGCGTTATTAGCTTATCTGAATCTCTGATCTCCATCTTTGAAGACCTCACCACTGATATGGACGGCAGCGGGAGCGCGGCAAAACAGTTCGGTGAGGCAGTCGGGGCTGCCATGCGTGAGATCATGTATTGGGTAGGCTTCGCTAAGGGATATATTGAGGTCAAGGCTAAAGAGTTCGGCATGACCGGATCAGAGGTTGGCGAGCTTATCGGGAAACTGGTAGTCGGCTTAGCTGGTCTGAAAGTTATTACCACACTGCTTTCCCCTCTAACCGGATTTGTTTCACTTGTCACTCAGCTGATAGCCTTGTTAGGTAAAATCCCTGGTATGAGCAAGCTTCTGGCTTCTGCCTCAGGTGGAACGGCAACAGGAGCAGCGGTCATCAGTGCAGGATCTAACGCTGAAAGAAGTTTCATTGATGGCAAGACGCAGGAAATGAGTAAGGAGAACTCAAAACAGGGTGCTTTGTTTGAGCTGGGAAGATTTGTTAGCAATGCTGGCGCACTGTTCACACCTGGCGGTGATACTGGTCCTTTGTTCGATCAGGTCAGAGGCTGGTTTAATAAAGGGCCAACATTGACAGTAGACACTGGCATCAGACCTACACCAACTGGCGGCATTGCTATCCAGAATGGTGGATATCAACCAGTCCAAGTAAATGTAGCCCCACAAGGTGAGATTTCCGGCAAATGGGAGATAACTATTGATGAGGGGGGAATTGCCAGGGTGATCCAGAAGGAAGTCAGCGATCAGCTGGATTGGAAAGCCACACAGGAATCTAACCAGCTTTTCTAATGTCCACTCTGTGGATTTGAGTTCTACTCAAACCTGCATAGCAGGCACTGATATTGTGATCAAAATCAATAAGTTAGCCTGACCGGATAAACTCCAGGCAAGAAAAAAGCCCCTAAGTGTTAACAAAGGGGCTCTTCTCCGGTATCCTTTTGATGCGGGGCGAACCTGCTAACAAAAATCAACCTCTCGCGAGACTAATGTTAGCAGGTTGCCGGAAGGTAAGTCAACTCCGGCCTATAAACCTTAAAGCGACTATAAAATCGCCCCGCCAATTGTGATGATCCGACCTTTGAGGCGGGTCCGGTGCCCAGGGGGTGTAGTGATGCACAAACCAGGCAACGATAAACAGGCTAACAGTGATAGCGGCGCTCTCTCAGCGCACTAAATCCTAACCAGTCCGGGAAAGAGGCTGGCTCTATCGACCGCTCATGCACGGGACAATGCATACCTGATAAAGGATTCTCACAAGGGACCAATCGCGAGAAAAAGAAGTGGAAAGGGGCTGATTTGTGGTGTATCACTACGGCCTCAAAAGAACACTATTGTCTTTTTTCATCCTCTCCCAACATTTGACCAGTATTTGATTGCACCGATCAAATCATCATAGTGGCGCATTGCATCATTGAAGCCTTTATAGCTTGCCCATTGTGGGGAAACCTTGTTGTTGCTGAATTGCCCACTAATCAGGATAGTCTCCAAAATGTCGGCGTATCGCTTGCCAATTCGCTTTCTGACGGCCTCAGAGCTTCCACCCTTTACGATTGCATTAATCAGGGCTTTTGTGTGTCTCAGGCTCTCATAGAGCATTGCTGCGTGGGCGCTTTCCATGAAGGATCGTTTAGGTAAATCACCCCACCCCTCAGAATGAATTGCCGCTAACGTGGCGTAATTCAGGCCGCTATAGTGCTTTCCGTCATCCCAGCCAACCGCTACACCTTCCATCTGTGAGAGCTCTTTATGCAGCTTATCCATCATGCGCTTGTCTATGGTGCAACGGACTTTCGGACTCATTTGTTGATCTCCGTGATGTCATCGAGCAACATGTTGGCCTTATCAATCATCGTTTCGTGGAACTCATTCGACACAACAGACTTATCACCTGCGGCAATCTTTCCCGCTGCCTCTCCCTGTGCATATTCCCCGCGATGCTTAGCCCTGGTTGATTTCGTAGCAGCATTGCCAGCGTTACTACCCTCTTTAGCACTGTTAACAGCACCCTTTTGCTGTGTTTTATTCACCTTCTTACTGTTAGTGAAAACTCCGGCATTTTCGACCATCTTCACCTTGAAGGTGCGGAATTCTTCAAAAGTGCAATCAATAGTGATGCAGTCGCCAGAGGAAGAGCTACGCTTAACTTCACATTTCGTCATGATGAAGTTCTCAAGAAGTCCGGCATCTTCACTGACCAGGCTAACCAGCTGGCGCTTGTCTCTCATTTCCATAAGTGCCTGAACAGCGGCGGCAGGGCGCATAGATTCACGGGGATTATCTGGATCAGTGTTCCGGTCGATGTAGTTCTCTTTCCGGATGATATAAGGGGAAGAGGTAATAATACCCGTAAAGCTGACAGATTTATCTTTAATGACGGCATGGTCTGACATGGTGGTGCCATCCTCGACCGCATAGCTCGATTTCTCGACAGGGAACGAATAGCTGACATCAGAGATTGAGTCAAAGAAGATAGCCACGTTATCGGTATAGTTGAAGCCATCCATTATATTTTTGTTTTGTGAATATCCCCCACACATAACAGTGAATGCAGGAGATCTCGACTCAGCTTGTTTTGCAGCTGTCAGAGCATCATTAGCCATATAAAACATGCCTCCAAATTGGTCCACTTCATGGATTTGGCTAAAGCCAAACCTGCAAAAGATGCAGGCAAAATAGAACTTATCGTTGCCCTGCGTGAATTCTGATAAAAAGACAGGGCTATCTATCGTTATTTTGCAAAACGATTATGCGCATTCAGGGCTTTTTTGCGGTCCTGGGCTTGTTTGCGTGCAATAAAATGTTCGAAAGTCTCGGCCCAGGTGCATTTATTATATTCACGGTATTTATGCATAGCCTGGCGGCTAACGTCATAGCAGGCGGCAAATGTGGAGATACGCAGGAATTCCGGCAGATCCTCGTCATCGATATGGATAATATCAAAAGGCACGTCATCACGGTCGCCGTATAAAACAATTTTCATAAAAAACACCTCAAAAACTTAAGACGGGGATAACAAAAAAGGGAAGAGGGAAAGACCTATTTAGCCTGCTCTCACCTCTTCCCTTTGCTTTTATTTGGCCTTCGAAGAAGGACCTTATTTAGCCTTGGCTTTTGCCAGAGCAGCGGCGGCGGAGTTACTAACACTCGCTTTAACCACAACTTCAGGCATCATGTTCAAGAAAGCATAAGAGGATTCAACAAAGATTTCTCGTTTACCTCTGGACTCTTCCATATACATAAATGCATCACGTGCAGCGCCGTTTGCCAGCTTCAGGTTACGGGCACAAGGGCCAAAGAATTGCTGATAGACACCCATATCGCCCAGTGCATAAGGCTGGAATTGTGGGACCAGATAAGCAGTATTCTCTGGCAGATTATCCATCTGGACCACACGCAGGGCTAAGCCCGGAATGCGGAAGGTTGGGAAGCCCGGCAGAATATCCTCAGAGCACACTAGACCTTTATCGGTGATATTCTGATTGCCGAATAGCAGCTCTTTACGCAACAGTTCATCAGTTTGAATTG
>Ga0129313_1001586_pt1 | contig 13910 bp, 13 predicted proteins | sample O1105metagenome_FD_94436 | JGI IMG/M metagenome (GOLD analysis project Ga0129313, IMG submission 94436) | Orangutan group fecal microbial communities from fecal samples from Wisconsin, USA - O1105 metagenome | ecosystem: Host-associated > Mammals > Digestive system > Large intestine > Fecal... | reverse complement strand
TGCGGATTCTGCGGGCAATCCGTTTTTCCGCGCAATTGGGTTATAGGATTGAAGAGGCTACGGAGGAAGGAATCAGGGAGTTCGCCCCTGCATTATGCAACATCAGTGCGGAGAGGATTCAAACGGAGCTGGTTAAAATGATGGTTTCACCCCATCCTGATTACCTGAGAGAAGCTTATCGGCTCGGCGTGACAAAGGTATTTTTTCCGGAGTTTGACTTGGCAATGGAGACAGAGCAGAGACATCCCCATCACATATACAGTGTGGGTGAGCATATTTTGCATTCTCTGTCGGCAGTAGAAGCGGATAAGGTTCTGCGCCTTACCATGCTGCTTCATGATATCGGAAAGCCTGCCACGTTGACCGTAGATGAGGAAGGGATTACCCATTTCCACGGTCATGCCGCAGTCAGTGCGGATATGGCAAAAAAAATTCTGCGGAGACTGAAATTTGACAATGACACAATTTCCATGGTGAGCAGACTGGTGCTGTACCATGATTACGGCAACGGTGTGGAGCCCACAATGCGTATTGTACGCCGTGCCATGAACAAAATAGGTGAAGATGCTTTCCCTGCACTTTTTCGTGTAAGGTATGCGGATATGTGTGCCCAGAGTGATTATCGCAGGGAGGAAAAAGAACAACAGCTGGAAAAGTGGAGACAGCTGTATGAGGAAGTGCTGGAAAAGAAGCAGTGTGTATCTCTGAAGACTCTGGCGGTTACAGGCTCCGATCTGATTGCAGCCGGAATGAAGCCGGGAAAAGAACTGGGAGTGACTCTGCAAAGGCTTCTGGAGTTGGTTCTGGAGGAGCCCTCTTTCAACACGAAAGAGCGTTTATTGGAAGAAGTCAGGAAAATGACAGACTTCCGCTAAACATACTTTCATTCCCCTTCTCATATGATAGATTAGACCTGACTGAAAAAGCCTGAGAGAGGCAGCAGTCGGGCATGATGTGAGGACTATCAGGAGGGGCGGTCAGGTGAACGACAGGGCAGTGGAATTACTGGAACAGTATGATATAGAGGTGCTTCGGACCAGGAAGGGAAGAGGTGCCATTGTATGTGACACCGAGAAAGGATGTCTGATTTTTAAGGAATATACCGGGAACGATGAGCGGGCAGAATTGCAGAACAGACTGCTTAAGACAATTGCCGCAGCAGGTATGGTACAGACAGAGTCCATTGTTCCGAACCGTGAAGGACAGCTTCTTGTGAAAGACAGTGAAGGCAATGCCTATATTCTGAAGACCTGGCGGGACGGCAGAGAGTGCAATATATATGACAGAGGGGAGTGTGTACAGGCGGTAAAGCTGTTGGCGAGGCTTCATGAAGCCATGGAGTTGCCCGCAGATATACCGGGGCTTCCCATTCCGTTTTCTCCCGAAAAGGAGTATGAAAAGCATAACCGTGAGATACGTAAGGTGCGGAAATTTCTGAAGCAGAAAGGGCAGAAGCAGCAATTTGAAATCAGCCTTTTGGGTGCCTGTGATTATTTTCTGGAGCAGGCGCTGGAGGTTACCGAGGATTGGGTGCATTACAGCGATATTTTCCGCAGCGAAGGGAACGCAGCGGTATGTGGGGGAACAGTGGCATTTTGCCATGGCGATTATCAATATCACAATATACTGATGGGAACCGACGGATGGTTTGTGGTCAACTTTGAGAAATGTTTGCCTGATGACCCGATTCGGGATTTGTATCTGCTTTTGCGGAAGCTTTTGGAGAAAGGGAACTGGTCGGTTTCCATGGGTTCGGATTTACTGCATGTATATGAAACAGAGCGTCCTATCTCCGCCCGCAGCAGAATTGATTTGTATTATCGTCTGGCATATCCCGAGAAGTTTTGGAAGATAGCGAATTTTTATTTCAATTCGGGAAAAGCATGGATTCCCGGAAAGAATCAGGAAAAACTGGATAAACTGGTAGCGCAGGAAAAGGAAAAACAGCGGTTTCTGAATGAAGTATTCAGAGAAGTACGTTCTTTGAGAAAATAAGGAGCAGACAGTGACAGACAAAAGAGATGAGAAAATGAAATATGGTTTCAGGGCAGGGATTCTGACAGTTTTGCTGGCAGTTTTGCTGACGGCCTGCAAAAATCCTTTCGGCGGGAAGGAAAGCGGAGAAGCAGATGAGCCGGATACGGAGAGCAGGGATACAGGCTTTGTGGTGACCGGACCCTACAGCTATGATTCGGCAGATACCGCTATATTGGTGGACCGGGACGAGAAGGAGGGAACCGTTACCTTTCTGAATCTGGATCTGGGGAAGCAATATACCTTGTCTGTAGACGGAACGACCAGATTTTATGACAAGTACGGGGACAGTATCTCCCTCAACCAGGTGCAGACAGGCGATATTGTGGATGTAACCTTTTTAAAATCCAAGAAGCATTTGACTACGCTGCAGCTTTCACCCTCTGCCTGGAGCTTTACGAATGTAGAGAAATATGAGTTCAATATGGTGCGAAATGAGGTGAGCATCGGTTCCGAGATTTATAAACTCACCTCTAACACTCAATATCTGTCCGAGGACAGAAAAATTGACAGCATGGACTTAAGTCCGTCGGATGTGCTGGGCTTTCAGGGAATCGACAATCAGGTGCTGACTGTCCGGGTGGAGAAGGGACATGGTTATCTGCGGCTGGCAAATGATGAAAATTTTATTGGCGGTTGGATAGAAATCGGTCAGTCTCAGATTCGGAAAATTTCAGAGGATATGTTGCTTCTTGTGCCGGAAGGAAGCTATCAGGTAAATATCAGCAACAAGGGAGGCGGAGGAACCAAGAGTGTGGTGATTAACCGGAACGAGGAGACTACTCTGGATATCGGAGACCTGGAGATACCGGAACCACAGTACGGTATGGTTCTCTTTTCCGCAGACCCTTCTTCCGCGGAAATCTATATTGACGGTTCCAAGGTGGATATATCGGAGCCCGTCAGCCTGCTGTACGGAATACATCAGATGATTGCCAGAGCTGAAGGGTATCAGTCTGTTACCCAGTATATCCGGGTAGCGCAGGAATCTGCGGGAATTAATGTGGTACTGGACGCAAATGCAGGGGAGGAAGAGGAGGAAAGCACGTCTGCTTCCGAATCTTCCGCGGCAACGGCAACGGACTATTATAAAGTTTATGTGGATGCACCGGAAGGGGCTGAAGTATATTTGGATGGCAATTATGTAGGTATTTCGCCCTGTAGTTTTAAAAAGACCGCGGGAGCCCATGTCATCACACTGAGAAAGACAGGCTATGAGACCAGAAGCTATACCGTACAGCTGGATGATGAGAAAAAAGACCTGTCATATTCCTTTGCAGATTTGGTGAAGGATAGCAGTAATTCCGTGTCAGGGAACAGTTCTTCAAATTAATATAGTAAATATCGGCAATATTGCCGAAAAAACCTTGACAAACTGCGGAAAAACGGATATATATATTATAGACGTTTCACTAGAAGCATCTACGAAAATACAAAAAAGAAAACTCATTACAGGAGGAGTTCAATATGAACAAGACAGAGTTAGTTGCAGCTATGGCTGAGCAGGCCGGCGTATCCAAGAAGGACGCTGAGAAGACACTGAAGGCTTTCACAGATGTTGTTGCTGATGAGCTTAAGAAGGGCGGAAAGGTTCAGCTGGTTGGTTTCGGTACTTTTGAGGTATCCGAGAGAGCAGCAAGAGAAGGCAGAAATCCTCAGACCGGTAAGGCTATGAAGATTAAGGCTTCCAAGGCACCTAAGTTTAAGGCTGGTAAGGCTTTAAAGGACATGCTGAACTAAGTTATTTTGATTACTGCGGAGAACCTTCAATGGTTCTCCGTTTTCTTTTGGAGGGAAAAATGAGACTGGACAAATATTTGAAGGTATCGCGGCTGATTAAGCGCCGCACGGTCGCCAATGAGGCATGTGACAGCGGACGTGTTCTGATTAACGATAAACCCGCCAAGGCATCTGCCAATGTGAAGGAGGGGGATATCATTACTATTTCCTTCGGCAACAAGGAGGTAAAGGTGGAGGTTCTTGATGTACAGGAAACTGTAAAAAAGGATGAGGCAAAGGAACTGTTCAGGTATATTTAGCTGTCATGAATCGAAGGGCTTCGGCATAGTTTTTTATAGAGGAAAACGGTAATACATGTTTTTGCGGACAGGGAGGAGCCTATGGAGGAACTGAACAGCAGTACACGTATGCATAAGGTGACAATGACGAACCGGCGAAGCTGCACCATAAACGGTGTCAGTGATGTACTTTCCTTTGATATACATGAAATCCTTCTGGAGACGGAGCAGGGTATGCTGATGATAAAAGGCGATGACCTGCATGTAAACAGACTGACGCTGGAAAAGGGCGAGGTGGATGTGGACGGCAGGATTGACAGCTTAACCTATTCCGATGCGGGAGGAAGCGGACATAAAGGGGAATCCCTTTTGACAAAGCTGTTCCGTTAGGCTTATGGCAAACGAAAATGAGTTCCTCTTACATGCCCTGATAATGGGCATTTTTATTACATTTGTATATGATATCCTCCGTATTTTCCGCAGGGTTGTCCCTCATAATTCTTTTTTTGTATCCCTGGAGGATTTGGGATTTTGGATATACTGCGGGGCGGAAGTGTTTTTGCTGATGTATCATGAAAGCAATGGAACGCTGCGCTGGTTTGCGGTACTGGGAGCTCTCGTGGGGATGATGCTGTACAAAAAGATATTTAGTCCCTGCTTTGTGAAATATTGTTCCTTGTTGTTGAACAGAATGATGGTACTTATTGGAAAAATTTTCCGTTTTATTTTCAGGCCTCTCGGAGTTCTCTGTGAAAAGACGGGACAGGGGGCATACACTGCAGCGCGGAGCTTCAGACAGATAACCGGGCGAATCGGGAGACGGGTGAAAAACAGGTTGACGTATTTTCTGAAACTGTTTAAAATGAGCTTAAAGAAGTAGACAGACTCGGAAAGGAGAGCCTATGGCGAGAACAGGGCGCAAGGTTGCCTATCGGAAAAGACATCAGAACCGTTTCAGCATGTTTCTGGTGATGCTGGTGGTTGCCATGATTATGGTGGTGGTGGCTGTCAAGAGCCTTGAAATGCAGCAGAAGATTGACGCAAAGGCTCAGGAGAAAAGTCAGCTGGAGGAACAGATTGCCGCGGAGCAGGAGCGGGCCCAAGAGATTGAGGAATTCGGAAAAGAAGTTCAGACCAAGGGCTATATTGAGGATATTGCGAGAGAGAAGCTGGGTCTGGTTTATGAAGGTGAAATTTTATTTAAGGAAGATAAATAAAAAAGGAGCGAAGGCTCCTTTTTTTGTGGGAGAAGCGTGGGTTTTAAGTGGGTTGCGGAAAATGTCGCAAAACTTTAAGGGTATCTGCCTTTGATTTGACAAAAAAAGCGGATGGGCAAATTTATAATCTGGCTTACCGTCTGAAAAAGGCGGCAGAAAGGCTGGTATTTGGAAATGAGGACAGAGGAGAGTGAAATTCGGACGGCTCAGGTATCGGATTTGTGCAGAAGAAGACTGCTTAATTACGCGGACAGCTTTTATGAACTGGCAAGAAGCTACGACAGGGAGTTTTGTCCGGGTGAGGAGGACAGGCAGACAGTACTCTCCGAGAGGAGGCTCTGGGAAAACAGACAGATTTTAAAAAGTCATTTGAATGAAATGGCAAAGATAATGACGGAGGTAGCCTGTGAGGTTTTATGCTACAGACCCATGGAGGATAAAAAGAAACGTCTGATTGTCCGCGCCATGCATGAAGAAGGAATCCGGGTGGAAAATCCCTGTTACATATCACGGGACGACGGGAATGAATCCGTCGTGCTTACCATGAGCACAGAGAAAAGAGCGGGTGCTTCCGCGGAGGAGGCTGCGGATATGATTTCCGTATTGCTGGACAGGAGACTACAGCTTTCCGCCTCAAGTCCTTTTGTAATAGACAGGAATCCACAAAGCTTTATTCTGGAGAAGGAAGCGCGCTTCCTGGCGTTGACGGGGTTTGCCAGGGCAATCAAGGAAAATGAGACGGTATCCGGAGACAATTATGCTGTTCTGGAGGCGGAAAGAGGAAGACTTACCGTTATGCTTTCCGATGGGACAGGCTCCGGGGAGCAGGCAGGTAAAGACAGTGAGCAGGTGTTGGATCTGACGGAAAAATTTCTGGAAGCGGGCTACAGCACCGATGCTGCAGTGAAAATGATTAATACGGCTTTGTTTGCCATGGGCGAGGATAAGAATCATCCCACACTGGATATCTGTGAAATTGACCTGTACAGCGGCAGTTGTGAGCTGAGAAAGGTGGGAGGTGCCGCCACCTTTTTGAAAAGAGAGAGAGAAATTGAGCAGCTATCGGAGAGCAACCTGCCTCTGGGCATCTTTCAGCAGGCGCAGCTGCAGCCGATACAAAGAGGGCTGCGGGACGGGGATTATCTTGTCATGGTATCGGACGGAGTGGTAGATGCGTTTGAAGAACTGGATTATGAGAATACCATGTGCGCAGTTTTGGCAGAGATGAAGGAGCAGAACCCCGGAGAACTGGCGGATAAGCTGTTGCGGGAGGCGCTTATCGCAGCGGGTGGAAGAATAAAGGATGATATGACGGTGGGGGTTATCGGTATCTGGGAGACCCGGTGATTCGGGTTGCACTTGCTTTTTATCACGGTTTGAGATACCATGTTTCTATGAATATGCGGCAGAAAACGGAAGAAAAAGTATTCTCTTTTATGGAGGAGAATCATATGGTGCAGCACGGGGATAAGATTATCCTCGGAGTTTCGGGAGGGGCAGACTCGGTTTGCCTCTTATTTCTGTTGTTGGAATACAGGAAGCGGACAGCCTTTGAGATGGCGGTGGTGCATGTAAATCATGGGCTTCGGGGCAGAGCTGCGGAGGAAGATGCACGCTATGTAGAAGACCTCTGTAAGCAGTGGAAGCTTCCTTTTTACCCGGTGAAGGGAGACGTCAGGAGCCTTGCGGCAGAGGAGAAATGCTCTGAGGAGGATGCGGGAAGAAGACTGCGTTACAGGGCTTTCGGGCAGGCGGCGGAAAAGTTTGGGGGAACAAAGATTGGGGTAGCCCACAACAGCAATGACAGAGCGGAAACCATGCTGCTTCATCTTTTTCGCGGAAGCGGACTTAAGGGGCTCTGCGGTATGGAACCGGTTCGGGAGAATATTATCCGGCCCCTGCTTTGTCTGGAGCGGGAAGAGATAGAGGCATATCTGCAGGAGAGAAACATTCCCTGGTGCACGGACAGTACCAACGGGGAAGACAATTATACCAGAAACCGCATCCGACATCATATTCTGCCTTATGCGGAGGAAGAGATATCGGAGAAGTCGGTCAGCCATATGTGCAGGACGGCGGAACTTTTGTCTGAGACAGAGGATTATCTGCGGAAGCAGACGGCTGAGGCCGGGAAGCGTTGCATCAGCGGGAACAGGATTGATACGGAGACCTTTAAAGAGCTTCATCCGGTGCTTCAAAAAAGAGTGTTGCTGGCAATTCTGGAGAACTTGTCGCCCACGGGAAAGGATATTGCCGCTGTCCATGTGCAGGATGTACTCACACTGTTTGAGCGGAGGGGAAACCGCAGCATTTGTCTTCCCTTCGGAATCCGGTTCCGAAGACAGTACGACGAGGTGATTTTCGGGAACGGCAGAGAGAGTGAGCAGCAAAAAGCACTGCCGGAATTTGATTTTTCGGAAATTTTTCTTAAAAACCGGGAGGAAGTTCCCAGAAATGAGTATACGAAATGGTTTGATTATGATAAAATAAAGGAATCGCCTGTGGTTCGTTTCAGGCAGACAGGGGATTATCTCACCATATCGGACGGAAAGGGAAATGTGATTCATAAATCTCTGAAGGATTATATGATAACGGAGAAAATTCCCCGGGAAATGAGAGACAGGATTCCTGTACTGGCGGAGGGAAGTCACGTTTTGTGGCTGATTGGATACCGAATCAGCGAATATTATAAGATTGACAGGAATACAAAACGTATTTTACAGGTAAAATTAATAGGAGACTGCGCAGACAGCGGAACGGAGGAGAAAAATGGCTGAGCACATCAGAGTACTTTTATCGGAGGAAGAGGTAGACAGAAGGATTCAGGAAATCGGAGAGCAAATCAGCAGGGACTATGCGGGCAAAAAGGTTCACCTTGTATGTGTGCTGAAGGGCGGAAGTTTCTTTATGTGTGAGCTGGCAAAGAGAATTACGGTTCCCGTATCACTGGATTTTATGTCTGTATCCAGCTACGGCAGCGATACAAAGTCCAGCGGTGTTGTAAAGATTGTAAAGGATTTGGACGAATCCCTGAAGGACAAGGATGTTCTTGTGGTAGAGGACATTGTGGACAGCGGAAGGACGCTCAGCTATCTGTTGGAGATGCTTCGTGACAGAGGGCCTGCATCACTTCGGCTCTGCACTTTGCTGGACAAACCTGACAGACGTGTCATTGATGTAAATGTGGATTACACCGGATTTCAGATTCCCGATGAATTTGTGGTAGGCTATGGTTTGGACTATGACCAGATGTATCGTAATCTTCCTTACATCGGAGTAGTGGAATTTGATAATTAGGAGGCTTGCGAGTTGAGGCAGGAAGGCAGAAAGTTTTTTTCATATTTTATTTTTATTCTTGGGTTGCTGACAGTGGTTTTCCTGTTCGGTATTTTGAGACAGAAGGTGGAGGAGGATTATTCCAAAGCTGAGTTTCTCGCCGATATGGAAGCCGGTAAAGTGACCGATGTAGAGATTCAGCTGAACAGCGAGACACCTACGGGTGCACTTTACATCGACCTGAAAAACGGTGATAACAAGACGCTGTATGTATCAGACATTGTGGAGATGGAGGAAATTGTCAGGTCATACGGCTTCGACCCTATGGTTCACGATGTGAGGAGAGACAGCTGGTTTCTGACCACACTTGTTCCCATGCTGATTGTCATTGTGGTAGGTTTTTTCCTGTTCATGATGATAAATGCCCAGAATGCCGGGGCAGGGGCCGGAAATGCCAAAATGATGAATTTTGGCAAAAGCCGTGCAAAAATGTCTATGGGTGATAAGACTATCACATTTGAACAGGTGGCAGGTCTGAAGGAAGAAAAAGAGGAACTGGAGGAAATCGTTGATTTTCTGAGAGAGCCCGGAAAATATAACAGTGTGGGCGCGAGAATCCCCAAGGGCGTGTTGCTGGAGGGCCCTCCCGGAACAGGTAAAACCCTGTTGGCGAAGGCTGTGGCAGGAGAGGCTAATGTGGCTTTTTTCAGTATCTCCGGTTCGGATTTTGTGGAAATGTTTGTAGGTGTCGGCGCTTCCCGTGTCCGCGATTTATTTGAGGAGGCAAAAAAGAATGCCCCTTGTATCGTGTTTATCGACGAGATTGACGCGGTGGCAAGACGCCGGGGCACCGGAATGGGTGGCGGACATGACGAAAGAGAACAGACATTGAACCAGCTTTTGGTGGAGATGGACGGCTTTGGCGTCAACGAGGGAATTATTGTCATGGCAGCCACAAACAGAGTGGATATCCTGGACCCTGCTATTCTGCGTCCCGGACGTTTCGACAGAAAGGTTGCGGTGGGTACACCGGATATCAGCGGCAGAGAGGATATTTTAAAGGTTCACGCCAAGAATAAGCCTTTGTCCGAGGATGTGGATTTAAAGCAGATTGCTCAGACGACGGCAGGGTTTACGGGTGCTGACCTTGAAAACCTTTTGAACGAGGCGGCAATCAACGCCGCAAAGGATGGCAAGAAATATGTATCTCAGAGCGATATCAAAAAGGCTTTTGTCAAGGTAGGCATCGGTGCGGAGAAAAAGAGCCGCGTTATCTCCGACAAGGAGAAGCGGATTACCGCTTATCACGAGTCGGGGCATGCGATTCTGTTCCATGTGCTGCCGGATGTGGGACCTGTCTATGCGGTATCCATTATCCCTACGGGGCAGGGTGCAGCCGGTTATACCATGCCTCTTCCCGAGAAGGATGAAATGTTCGTCACAAAAGGACAAATGCTTCAGGATATCATGGTATCGCTGGGCGGAAGAATCGCGGAGGAAATCATTTTTAAGGATATTACTACCGGTGCATCCAGCGATATCAAGCGTGCTACCAAGGTGGCCAGGAGAATGGTAACCCGCTTCGGTATGTCGGACAATATCGGTGTCATCTGTTATGACGATGATGACGATGAAGTGTTTATCGGGCGTGATCTTGCCCATGCTAAGGCTCACAGTGAGGCCATATCCGGCGAGATTGACAGGGAAGTAAAGGCTATTATCGATGACTGCTATTCCAGAGCAAAGGCTATTATTCTGGAGCATGAGCAGGTGCTTCATAATTGTGCAAAGCTTCTGTTGGAAAAGGAAAAAATCGGCAGAGAAGAGTTTGAAGCATTGTTCGCGGCAGAAGGCTAAATGGACATACGTGGAGTTGCACAAGGGCGCCATGACCTTTCTTGGTAGTTTTTGACAACGAACATTTGGATAAAGTGCACAAAAAGAAACAGATGAATTTGTAATATTTGTGAATTTTGGGAATAGTCAAAAAACCAAGGGGATGGTATTATAATACTCGTAACCCCCCCAATACATTATATAGTTTTTTGCTACCCCATAAGAAAGAAATACCTTCTCTAAAAAGGACAGTCACCCCATGGCTGTCCTTTTTACCGTCCTTTTTTAGGGATAACTCTTGAATTAAGAGTGCATATTAAGTAAAATATAGGTATCTTTTCAATCGGGAGATCTGAATCGTGGAAGAGAAATTTGATATAGAAAAAATGAGGCTGATGGAGAATAACCGTCAGTATATTTTCAATATGCGGCCTGTATTCAACAGAAGGGCACTTTTTTCGGATACCACCGGCGAATACCTGATTCCGCCGGAGCCGGCAGCTCATGAAAAGGTCAGCATTCGTTTCCGCACCGCAAAAAATAACGTGGACAGGGTGCTCCTGCTGTGCCGGGGCGAAAAATATATTATGTCCAAGGCAGAGAGCGACAAGCATTTTGATTATTATACCTGCGAATTGCAGTTGGAGGAAGAGAAGGTCACTTACTGTTTTGAGATAGAGTCGGGGCGACTGAAGGGGTATTACGATACAAGAGGTATGGTTCATGAGCCCAACGAGTATTATAATTTTGTAATCCTTCCCGGTTTTAAGACACCGGATTGGGCAAAAGGTGCCGTGATGTATCAGATTTATGTGGACCGTTTCTGTAACGGCGATACATCAAACGATGTGGAGACCAATGAATACTGCTACATCGGCGAGCCGGTGCACAAGGTGGAAGACTGGAACCGATATCCCGCCCGCATGGATGTGAGGGAATTTTACGGCGGCGACCTGCAGGGAGTCCTGGATAAGTTGGATTATCTGCAGGATTTGGGAGTGGAGGTTATTTACTTCAATCCTCTTTTTGTCTCTCCCTCCAATCATAAATATGATATTCAGGACTACGACTATATAGACCCTCATTTCGGAAAAATTGTGGATGACAGAGGTGATTTACTTCCGGAAGGACAGAGAGAAAACCGCCAGGCATCCAAGTATATCAATAGAGTGACCAACCAGGCCAATCTGGAGGCAAGCAACCGCTTTTTCAGTCAGGTTGTGGAGGAGGCCCACAAGAGGGGTATCCGTGTCATTATCGACGGTGTGTTCAATCACTGCGGCTCCTTTAACAAATGGCTGGATCGTGAGCGTATTTATGAGAATGCGGAAGGATATGAGAAGGGCGCTTATGTCAGCGCCGACAGTCCTTACAGAAGCTATTTTCAGTTTCACGACGAGAACAAATGGCCCTGTAACGGCTCCTATGACGGCTGGTGGGGGCACGATACCCTTCCCAAGCTGAATTATGAGGGCTCCAAAGAGCTGATGGACTATGTGCTGAAGGTTGCAAAAAAGTGGGTGTCCCCGCCTTACAATGTGGACGGATGGCGTCTGGATGTGGCGGCAGATTTGGGTCACAGTCAGGATTTCAACCATTATTTCTGGCAGGAATTCCGAAAAGCAGTGAAAGAAGCAAATCCGGATGCCGTTATTCTTGCGGAGCATTACGGAAATACAAGGGATTGGCTGCAGGGCAATGAGTGGGATACCGTCATGAATTACGATGCGTTTATGGAGCCGGTGACATGGTTTCTGACAGGAATGGAAAAGCACAGTGACGATTATCGCGAGGATTTGCTGGGAAATGCCGAGAGCTTTTGGGGTGCCATGCAGCATCACAGCGCAAGTTTTTCCATGCCCAGCTGGCAGATTGCCATGAATGAGCTTTCTAACCATGACCATTCCCGGTTTCTGACCAGAACCAACCACCGCGTTGGCAGAACCGACAGCGCAGGCCCGCAGGCAGCAGAACAGGGGATCAACAAGGCGGTGTTCCGGGAGGCTGTAGTGATGCAGATGACCTGGATGGGGGCACCTACCATCTATTACGGGGATGAGGCCGGAGTATGCGGTTTTACGGACCCGGACAGCAGGAGAACCTATCCATGGGGACACGAGGATAGGGAGCTGATTGATTTTCACAAAAGCATTATCCGGCTGCGCAGGGAGAATGATGAACTGCGAACAGGCTCTATCATGCGCATGGACTGTGATTACAATTTTCTGGCATATGGCAGATTCAACAGACGGGGTCAGTGTCTGATACTGGTGAACAATAACGACCATCCCATAGAAAAACAGATTCCGGTGTGGATACTTGGTACACCGAAGCATGGGAAGATGCGGGCACTGCTCTGGACAGACGAAAACGGCTGCAGCGCAGGCCGGGAGTTTGAAGTAACAGGCGGTATGATAAAAGTTCAGCTGCCGAAGACCTGTGCCGTGATATTGAAGTATTACGAGGAATAAGCACTACATGCAAAAATGATGCAATCAGGAGTTATACTGGCTTTACATGATGCGTGAAGCCAGTTTCTTTTTAACTGTAAATAAGGAGGAGCCCGGTGAGAAAAAAATGGAGATGGCTGTCTGTGGTACTCTGTATGTGTACCCTGACCGGTTTTTCTGTCAGGGCGGCAGAGAGCGATGAATCGGAGCAGTTGATTCGGGATTATAATGAATACATGGCACTGTTTGCCGCAATCGAGGATACGGATGACATTGAGCCCAACGGTTTTTACAGGATTGAGGATCAGAGCTTTCCGGTGGTGCTGGAATCTTTTTCGGACGGAGAGACAGAGGTGAATTTTATACCTGTGATGTATGAAAAATACCATCGGCTGGGTGTATTGATTACGGATAACAAAGGAAAGGTGCTCTATAAAACCAATCAGCTGGAGACAAACAATAAGTGGCTGGGGCAGATGGAGCAGCCTACGAAGGGAGTCGCAGCCGTATCTTTTCAGGATTTAAACCGGGACGGGCTGACGGATATTATTCTGATTACCGAATGTGAAAATGAGGAAGGAAAATATGCCGGGAGAACCTACAAGACAGGAGATGTACTGTTTCAGCGAGACGGTGGTTTTTACAGAGACTGGCGGGTTTCCGACAAAATAAACCGTTTCAGCATGAATAAGAGCGCAGATTTTATTGCCTCCTACGTCAGAGACGGAAATTCCACGGAAATTCTTTATACAGCCACAACGTTGGACGAACTGGTGGAAAACGGATTTCAGATTATTCAGGAGCAGTGTTATTACCGCAGCTTTGAAAAGCAGGGTTTTCTGCGGGTGGTACCCGGCATTATCAAAATGGCGGAATACAATGTATTCATGATATACCTGGTCAATGAGCAGGGGGATATCGTGTGGAGTTTCCAGCCCATGGGAGACTATGATAACCTCTATGCACTGAAGGGAATGACCTGTCGGGATATGGACGGGGACGGCATGAAGGATATTGTGGTGCTGGGAAGATACAGCTACACCGGCTCTGAGGGCGAGCTGCTGGTGGATACCATATGT
>Ga0129313_1001585_pt1 | contig 13914 bp, 5 predicted proteins | sample O1105metagenome_FD_94436 | JGI IMG/M metagenome (GOLD analysis project Ga0129313, IMG submission 94436) | Orangutan group fecal microbial communities from fecal samples from Wisconsin, USA - O1105 metagenome | ecosystem: Host-associated > Mammals > Digestive system > Large intestine > Fecal... | reverse complement strand
CTGTTGTGCCAGTGCCTCTTCCAGCTGTTCCTGCGTCAGCAGTCCATCTGAAATCAGAATGTCTCCCAGTCGTTTGCTCTTCATTGTTCTCCCTCGTCACAGCTTCCTGACGTTTTCCTGTTCTTCTCAGCTTCACGGAGCAGGAAAAATGTATTGATGTAGTCTAGATATACCAGGCCGGAAGCTGCAGAATATTATCCCGCACCATCCCCGGCTGCGGACACATGCAGATCAATGCCCCCATTCCGCGCTTCTTATCCGGGATAGCGTCCAGCGCCTGAAACGCAGAGGTCATCTCCGCCTTTACGCGACTATTTTTCTTAATCTCGATCGGGTGCAGAATTCCGTTCTCTTCAATAATAAGATCAATCTCGTCTTCCTGTCCTGCCTTCCGGTCCTTGCCCCGGTAATAAGAGACAAAATACCGATAATCCAGTCCCCGGTTTGAATACGATTTCAAAATCTCTGAAATCACAAAGGTCTCCCAGAAAGCCCCGCTCATTGCCCCATTCGCCAGCGTTTCCGGAGTCAGCCACCTTGTCAGATAAGCCGCAAGTCCTGTATCACGAAAATACAATTTCGGTGTGCGGATCGCCCTTTTCAGAACCGATGCCGTATACGGCTCCAGTATATAAATGATTCCGGACGCCTCCAGAATGGAAATCCATTTCTTCACGGTATCGGCATCTTTTCCGATCTCCTCGGCAATGTTGCTGTAATTCAGCATTTCTCCGGTCCGTGCTGCACAGGCAATCATAAACCGACGGAAGGTATCCAGATCCTGCACAGCAGAAAGCTCACGCACATCCCTTTCCAGATAGGTTTTCACATAGCTTGCAAAATAAATCTGCCAGTCCATTTCCGGATCCTGCAGCTGCGGATAGCCGCCGCGGTGAATGATCTCCCAGATATTCGCCGGAGCCTTTGCCGTTTTTGCCCGCTCTTTTACATATTCCAAGGTCGGCACAAAGGGCAGTGTACTCGGATCCCCCATAATCTCACGAAGGGAAAGTGGTGCCAGCTCAATGACAGAAACTCTCCCGGCAAGAGAATCTGACGCAAGTTCCATCAGGCGAAACGGCTGCGACCCGGACAAAAGAAACTGTCCCTTTTCCTCACTCCGGTCACAGGACATCTTGATATATCGGAAAAGCTCCGGCACCCGCTGCACCTCATCCATCGTAACCGGCGGTGCATTCAGAACCAAAAACATATCCGGATTTTCTCTCGCCTGATCCTCCAGAAACTGATCTTCAAACGTAATTGTCTTCCGCTTTGGAAAAAGCTCCTGCAGAAGCGTGAGTTTTCCCGTCTGACGAGCCCCGGTGATCAGAACCGCCTTGAACGACTTCGCCGAGGCTTCTATGACATCTTCCAGACTTCGTCTGATATATTTCATCACCTCATTCTCCCGCTTTGTCAACAAATTCCTATTTGGAATCAGACGGGATTTCCACCCATTTGCCATTCTTCGAAATCTTACTGTTGGTGTCCACGTAAACGAAGTATTTCTTTTCGTCTAGCATGTAAAACAGTTGTCCTTTTGAAGCAGACTGTCCGTAAAGACTGTTTTTCGATTCTCCCGTTTTTACATTTTCCACATCGATATGAACTAGATCTTCCTGCGTTTTTTCGGAAGGCTGTCCTTGTTTTAGTTCTTTACGGTCGTCCCCTCTCAGAATATAGTACTCTGTCCGGTTATCGTTCTGATATTTGTACAGTGTGTACGGCTGTAAATATTGCTTTTGACTCATATTATATTGTGGATACGCCGTTCCCTTATCTGCAAAATACTGTTTCGTACTATCTGCGGTAACGGTTTCCCCGCTTGTTCCTCCGGCATCTCCACCTGTCGTTCCACCGGAATTCCCGTCCGAAGCGGTCCCGCCGTCAAAATGAAGAATGGACATCTGTCCTGCTGCATCATACTCCACCCAGGCAGTTCCTCCTTTGGAAGGTTCCCCAACAGTAGGGCCGAATATGCTCTGCAGATTATTTCCCATGTTCTCATCGTTCCAGCCGCTGTTCTGCTGTTTCAGCGAGATCGCTCCATACAGTGCTTTTCCATTGACGTTCTGCCCGGTTGCAATAGCTTCTGTCATCACCTGTGCATACTGAGAGCGGATATTCGCCGCATCCGTTGCTTCCCGGCTTCTTTCAAGCTGTGATGTAAAAATCGGAATGCTGATCGCTACAAGTACTCCAATGATAGCCACCACAATCAAAAGCTCTGCCAACGTAAATCCACTCTTGCTTTGTTTCTCTTTCATCCTCTTACTGTTCTCCTGCAGAATCTCCTTCCTCTTCTGTCGTCTCCGGCGATGTCTCCGTTTCAGAATCGGATTCACTGGTCAGATCAGACAGATCGCTCGTCTCGGGCATACCATCCTCCGTATTCTGAGCCGGCAAGGTTCCCGATGCGTCCGCTGTTTGATCCGTTGACGCGCCCTGATTCTCCGCTGTCATTCCATTTGTATTATCGCCGGTCACTGTGCTCGCTGTGTCAGCCGCTGATACATCCGAATCCGTCTCCGTTGTTTCATTCGTAACACCATCGGTCACCTGCTCTTCTTCGTCCAGAATGTTCCCATTCTCATCCATACGGAGCATTCCATCCTTCGCCTTTTCGATGGTATCATCGTCCGGCACCCAGACCGCAGAAAGCGTCATGTCTTCTGTCACGGTAATCACGGCATCCGGTGCATAGTGGTAGGACTTCGTTCCGGTCTCCAGCTCGTAGACCGCCTTCGAAGAACCGGAAGTCTCCATCCGGCTCTGGCCGGAGCCCTCCGCTGCATTCTCGGAATCGCCCGTCCCGGTCATGTCGTCCATATTCACGGCATCTGCGCTTCCATCCGCATCACCATCCGAAATCTTGTTGATCTTCGTTACGATGTCCGAAACGGTCGTCTTCTTCTCCGAAGCAGACAGATCCGACGGCGAAGTAATCAGCCACCCCAAGAGCTTCCAACCCTTGCGAACCGGTGTGAAGGTCGAGAGATCCAGCGTCACCGCCGCTTCTCCGTCCTCTCCTTCCTCCGGTGTCAGCGTAAGATCAATTTCATTCGTGCTGCCTCCATCCGTGTTCTCTGTTACCGATGTCGAAGACTCCACATCCTCCATGGAGTTCAGACTGATGTCACCTGCGTCCGTTCCATCGGCAGACAAAGCCCTGGCTACGGCAACGACATCCTCCGGGAAAGATCCCGATCCGGAGGTAAGGCTTACTGCGTAGCCAGATCCGCCGCTCTGTGAGGAAGGACGATTCTTCTGATCCCAATCACTATACCAATCGCCGTAATTCGTGATCGTAGTAGGAACGGGGAAACCGTAATTTGCTTCTACGCCCTTGGTATAAGTAACAGTCTCCGCACCTGTCGCATTCCCCAATTCCGGCGTCTTTGTTTTCAGCTCCGTTCCAGTCACAAAAGAAATTCCAGACACGTTCGAGGTGAAAGTTCCGCTCTCCGGCTTCATAGCATAGCATTCACTAAAGGTTTCACTGGGTGTAGTATCCGTCTTTGCGAACAGCCAGTAATTCGTCATACAAGCTTCACTCCACACCGCTGTATACGAATTGGAGATCTTAGAGCCCGCCGCACTATTCCATACAAAACCTGCGGCTTGGCCATTATTATTTCCATCTTTTCTCGTCTGACTGCCTTCAAATTTTCCAAGTGCATGGCAATGCAAGATTTCCCCGCTATTCTCATACACAAATCCGGCTGCCTGTATTTGCGTATTATTCCATTTCTGGGAAATATTGGCATAACTCTTCGTGATGGTTCCTTCGTTTGTATAAGCAAAACCTCCTATCTTCTGTCCCTGAATCTGTCCCGTGAAGCTGCAGGAATCAATCGTGGAAGATGCTCCATTCTTTCCCACAAAACCGGCACTTTGATTTTTTGCCGGATTGCCTATACTGGAATCCGTGTAGGTTTTCCCTTCATCTGCATAAACTGCACAATTGGAGATTTCAGCTCCATTCGTGTTCTCTCCTGCAAAACCATTCTCAGCAGCAACTACATTTACAACCTTGCAGTTCGAAATTTTGGCCTTTGCTTTGCCTGCAGTCGATGAAGTGGAACCCTGCGTATCAATGGTATTGACACCGACAAAACCGTCTCCTTTAACCCCTTTCGTGTTATTGGCATACTCACTATCCTTAACAGAGCAGTTCTCAATTACCGCATCAACCATGACACTGATTTGTGTAGAGCTCGTATTACCCTTCGTCGGCCAATTATGTTTGGAAATAACATCATCTGGCACCTTTTTGTATCCATTTGCTTCAGGATTAGATACCCACTGATACATGTCGATCCAATACTCATAATCTTCTTCCGAAGCCGGTGCCTGAACAGACGTTGCTTCATTGTACTCAACAAAACCAGATGCCCCGATATCGTGGCAGCCTTCTACAGAAGAATTTCTGATCACTCCTCCCTTGTTCCGCCATACCATACCCGCACCGCTGATCGTTGAGTTTTTGACAGTGCAGTTTTCTATAATGCCCGTCTTAAGCGTATCATTTTTCTCATAGGTATAAGTTATCGTATATCGGCATGCATTTCCCTGAATATTCGGTTCAGCAAACCAATTCCGCCAGTCGTTATTTTTCCCTCTGCTTGGTTCCCGCCGTACACGTTTTAACGCATTTTTCGTCACATCACCATTCTGATAGACAAGTCCGGCACTGCCAAGCGTAGAATCCTGCACTGTAATATCTGATAGTGTTCCATAGTTGTATTCAACAAATTCTTTATGACCACCGTGAGCGATATCTCCATTCCCTTGTGCCTGTGTAGACGCCTGCCCATCCAATTGAGCATTTTTAATCACAAGAGAACTGATCTTTCCAGTTGATGCAACGGTCTTTGCAAAATCACACTTCAAATTTTGCAATGCAACAGACTGGTCATTATATTTTCTTCCAATATAGTTTCCATCCAATTGAATAGAGCCATCAGATCCGCCAAAACCATGCTGCAGACTTGTCGCATCAATATCCAGATCCTGTTGGATTGTCAGCTGTTCCGTGTAGTTATCATTCGATGTACTAAGATAGCTATAACGGTTTGCCTCATGATCAAACTTCTGGCCGAAGGTATTCGCAGGGTCCACAACATTCAGACGCTTGCTATCCCAATCTATCAGGTTCTGTAATTGATCAACAGAACGTATACGATAAGAAACACCATTTTGGGAGTCTTTCGTATCTGCAAATTTATCATCTGATGTCGATTTCTTCACAGTATCCGCAAAGAACGGCTGGAAGGAGAATTTCGCCATCGGAGTCGATCCCTTGGTTGAATAAATGGAGATTCCAATTCCTCCGCTCTCCTGTGTTAATGTCTGCCAGGAGGCGAAATTCTTTGTTGTATCCTGGTAGGACAGATACTTATCCAACTGGAAAGCATAGACCTTATCCGTATTCTTTTTCTTCAAAGTCTGCAATCCACTTAAAGCACTCTGAAGATCATTATTGGAAGAAACGTCCCTAAAAATATTTGTATTAGCGTTGTTAACTGTAGATGACACATTTCCGCTGTTGTCTGCCCGTCCAAAAGTACTCCAAGAACTGTTGGTTCCGGCAATCAGGATATAGCCATCTTCCTCGGCTATCTTATCCGTTCCTGCCAGCAGTCCGTTTTCTAATCCATTCCCAGAACTCTTTACTTCCTTATAATTTTCTCCATCATCTGTAGTATACCCATGGAAATAATACTTCCCATCACCCTTTTCGTAATAAAGCAGAGTATAGCTGTCCGGATCCTCATGAGACCAGTCACCATATGCAGTCATTCCGGAAGGCATCGGATATGGATAAGTCTGATGATCCCGATCATTTGGCATATATCGATAATAGCCAACCGTTTTTTCTGCTTGATCCTGCAAACCATCAATGTGTACCTTGTTGCTCAATTCCTCATAGGTTTTTCCATCAACCTGTCCAGATACATAAGATGGAAATTGTGCTTCTCCGGATTGAATACTGATAGAGCACTCTGTTAAATAATAATTATTTTGGAGTTGCTTATGCGCTTCATGCTTTGAATAAAATGGCTGCCAATCATTCGCCGATACACTCCAAAACGCCTCATAATTTCCAAACACAGAACCATTTTTTATAGTGCTTATAAAACCACTGGCATTTTGTGCTTTACGAATAACACCAAGTGCATGGCAATTCTGAATTGTAGCATTTCCGCTATCGATTATATTTGTAAATCCTGAAGCGTTTTTCTCCGTATAGATTACTATATTTGCATAGTCATTAGTGATTTTCTGTTTGTTAGTTACCTTCTCTACAAATCCAGAAACATCATCGGCTCCATAGATACTACCTACCACAGAACAATTTTCTATCTTCGCTCCGGATCCTGATGATGATTTAGCAAATCCAGCAATTGAATTCTCACACTTCAAGCCATTTTCCTTCACTCCAATAGCGACGTAATCATATGTTCCACTATCAGCGGAATATGGTTTATAATTATGTATCTCATTTTCTTTATAAAGAGCAGGATCTGCATAAATTGCACATCCAGAAATTGTGCCATCGTACTGATTAACAAAACCGTTCTCTCCTATTACAGCATTCACAATAGTACAATTAATAATATTGTTTTCATTTCCTTTTAGTTCAAAAGCAAAGCCATTTTCTTCTATTGTAGAATTACTGATAGCACAATTTTTAACCTTACAATTATTCGATTCTCCTATTTCACCTGCAAAGCCATTTTTTTCAATCCTTGCATCCGTTATATTGCAATTTGCAATATTTGTGGAATTTGCTATTTTTTCAGCAAACCCATTTTTCTGTATCTCTGCATTGCTAATCGTGCAATTTTGTATTGTACAGCTGCCCGCTATCGTTCCAGCGAAACCATTTCCTCCTATCTTTGAATCGGTTATATCGCAATTTCCAATGTTTGCGGAATCTGTCATTGTCTCTGCAAAGGCATTTTCCTGCATTTCTGAATGGAAGATGTCACAATCTCTCACCTTGGACTGCGTAATATTTCTAAACATTCCTTTCTTTAATTTCGAGTCCGAAACGTGAATATTATAAACATAAGCGCCTGTCTTATCACCCCCATACTGCTGCACCGAATCTATGACAGACTCCGCATTCATATTTGTAATTCTAAGGTCAAATACACTTCCCCCTTGTACTGTCTCCACAAATTTATTATTCAGCCCATCCAAGACATAATAATCATCACTCTGTTCATAGGGAGAACTGCTGAATTTATTTCCAGAGTTGATATTCTTAATAGTTGGAGATTTATATCTATCCTGATTATTTTCCTTTGTCAGTGCTTTCCCATTTTTATAAAAAAGTACTTTTGAGTCATCAAATGTAATATCTAATTTCTGCTCTATCCATACACTCTGAGCTGACCACGACAAATATCCATTGCTATCGGCGCCAAACTTTGCGAGATTTTGCAATTGTTCCGCACTGCGGATAATTGCCTGTACATCATTGTCTACATAAGTGTTGTCTGTCGAATTATATGCCCAGGACTTAGAAACGTTCTGATATTTTCCGTAGTCGGCGCCTTTCACAGCATCAGCAAAAAATGGGATATATGTAAATCCTGCCTCAGCACTCCATTTGTCGTTATCAGGATCAGTTTTCCATATCGTTATTCCTGCGCCAAATGCGCCTTTTGAATTTGGCTTAAATCTATTTATATCATTATTATTAATGACGTCCAATGTGTATGCTGTATAGTCCTTAAAATCATCGCACAGATCTTTAATTTCATTTTGCTTTGCTATCTTGTTCAGCGTACCTTGATCGTCGTACCATCTGGATTCAATAATTGGTGTATCGTCAATTCCTTCTGAATTTCTAGTATGTAAAGCTAAATGATCTTCTCCACCAGCATTTTTTATTGTTTCATTGCTTACAAGAAGCAGATACCCATCTTCAGCGACATATTTTCCCTTCGAGGCAACAAGATGATGTTCATTCCAACTCAGGCCATTCGAAAGTTTGCCGTCTTTAGTTGAAATTTCTTCATATTTTACCGATCCATCTGTCCCCTTTACTCCATCCGGAATTGCATACCCATGATAATAAATAGTCGGATCCAGGCTTTGTGTCTCCGGATCCCAAATTCTCTCATAATAAATAAGCGCATAGGGACCAAACTCCGTCTCTGAAGATTCTTCCGACGGTATTTCCCAATCGCCAATCTGAGCGAATCTGCTCGCATCATCTTCTGGATTCTGATCCTTGACACCAGTATCCGGATCACAGACAGGACGAGCGTTCCGCACCGTTTTTGTCTGAAACGGATAAGCTGTAGTGCCTATGGTTTCATCGAAATAATAGCTCTTCTGTGCAGGATCTACTTTCTGCTTCAGCGGGCACTTTTCATCATAATAGTCTGCACCAGTAAGAGTCTTTTCATCGACAGACGGATTCTGGCTGTTTCCATTCAATGTCCCAACCGCACCGGCAGGGGCTCCCTTCATTCCTTTCAGATAGTAGTTGCTCTGTCCGGAAATACCGCCGAGTTTTCCAGCATAGGTGCCATAATTCGGAGTGCTCTCTTCCTTCATCGAAGAAGAGGTTTCACCTGCTCCCGGGGTTACATACACTCGTCCTGTGCAATAGGTATTGTTGGCGGTCAGGGTTCCTTCTGCCTCACCAATCAGGCCGCCTGCCCTTGCCCCGGAAACTTTACTTACCGCGACCGAGCTGGTGGAATAGCAATTGGTCAGCGTCAGGCTGCCTCCGGTGTATCTGCCGATCAGTCCGCCGGCTGCTCCGCTCCCACTTACAAGCTGAACGTTATATCTTCCCTGACCTTCTGCACGGTCAACATATCTGGCCTGCATGGCAGGAGCGTCGCCTGCTTTCTTCTCCGGATTGTCTGCATTCGTTGTTCTGCCGCCGGAATAGCTGTCCGTAACGGTGACATATCCAGAGGCACTGCCGATCAGTCCACCTGCTCCATCAATACTGCTGGAACCGCCGGAATTGCCGCCATTACCTTCTGACTTGATATAGAGAGATGCCATACTGCTGCGGATTGTTGTCGTTGAAGTCTTGGTATCTCCGATCAATCCTCCTGCCGAACTTCCGGCTTCAACCTGATCTGCGGTACCGGACCCGGAAACTGCCGTTTCCTGAATCGTCAGTTCTGTTACCTGGTTGGTTGCAGAGCCAATCAGACCGCCTGCCGTTCCATTGTCTGCCGTCACACGGATGCCGTACTGATCCTCTTCTTCTGTCTCTTCCTGGCCGACTTCGCCGGAATCTCCTGCTGCCTTGGATGTCAGGATGTTCGTTTTTTTCAGAGACAGAGAACCTGCAGAAACCTGCCCGACCGCACCGCCTGCGGCGAGTTTTCCATTCACGTCCAGCGTATTCAGCGAAAGGTCGGTATTTTCCACTGCCGTGCCGTTTTTGCCGGAATCTGCTCCGATCAGACCGCCTGCATATTGCTCCGAAGCAGCAACTTTCATGCTTCTTGCCGCAAGATTCAGATCCTTCAGAGATACGGCCTGTTCTGTTCCGGATTGGATCTGGCCAATCACGCCGCCTGCCGCTGCTCCCCCACTGATCTCCATGGAATCCGCGAAGAATACGAACTGGTGCAGCTCGACCTTTCCTGCATCCACAGAGCCAATCAGACCGCCTGCCGTCTGCTTTTCCTTCGTTCCACGGTCTGCTTCTACCGACAACGGACCTTCCACAGCAACGGCACTTCTCTTCGTTTCGTCCGTTTCACTGCTGTTATCAATGGAAACCGCGCCGCTTTTCACCTGTCCGATCAGAATCGCCGCAGTTTCGCCCTCCACGCCAAGAGAAGCCGTCTTCTCATTGGCTGTGGAAGGAGCGACGGTTGCAACTGTCGTATGCTGAATCGTGAATGTCCCGCTGGTACTCTCTGCTCCGGCATCAATGGAGCCGATCAGAGCAGACGCAACGCCCTCAGAAGAGAAAATCCGGCATCCCTGCAGGCCATCAGCTATCTCATGATTTTTATCCTGTGAGAGATCAACCTGCGGATTTGCGGTTCCGTCTGCTGTCGATCCCTCATACCAGCGGACTGCAATGTTGTCAATGCTGCCGCTCTTCGCATCCGCGATCAGGATCGCTGCGGTCGGTGTTTTCCCGGAATCCGTTTCGCTTCCGGAAACGGCCCTGCCGGTCACTGCCGCAGTTGCATCAGCAATCATAAGATCTGAAATCTGCACTCCATCTGCAGCTTCATTGATCAATGCCGCATTCTGCTCTCCCTCGAAGCGGAATGCCGCCAGTATATGGTTATTTCCTTCAAGGTTCTGAATTTCCGCATTGGTGATGCCGTAGCAGGCTCCCTTTGAGATTTCTGCTGCAGCATTTTCTTCTTCGGTTCCGGCTGCATACGGATAGATCCGGATATTCTCTTTCTCCTTCGTGTTCTCTGCGCTTCTTCCCTCTGCACAGTAGCCAAAAGGGCTCTCCATTCCGGTTGCCAAGGCAATGGCAGGAAGGAAAGCTGTCACGGTTTCCTTCTCGTTCTGCTCCTTTGCTGCCTTCTCTGCAGCGGCATCCTCATCCCAGAAGAGATTGCGGACCACCGATACCGTATCAATCGTTGTTCCGCTCTTGATCTGTGTAAAATCAACGCCGGAAACTTCCGTGGACAAATTTTCCAAATGCCTCGGATTAGAGAGTGTCACAATTGTCTTGGAAGCTCCGAGTCCAAGGAAGTTTTTCTCCGTTTTCACTGAGTTGAACAGGCTGTTGACGCGAACCGTCTGTGAAACATCCTCCCCGCCGTTGTCACTGTGAAGCGTAACCGTGATCTTGATGTCCTCACCCGGAATAAACTGCGTATTCCCACCATTTTCTCCGGAAGTCGAACCTGGAAAGAGGTCTGCAAAATGACCATCCTCCCGGACAATGCTGTCCAGAACAATGGCATAATATTCTGCGTTCACCGATTCGGTTGTCTGTGTGCCGTTCTCTTCCGCAGAATTTCCCGGAACTACGACAGAAAACTGTTTGGCACTTTTACATGCCAGAACGGATTTGCTGAACGGATCCCCGTCTCCCAGTGTGTCCGGATCCACCGTTTTTTCCATTGTTGCCTTGCTGGTCTCACCCTCGAAAGTGAGTTTCAGCTGGGTCATAAAAGTCTTTGCATCTTTCTGCGACGAAACAGGACGATAGTAGTTCTTATCCACAACATACAGGACCAGCGATTCCGCATTGCGCACGGCAACCGATGGAGCATAGAGATCTTCGGCGTTCTTTAGTTCGCCCAGTGCGCCGCCGTAATAACCGATGATCGTGCGCTTGCCATTCTCATCTTTGTAATCTCTTCTCGCGTTCGGATCCGTGCGGCTGACCTTTCCTGCATCCTCTGCTGTAATAGCATGGTCGGCATCCGTATAGAAAACGCCGTACACAGTTCCACTCATGGCGTCATATTCGACATAGAAATGATGCCCACGAAGCGTTTCATCAATGGAGCCCTCCGGAAGGATCAGTGAAACGGCTCCCTGCTGCACGGCTTCATCACTTTCTGTCGTGAAGGTATAGAATTTACGGCTATCCGCATCCTTGTCAGAAGTTTTATCATATCCGGTAGGTCCGTTCGCCAGTTCCACGCCGCGTGCGGCTTCCGAATTCGTTCCGCTTGTCTTCTTCAGAAACGCGTCCCACTGTCCGTTTGCCTCAGCCGCTGTCAGATGATTCTGCGCCGCAATGAAAATTTCCTGCGCGGTTTCGTCCATTTCCATGCGTTTTAAATTCCGCTGGTGAGCAATCACCGCAACGAAGCCGAACCCACACAGGATCACAATGATCGCCACTGTGATCAGCATTTCCGCCATCGTAAATCCATTGCTGTTCTTGTGATATCTTCTCATCTGACACTCCATGATGTGAATTTCAGTTTGTTATGTACGCAGACAGTAGCTTCTTCCACCACCTGATCGCCTTTTTTGCCATTTTTTATCTGGATCTTTAACGTAAAATAGCCGCCGTCCCCTTTCGACTGCGGCTTTGTCACAGAAAGCGACTCAATATAGGCATACAGACCCCGCGTCTGTACTTTGTCCGGCAAAAGAGGAATCGTTCCTCCCGCGTTACCTTTCGGAACAACCTGAATTCCCTTTTGTGCTTTATCAGAAGCTTCATCCTTACCTGAACCCGGATAGGTTCCGTTCTGATACTGCATCTCGTATCCACGGTCCCCCGCGTAGAAAAAGTCATTCGATCCAGTCGGGGTTCCACTTTGAATCAGAGTTACTGCCTGCTGGCTGCTTCCCGAGGACTGCAGCGCATCGCAAGAGCTCACCGAGGACAAGTCCTCCGTAACCGCACTGACAGTCGTTGCAAGAAGCGTCTGTGCGTCTGCGCGCAGGCTGATTCTCTGGTAGACATTCTTCGCTGCAACAATGCCGCCTGCCATTGCCATCGTGATGAGTCCGATCAGAACAACCGTCATCAAGGTTTCCGACAGGGTGAAACCGTTTGTATTATGAAGTTTTCTCCGCATTTCGCGGATCAGCCTCTTGTTCATACAATCCCGCTCCCGAAATATCTTCTGCGCCACCGTTTTCGTTATAGAATCAGCAAAATTATTTCTTACAATACTTTACCGTCTCGATTTCACCACTTTTGTTCTTGGTAATTGTCATCGTGACATCTATTTGTGAATTCATCTCCAGGCTGTCCCCTTCTTTCCAGAGTCTCACATGTCCGTCCTGTTTATCACTCGTGTAGCTGTTCGCATCACCGGACGCATTTTTTTCTATATCGCTTTTATTCGATTCGATAAAATTTCTCTGATCCAGATAGGATGCATATGCCTCTTCCGACCTGGTTACAATCCGGGTTGCTGCAGATGTCATGGCAGCCAGCATCAGGGCAGCCAGTGCCACAATCAGCATCGCCGCGAGTGCCTCTCCGATGGATTCACCACGTTCGGAGTGAATTTTCTTTTTCAGATTCATTTTCATTCGAAAAGCTCCTGCTCCTCTCCCTCATCAAGCCACTGAATCTCGCAGCGGATCATTCGTTTGTTGTTCGCCGTGCTGCTCCCGTCACTGCCTGTTTCCGGCTTTACGGATTCATAATTCATGGAAATCGACGGGTACAGAACAAAGCTGTCCGTTGCCGTATAGACAGACTGCCATCCTGCCTTTCCGGTTTGTAAAGAAACATTCTCCGAGAGTTTAACCAGAATGGAGAAGTCCGGACGCATGGTAAATTCCGCGGTTACGGAAGGACACTTTTCAATCTGCTGACCGATGGTATTCTCCAAGGTTAAGGTTGCCTTCCTTTTCGGATAATTACTCTCTGGAATATCCGCTTCCGATCTGGAAGGCACCCACGAAGAGGTCGTCTTTGTATCTGTCCGGTCGTTCTGACTGATGGAATTGTCTGTGCCCGTGAACGCACTTTGTGCTGCAACCTGATCGTCTTTTTCCGGCCACGATGACTGGATTTCGCCCAGCTCCCAATACTTCTGATAAAGCTCTTCCGCCATCGACAGCTTCACTTCCTGAAAATCTTCCAGGTTGCTCTTCCCGTCTCCGCCCTTTTTGGGGGTAAAACCTTTTTGATAGACATCGGTTCCTGTGCTGCTCAGAATATCGTTTTCGTTCACATACCAGGTCGTCTCATTCTCCGGATCCGACAGCATGGCATCCTCAATCAGACTCCTCGCCGATTCCAGCGCGTAACGCTGGTTGTCGGCAGAGGTTATTCCGCTCATCCGTCCCGCCGAGCTCATAGCGGCTGCAATGATGATCGAGCCAACCACAGCACACACAATGAAGAAGAGCAGAGCCGCCGCAAGGGATGCTCCGCTTTCTGACCTGATCTTATTCCTGATCTTCTCTTTGCTCTTCCTGTTCACTGCTTCCGCGCCTTCTGTTTTCTTATCCGTT
>Ga0129313_1001580_pt1 | contig 13961 bp, 12 predicted proteins | sample O1105metagenome_FD_94436 | JGI IMG/M metagenome (GOLD analysis project Ga0129313, IMG submission 94436) | Orangutan group fecal microbial communities from fecal samples from Wisconsin, USA - O1105 metagenome | ecosystem: Host-associated > Mammals > Digestive system > Large intestine > Fecal... | reverse complement strand
CAAGCGGGAGCAGCTGCAACTTGGATTCAAGGATTAGGAGTACATACCTATGTTTAAAGGCAAAGCACGAGCATATACGAATATCGCCCTTATCAAGTACTGGGGTAAAAAAAATGAATCGTTAATTCTCCCGATGAATAACAGCTTATCACTCACATTAGATGCATTTTATACGGAAACTGAAGTCAGCTTTTCAGAAGCTTACACGGAAGACCAATTTTATTTAGATAATCAATTGCAAGATGAAAAAGCAACCAAAAAAATCAGTACTTTTTTGGATATTGTGAGAGAAAAAGCGGGTACCACGAAAAAAGCAAAAGTGATCAGCCAGAATTTCGTTCCGACTGCTGCGGGTTTAGCTTCTTCTGCCAGCGGCTTAGCGGCTTTAGCCGGAGCATGCAACGAGGCATTGAAATTAGGGTTAGATGACCAAGCTTTATCAAGACTGGCTCGTAGAGGATCAGGTTCCGCTTGTCGGAGTATTTTTGGTGGATTTGTTGAATGGGAAAAAGGACACGATGATCAAAGTTCGTATGCTCATCCAATTTCCTCAGACGGTTTTGAAGATCACTTAGCGATGGTCTTTCTATTGTTGAATGAACAAAAAAAGGATGTCTCAAGTCGTGATGGTATGCGCCGAACGGTTGAAACTTCAAGTTTTTATCAAGGATGGTTAGATTCTGTCGAAGCCGATCTTTATCAACTAAAACAAGCAATCAAAACTAAGAACTTTCAACTTCTAGGTGAAACTATGGAACAAAATGGGTTAAAAATGCACGGAACGACATTAGCTGCTCGTCCGCCATTTACCTACTGGTCTCCTGATAGTTTAAAAGCCATGCAAGCGGTACGGGATTTAAGAAATCAGGGGATTCCTTGTTACTTTACTATGGATGCTGGCCCAAATGTGAAAGTGCTAGTTCAAAAAGACCATCTAGATAAGGTCAAAACAACATTTAGTGACTTATTTAGTAGCCAACAAGTCATTTCGGCTTTTGCAGGTCCAGGAATGACGATTATTGAATAAAGGGAGATTTTTATGATTGAAGTATCTGCACCAGGAAAACTTTATATTGCTGGAGAATACGCAGTTGTTGAAACCGGACATCCGGCTATCATCGTAGCCATTGATCAGTTTGTTACTGTAACCGTTGAAACCGCACGAAAAGTCGGCAGCATCCAATCTGAGCAATATAGTGGCATGCCGATTCGTTGGACTCGGCGTGATGGTGAACTTGTCTTGGATATTCGTGAAAATCCATTTCATTATATCCTTGCTGCCATTCGTTTGACTGAAAAATACGCACGAGAAAAAAATATTTTACTTTCTTTTTATGACCTAAAAGTGACAAGTGAATTGGATAGTTCTAACGGACGCAAATACGGTCTAGGCTCAAGTGGCGCCGTAACTGTCGCAACAGTCAAGGCATTGAATATGTTTTATGCGTTAAATCTTACACAGATTGAAATTTTCAAAATTGCTGCACTAGCAAATTTAACGGTTCAAGATAATGGCTCTTGTGGAGATATTGCAGCTAGTTGTTATGGTGGTTGGATTGCTTTTTCAACCTTTGATCACCAGTGGCTCCAAGAACAAGAAAAACAACATACAATCGTTGAACTCATCGAAATGGATTGGCCTGGTTTATCCATTGAGTCTCTTCCGACACCGAAAGATCTGCGTTTACTGATTGGTTGGACTGGCAGTCCTGCATCAACTTCTGATTTAGTCGATCAAGTCCATCGCTCACGTAAGGAAAAAATGGTAGCCTATCAAAAATTTTTACAAGATAGTACCTTATGCGTTCATGAAATGATTAAAGGATTCAAAGAAAATAACATTGATTTGATCCAAGCTATGATTAGAAAAAACCGACAACTACTCCATGAGCTATCTTCAATTACGGGCGTATTGATCGAAACGCCTGCTTTAAATAAATTATGTAGCTTAGCAGAAGAATACGAGGGAGCAGCAAAATCATCTGGAGCAGGTGGTGGCGATTGTGGTATCGTAATCGTGGATCAAAAATCCGGTATCTTGCCTTTGATGAGCGCTTGGGAATTAGCAGAAATTACACCCTTGCCATTACACGTCTATAGTAACCAACGAAAGGAAAAAGGATGAATCGAAAAGATGAACATGTCTCATTAGCTAAAGCTTTTCATAGTAAACAAAAAAATGAATTTGATACGGTTCGAATCGTTCATAACCCCTTACCTGAAGTTTCCATGTCAGAGATTGATCTACATACGACTGTTGCTGGCTTAACTTTAGACTATCCTTTATATATCAATGCTATGACTGGTGGAAGTGAAAAAACTAAAAAAATCAACCATGATTTAGCGATGATCGCAAAAGAAACAAATTTAATGATTGCCACGGGTTCAGTCAGTGCAGCTTTAAAAGATCCTGCTTTAAGCGATTCTTACACGATCATGCGTGACGTTTATCCAGAAGGAAAGATCCTTGCCAACGTAGGAGCCGGCACCTCTTTAGCACGAGCAAAAGAGGCGATTGAACTATTTCAAGCCGATGCTTTACAACTCCATCTCAATGCACCACAAGAATTGGTGATGCCTGAAGGGGATCGTGATTTTTCCAATTGGAAAGAATTGATCAAAGAAATCAGCGAAGGCATTTCGGTTCCTTTGATCGTGAAAGAAGTCGGTTTTGGTATGACCAGAGAAACGATTGATGAACTAGCCGAGTTGGGAGTTCAGACAATCGATATCAGTGGCCGAAGCGGAACCAGCTTCACTCAAATCGAAAATGCTCGTCGAAAAAAAAGAGAGTTAGATTATTTAGTCGATTGGGGACAATCAACGGTTACTTCTCTGCTAGAGGCAAACGAAGCCCAACATCAAGTAGAGATTCTTGCTTCTGGTGGTATTCGCAATGCCTTCGACCTCTTCAAAGCACTTTGTCTTGGTGCCAATGCAGTAGGCGTTTCTGGAACGATCTTAACGCATCTCATGACACACGGCGTGGCAGAAACGATCCAACTAGTCCAACAATGGCAAGCAGAACTTCAACGGCTATTGACCATGGTAGGAGCTAAAACTATCCAAGAACTTCATCACCAACCCTTGATCTTATCTGGAACTACTAAAGATTGGTGCGAAGCCCGAGGAATCCCTCTGACCAAATATGGCACACGAAAGAAATAAACAAATCGATTCAACTCAAAAAGGTTGTCCAATCATCGAAAAGATGAATGACGACCTTTTTTGTCTACAAAAATACAAAGTTTTCTTAGAATGAGATTTTCTTATGGCGTTGACTCTATTTTATCCTTCACCAATCACTTCATACTTTTGTTCAAGTTTTCATGCGATAAATAATAGGATACCAATTCTTTTTCATCTGATAAACAAAAATAAAACCTATGTATCTTTGACAAACGGCTATAATTCCATTCCTGGCATCATTGGCGGAGCGCTAGGTTTTATTATACCCATCCCCTTCCCTATCTCAGGACTACTCGTTTCACATACTTTCCCTAGTTCTTTGCTTATTAGATCAGTCAATTGTTTTTTCCCCTGCTGTTTTTCCTGAACTGCTGTTTCACGCTTAAAGTTATCTGGATTGGTTAGTAGATAACTATAAATATCTCTCCAACTCATCTGAAGATCTCGTTCTATTTTTTTTCGTTTTTTATCCACTTTACCACCACTAAATAGATTGAGCGTTTTTCCGCCAGGGTTAATCCTGAATCGTATAATTTTTTCTAGCTGCATAGATCTTTTAAGATATAAACGTATTATGACGTAATAGTCTATTTTATTTTGATTAAAACAAGAATTCTTTACATTCCCTAATTTTTTTAACGTTTGATCTAGCTCCTTAAGATTGTGGAGATTATTTTTTAATTGTTGCTTTCGTTGTTTTTCAGTCAATTCTTTAGTAACCAGTTTTAGTTCTTTTGTTGTTACTTTTTCTTTTGCTGCTATATTTTTTTCGGTTGCTGCTTCCTCTTCTGTTACTATATTATTTTTTGTTGCTGCTTCCTCTTTTAGTTTGTCATCCCCCGGTGTATTTTTTTCATCTGCGACAACTTTAGTGTTCACCACGTACTTTAATAAAGAATGATCGATCCATTTTTCACCTCTCCTACCAGTTAAATACTGCATTTCCTTCGTCAGTTTTTTTATCTCAGACTTGCAATTTTTGATTTCTTTTGCTATTTTGTTAAGCTCGTTTTTTTTGCTCTTGATCGTTTCACCATGTACTTGCTTGGTGCTTTTATATAATGCATTTTTTTTTGCTTTCACTGCGTTTTGAAGTTCCTGCTCACAGTCTTCCTTTTTTTTTATTTGAGTATGCTTTTTCTTATACCAATCCTCTCTTTTCTTAGCCCGTTCTTCAATTTCTCTCTTTAGTTCATGTTTCAACTCTATGTATAGCTCAGTGTATTTGTGTAAGTTTTCAAGTGGTTCTAAGTTTTCCCGCAATTTGACTTCTAATGAATCAACGGTTGACATCAATTGTTCTTTTCCCATATTTTCTTGATTTTTTGTTTTCTCAAATACTGGTTTTGTCATCCTAACAACTTCCTTTCTTTTTTCATTTTTACTTATCTAAAGTAACACGGTTTACTAGTCTTGATAAAACTACTTTTTCTAAAAAAGCGAATTAATCGTTTTTTTCTAACAAAAGAAATTCCTACGCTAGTTCTAACGAGATTGTTCTTCTTTCCGACAAAAAAAGCCCCTCTTTCCAGATCATCTTTATCTGGAAAAGGGGCTTGATTAACTATACTTGTATTGAATTAACCATTATAAGCATCAATAATGATTTGTTTTAGCTCACTGATCAATGGCTCTTTTGGATTTGCTGTTGTACATTGATCTTCATAAGCAAGTTCTGCCATACGGTCAACCGTTGAATCTAAGGTTTCTTGTGTCACACCTTGAGCCTTCAAGCTCATATTGATTCCAACTGATTGTCCTAATTCATAAACTGCTGTTGCTAAAGCTTCAACTAATTCCGCTGTTGTTTGTCCTTTTAACCCTAAGAACTTAGCAATATCTGCATAGTCTGTATCTGCACGGAAGTAATCATATTTAGGGAACATTGCATGTTTTTGTGGATCTTTTGCATTATAGCGGATGATATGTGGTAATAAAATGGCATTTGTACGACCATGTGGGATACCATATTCTCCACCAATTTTATGCGCAACTGAGTGACAAATTCCTAAGAAGGCGTTCGCAAATGCCATCCCTGCCATTGTAGAAGCGTTGTGCATTTTTTCTCGTGATTCCATATCAGGAGTTTTCACTGATTTTTCTAGGTAATCGAAGACTAATTTGATTGCTTGTAAGCTCAATCCTCTTGTATAATCAGAAGCCATAACAGAAACATAAGACTCAATCGCATGAGTTAATACGTCCATCCCTGTATCTGCCGTGACAGAAGCTGGTACTGACATGACAAATTGTGGGTCGACGATTGCTACATCTGGTGTTAATGCATAATCTGCCAATGGATATTTCACATGTGTATCACTATCTGTGATAACGGCAAAAGGTGTTACTTCAGAACCCGTTCCTGAAGTTGTCGGAATACACACAAATTGTGTTTTTTCTGGTTTATCGATCTTATATGTCCGTTTACGGATATCTAAGAATTTTTGTTTTGCTCCAAAGAATGAAGTATCTGGGTGTTCATAGAACATCCACATTCCTTTAGCAGCATCCATTGCAGAACCGCCACCTAATGCAATCACTGTGTCTGGTTTGAAATCAGCCATCAATTTCGTTCCTGCATAGACTGTGTTTGTTGAAGGATTTGGCTCAACTTCTGAGAAGACTTCGATTTTCACATCATTTTTACGTCTTGATAGTACTTCACGAACCGTATCACAGTAACCAAACTGCACCATACCAGGATCACAAACGATCATGACACGCTCTACGTTTTCCATTTTTTCTAAATAAAGCAAAGAGTTCTTTTCAAAGAAGATTTTTGGTGGTAATTTGAACCATTGCATATTATTTCTCCGTTTCGCTACAGTTTTGACATTGATCAAGTTGATGGCACTTACATTTCTAGAAACAGAATTTTTACCATATGAACCACAACCTAAAGTTAGTGAAGGGATCATTTCGTTATAGATATTTCCGATTCCACCTTCTGCTGAAGGAGTATTTACTAAGATACGGCAAGCTTTCATCCGTAGACCAAACTTCACATGCAGCTCTTCATCCTCTGAGTGAATCACTGCAGTATGGCCTAACCCGCCTAAGTTCAACATTCCTTCGCATAATTCAAAGGCATGTTCTGTATTGTTTGCTTTAACCATTGCAAGTACTGGAGAAAGTTTTTCACGTGAAAGAGGGTAATCCGCTCCGACACCTTCTAATTCAGCTACTAACATTTTTGTCCCTTCTGGAACTTTGATGCCAGCTAGTTTTGCAATGTCCATTGCAGAATGTCCAACGATTGCTGGATTTACTGCGTATTTACCTTCATTCATCACTGCATCTTCTAATTTTGAAAGTTCAGCTGGTTTCACAAAATAGACTTGATGTGCTTGGAATTCTGCTTTAACTGCAGCATAGACTTCTTTGTCAACGATTACTGCTTGCTCAGAAGCACAAATCATTCCGTTATCGAACGTTTTAGAAACGATCAAGTCATTCACTGCTCGTTTGATTTTTGCTGTTTTTTCAATATATGCTGGTACATTACCTGGTCCAACACCTAAAGCTGGCTTTCCTGTTGAATAAGCAGATTTTACCATTCCCGCCCCACCAGTAGCTAAAACAATTGCGATCCCTGGATGATTCATCAACATTGAAGTCGCTTCAATCGATGGATGTTCAATCCATTGAATACAATTTTCAGGTGCGCCAGCTGCGATCGCTGCATCACGAACGACACGCGCTGCTTCAGCAGAAGATTTTTGAGCACTTGGATGGAATGCAAAAACGATTGGGTTTCTTGTTTTCAACGCGATCATTGATTTAAAAATTGTCGTTGATGTTGGGTTAGTTGTTGGAGTTACCCCACAAACCACACCAACTGGTTCAGCAATTTCAATCAAGCCTTTTTGAACATCTTCATTGATGACACCAACTGTTTTATCGTGCTTGATGTTATTCCAAATATATTCAGAAGCATACATATTTTTGATCGCTTTATCTTCATAGATTCCACGACCAGTTTCTTCAACTGCCATTTTAGCTAACGGCATATGTTGATCTAATGCTGCCATTGCCATTTCATGCACAATATGATCTACTTTTTCTTGATCAAAGTTTTCCATCTCTTTTAATGCGACATTTGCTTTCGTTGCTAATTCATCAATCATTCCTTGAACATCAATAGTTTTTGGTTGTTCTTTCTCCATTACTTTAGCCATTGTCTTCCTCCTAATGGGTCATGGTTGTTTGTTAATTAATTCACATTCTCATCATACAACAAACCTTTTCAGATGTAAACCTTTATTGTGATTTTTTTCACAGTTTTTTAAATTTCGATTAAATCCTTTATTTATCAGTGTTTTTATTTATTATCCTAATTATCCAAAGTATTTTATCAAAAAAACAGATTATTCAAAGCTTAACAAAGTCAGAGATTTAGGATAAAAAAAGAGCCCGAGACACCGTCTCAGACTCAACTACTAAGCTTTACCTATTTGTTTTCTTTACTATCTTCAGGTGTTTCAACAGTTTCAGTAGCTTCTTCTTTCACTTCTACTGTTTCAGCAACTTTTGGTTCTGTTTTTTCTACCGTATTTACTGTCGAATCATTGGTTACGACAGTTCCAGGTTTAACCGTTTTGATGGCTGCTCGATCGTATTCTAGAAAAATCCCTTCACAATCTATAACAACTGTGCGTTTTTCATTGTCGATCTCTGAAACAACACCATGTAATCCGCCGATTGTAACTACTTCATCGCCTGATTTCATACTGTCTAGTAAATTTTGTCGTTCTTGTTGTTGTTTCTTTTGTGAACGTGACATAAAATACCACATTGCTAAAAGAGCAACGAACATGACTAACATTGGTAATGATCCCATTTTTTTCACCTCACTAACATGTATCTACACACTCAACTTTAGCAGAAAAAGGCGTGAGACACTAGTTTTTTACATAAATTTAGTGAAAAAGATTAGAAACTTTTGGCATTCTCTTTATTAAACCCATATTCCTCAAAAAAGGCTGCTCGAAATTCTAATAAATTGTCATCCATGATCGCTTGACGCACTTGTTTCATCAAGTTTAATAAGAAGTACAAGTTATGGTAAGACGTTAACCGTATCCCAAATGTTTCATCACATTTGATCAAATGACGAATATACGCACGTGTATAATTTTTACATGTGTAGCAGTCACATTTCTCATCGATTGGGCGGAAGTCATGTGCGTATTGTGCATTTTTCACAACTAAGCGTCCCTGCGAAGTCATACAAGTACCATTTCTTGCGATACGTGTAGGCAAGACACAGTCAAACATATCGACTCCTCTAATCACGCCATCAATCAATGAATCTGCTGCACCAACACCCATTAAATAACGCGGTTTATCCTCAGGGATCAATGGTGTTGTAAACTCTAACACACGGTTCATTTCTGATTTAGGTTCGCCAACAGACAAACCACCGATTGAATAGCCAGGGAAATCCATTGAAATCAAATCTTTTGCACTTTGGCGACGTAAATCTTCAAACCCAGCTCCTTGAATGATACCAAATAATCCTTGACGATCAGGATTCAGATGGGCTTTTAAGCCTCGCTCAGCCCAACGTGAGGTTCTTTCCACTGATTTTTTGACATAATCATAGCTTTCATCAAAAGGAGGACATTCATCGAAGCTCATCATGATGTCTGATCCTAATTTATTTTGGATATTAATTGCTTTTTCTGGTGATAAAAACATCCGAGAACCATTTAAATGATTTTTAAAATGGACACCCTCTTCTTCGATGTTACGCATATCGCTTAGCGAGAACACTTGAAAACCACCTGAATCTGTCAAAATCGGTTGATCCCAATTCATGAACTTGTGTAAGCCGCCTGCTTCTTCTACCAAGTCTTCTCCAGGTCTTAACCATAAATGGTACGTATTACTTAAAATGACTCCCGCACCCATTGCTTTTAATTCTTCAGGTGACATGGTTTTGACAGTTGCTAGTGTTCCCACAGGCATAAACATTGGTGTGGGAAATGTCCCATGAGGAGTGATCAATTCACCAAGACGGGCACCGGTATGTTTTTCTTTTTTGATTAAACGATAACGAATGGCAGGTTGTGTCATTCAATTCCCTACTTTCTCTATAATAATCGCATTGACAACTCCCATCATCATAATCGTTCTAACTCTTTTTTGCAAGGGTTCATTGGGTAACAGGTGTTTATTTAACCTTCATTTTTTAAAGAAATTATAATAACAGATAAAAGATAAAGAAAGCCAAATTGTTTCTTCTTTGTTATACTTATGGCATAAATAAAAAGGAGTGAAACTCATGCTATCTTCAAAAGAACTGAAACAACAAGCAAAAGACAGTTTAAAAGGACGCTGGGGACAAGCTGTATTATTGAATTTAGTCCCAACGTTAATCACAATTGCACTCATTATGATCATAGCTATTCCGACCGCTTTATTATTGGCTCATACCTATAATGATCCTGCAGCTGTCCAAGATATGGCAAACAATACCAACGGAGGTGCTGCTTCTAGCGGTGGTGGTATTGTGTCTGGTATTATCAGCGCACTATTTATGAGTGGGATCTCATGGACCTATCTAGATATCCTGCGTGGAACCAAATCGACCATCGAACCATTTAAAGATGCCTTTCGTGGTTTTACAGGATTATTTCTTGGGGGTGTGATTTTACTAGCTATTTTGATTTCGATCTTTACTACTTTATGGGCGTTATTATTCGTTATTCCTGGTATCATCAAAAGTTATTCTTATTCCCAAAGTTACTTCATTTACTATGATGTTATCACTGAAACAGGGGAAAAACCAGGAGTGCTAAATACGATCACTGCTAGTCGTAAATTAATGGATGGCTACAAAGGTAAATTGTTCTGGCTTGATCTATCCTTTATTGGCTGGCATATCTTGGCCATGCTAACTGCTGGAATTGGTTATTTATGGTTAAATCCTTATATTACAGCAACTAAAGCAGCTTTTTATGAACAATTGCCAAAAAACGTATAAAAATCAATGTCCAATGAAACGACCCTCAAAAGTTAGACCAAAAATCTAACTTTTGAGGGTCGTTTCACATGCTTCAGCCGCAGTCGCTTTTTTCATTTCGCTCACTTCTGCTCAGCTTTTAGAACTTCGCCAGTATACGCATCAACTTTGACTGTCACTTTTTTTATTTTTTTTTTAATAGTAATTGTCCAATACGATTTTCCTGATTGTCTTTCGAGATACCACATTACTACTTTTCCTGTCCCAGTCGTTTTTTCAGCTACTTTTTCAGCTACTTCAGTAACTTCCGATAAACTTTTTAAGTTTTTGATATTGAACAGATCTGCGGATTGCTCGGTAGTGGCTTGTTCGTGTTTGTTTCGTATGCGATATACTTTTTTTGATGTTCGCTGTTTTAGTTGAAATTCTTACGCTGCATTCTTTAGTTGCATCTCTACCAGTAATTTCGTAATAGTAAGGACCAACAGTCTGACTAACTTTCACAGAAGTAATCGCTTGATTAGGATAACAAGTCTGATAAGTTTCAAGTGCTTCTTTTAATGATACATTGAATTTTTCCGGCTCCTCAATTTCCTCCGCAGATGTGGACGAACTAGAAACATTGGCAACCTTGATTTCTTTCGTTTCATTCCCATAATTTTCATAAGGATAATTAAAAACAAACATCACCAACATCACCAAACTAAAACTAGTTAATACCGTTAAACACCATACAAACAACTTCATCTTTTCCGCTCCTTCACAATCAATTGTTAGATTCTTGAAATGAACGATTAATCGTTCTTTTTTTAGGAGTTTGAGGCTGGATGAATTGAATCCTCCAGCCTCATTGAGAGAATATAAGAGATAAAGCAAATAATATATCCCTATGTCTTTATTCTACTTAAATCTTTCATCTTATTTTTTTTATTTTTTTACCATCTAGTCATGAACAAATAAAAAAAAAACATATTAGAAAAGCTCCCCCATGGCTTTTCTAATATGTTTCATCATTACTTTTGATGGAAAGGAACGATTTTAGAAGTCAGTGTCACTGATTTCTAAATTTACTGTTACATTTCCACGCAAAGCTTTTGAGTAAGGGCAAACTTGATCTGCTTCTTCAACAAAACGTATTGCTTCATCTTTCGGCATATCTTTGATAAAGACTGTCAAAAGAACTTCTATTGTAAAATCTGCCTCTCCATGATTCAGCAAGGCAACGTTTGCTTTTACTGAACTAGGTTGATTGATGTTCTTTCTAGATAAAACTAATTCTAAGGCACCGTTAAAACAGGCACTATAAGCTGCTGCAAAGAGCTCTTCGGGATTTGTTGCATCCGTGTTTTGGGTTCCAGGTGCTGCGACATCATACAAAAATTTTTTCTCTTGTGAATAAATTTTACCACTACGACCACCTGTATTAATAGTAGCTACCTCATAAATTTTGCTCATAAATTTCGCCCTCCAAAGTTGATTGTAAATATAGTAGTTGGCATCTAGGTAATTGGGTATCACATAAAAGGTTAGTGTATAGGAATGATTGGGTTGTTTACAAGAATAGTAAATTTTACCTGAAACCAAACTACGTCTATTTACTTCTTTACTCTAAAGGATTATTCAACGTCATTTTTTCTTAAAAAAAATACGAATCTACTCTTTATTGAAATTATTAAAAATTTTGAGCAAGGAAACTACTCGTGTTCAATTTTCTTTTTTCCATTTCCCTAAACCACTCAAAATAGGGTTATAGCCAAACAAAGACGTTAGTAAAAAATAGATAGGGACGGCTATAGAAACTTGGATTAGATTAGTCAAAAAGGTAGGTGACATGCCATTTGTAATTATTCTTGTAACGAACCACATAATAATGGATGAACAAAAAATAACCAGTAAGTTTTTTTTCTTAAAGCTAAAATTTGTTTGATTCAAGAATGATTTTGTACGTACCACTGTTACAAAAATTTCTGCTAAAAGGTTTGAAAAAACCACTCCAAAAAAACCGATCCACGGTAACAAGATTAAATTAGATAAAATATTGATAACCGCACCAATTAATACAGATTTATTGTAGATTTTTACTTTGCCAATCGGTATCAAATATTGTCTAGAAATGGACATACCTAAGGGCATCACAACGATCAAAATAGAAAAAAGTGGAATAACTTTATTGATGAATAAGAATTCTTTCCCAAAAAACCAGGGAACTAATTTATCGTAAACCGTAAGCATCCCGAACATCGCTGGAACACTAAAATATAATTGTAAATGAATCGTCTTATCAATGATGTCCACCATCTTATTAATGTTTCCTTTGGCATATAACCCACTCATGTGCGGTAATAGCACCATATCAAGCGTTGTAATAACCGTGATAAATACCGTATTGATTGTTAATGAATTAGTGTAATAACCAACAGCTGTACTACCAATAAAAACACCCAATAAAGTCTTGTTTAGATTCGTATAAAGTAAAATAGCAACCTGTGGGATAAAAAATTCAAAAGATGATCGGATATGTCTAAAGCTATCTAAGAATGCTACCTTTTTAAAATTTATATGTTTATGAATAAATAGCCATGTCAATAGTTGAGATAATAAGGTTCCTACTGACTGTAGTAAAACATATAAAATCGTATCAGAAGAATCTTTAATCAAAAAGATAATTAAAATGAAAGTAACAAATTGAATTCCCAGATTGATCATGCTCGTTTTTCTGAAATCCTCGATTCCCATAAAAAACCACGAAATGTCAAACATAACAGCTATAATAGTGAGACTTTGTATATAGAAATAGATCTTATTACCTAAAAAAGTAGTAAATAACAAAAAAACTAAAAGTGTAATACATGTTAAAACTGCTTTTAATAAACAGATTTCCCAAAACGTTTTTGAAATATTTTCTTTACGATTATAAACTAATGCGATTTCTCGATTCCCATACATCGAGATCCCTAAACTAGCGACTAACACAAAATATTGAGTAATCGAATTGGTGTAATTAAAAATCCCTAATCCTCCAGGACCTAATGCTTTTGAAACAATTGGGACTGTAATGATTGGCATGATAATCTTTGTCAGTTGAAATAATGACTGATACCCAAAATTTTTAAGCACATGTTTCAATTCTATTAGTCCCTTCCAAATATATCTCGCGTATAGACTTTCATTTCTACATCTTTGAGTAACGGATCAAATCGATTGGCTAATATCACATCTGAATGCTTCTTGAACTCATCAATGTCCTTTATTACTTTAAATGTCGAAAAATGCTCCTTCTTCACTGTCGGTTCATAAATGACTACGTTAATGCCTTGATCTTTCAAAAGACGCATGATACTTAAAATAGATGAATATCTGAAATTATCAGAGCCCGCCTTCATTGTTAAACGATAAATCCCTACTACATCTGGATTTTTTTCCATGATACGATCTGCAATAAATGTTTTTCTTGTATCATTTGACTGAACGATGGCTTGGATCAGATCATTTGGCACGTGCTGGTAATTCGCTAGTAATTGTTTCGTATCTTTCGGTAAACAATATCCGCCATAACCAAAAGAAGGATTATTATAATAGTCCCCTATTCTTGGGTCCATTGAAACCCCCGAGATAATTTGAGCTGTATCTAATCCATTCATTTCAGCATAAGTATCAAGCTCATTGAAATAAGCAATCCTTAATGCTAAATAGGTATTAGAAAACAGTTTGATCGCTTCTGCTTCTGTTGAATCAGTTAAAATAACAGGAACATTTTTTATTCGAGTATTTTTTTTAAACATCGAAGCAATTTTTTGTCCTCTTT
>Ga0129313_1001577_pt1 | contig 13984 bp, 19 predicted proteins | sample O1105metagenome_FD_94436 | JGI IMG/M metagenome (GOLD analysis project Ga0129313, IMG submission 94436) | Orangutan group fecal microbial communities from fecal samples from Wisconsin, USA - O1105 metagenome | ecosystem: Host-associated > Mammals > Digestive system > Large intestine > Fecal... | reverse complement strand
TGTAGCCGACACCCCAAATAACATATCGCTCCTGCGATATGGGCGCGCGTAGCTGCGCATCCCATGAAACTATTTGGGGGTTCTCATATTTATACTTTAAACCTGTAGCCGACACCCCAAATAGTTTCAATGTACTGTGGCTTTGAAGTGTCGTATTCGATCTTTTCCCGGATCTTCTTAATATGCACCGTAACAGTGGCAATATCTCCGACCGAATCCATATCCCAGATCTCGCGGAACAGCTCGTCTTTGGTAAAAACATGGTTTGGATTCTCTGCCAAAAATGTTAAAAGATCAAATTCCTTGGTCGTAAACACTTTCTCTTCTCCATCCACATAAACTCGTCGGGCTGTTTTATCGATCTTGATACCACGGATCTCCACAATGTCATTCTGCTTCTGGTTTGATCCGATCAATCTCTCATACCGGGACAAATGCGCTTTCACACGCGCAACCAGCTCACTTGGACTGAACGGCTTTGTCATATAATCATCTGCACCCAGTCCCAGACCTCTGATCTTATCAATATCATCCTTCTTCGCCGATACCATGATGATCGGGATATTTTTCTGGTTTCTGATCTGTTTACAGATTTCATAACCGTCAATGCCCGGAAGCATCAGATCAAGGATGATCAGGTCAAATTCTTCGGAAAGTGCTGTTTTTAAGCCTTTTTCACCATCATTTTCAATCGTTACTTCAAAATCACTGATCTCCAGATAATCCTTTTCCAGTTCAGCGATCGCTTCTTCATCTTCAATAATTAAAATCTTATTCATCATGTTCTACCTCTTTGTACTTTCTGATCACAAAATGCATACAGGTTTCCTCTCCTTCCCTGCTGGTTGCCCAGATATAACCGCCGTGATCTTCTATGATCTTTTTCACGATGGAAAGACCGATACCACTTCCGCCTTTTGTCGAATTCCGGGAAGAATCCGTGCGATAAAAGCGTTCAAAAATGTGTCCCAGATCCTTCGCCGCAATTCCTTTTCCGTTATCTTCAATCTCCACACGAATGGCATCCACTTCATCCAGAATACGGATCTCAATCTTCCCCTGCTCCTTATCCAGATATTTCACACTGTTTCCTATAATATTGCTGATCACCCGGCGGAGCTGCTCCGGATCTGCAATGATCTGCGTTTCAGGAGATACCAGATTGTAGAAATTCAGTTCGATATTTTTAGACTCCAGATCCAGTCCGACCTCTTCCACACAGTCCTGAAAAAATTCCGCAACATTCATTCTTCTGAAATTATATGGAATTCTGTTGCAATCAATTCCCGCATAGAACGTCAGCTCATTGATCAGGCGGTTCAGCTCGTTTGATTTATTATAGATCGTACGGATATATTTATCCATCTTCTCCGGTGTATCCGCCACACCATCCATAATGCCTTCCACATATCCGGTAATGGAAGTGATCGGTGTTTTCAGATCATGCGTGATATTGCTGATCAGTTCCTTATTTTTCTTTTCATTTTCTATGGATTCTTCTGTGGATTCCTTCAACCGCAGCCGCATCTCTTCATAATTATGAAACAGTTCTCCGACTTCTCCTGTATATTGGACATTCAACTGATATTCCAGATTGCCTTCCGCAATGTTTTTCATGGCAACACTGAGTTCATCGATCGGTCTGACAAACCATTTGTGCAGCAGTCCCCTGAACATATACACGGAAAAAAACATGATCAGGACAATTGCCATAAACATATCAAAAAAGAAGGTTCGGCTGATCTTCTGCTCAGCAAAAATGAGTGCAGCCTGTGATCCCATACGGTGCGTCATATACAAACGGATCAGGCAAAAAGATAACAGCGTCAAAACAAGCGGAATCAGTACCATCGCCGTACACGCCACAATGAGTTTTGTACGAAGCGATACATTTTTCATCTTATCTCTCATAGCTTTTCTCCCGCAAAATTCTACTTTATGTTTATAGTATAGCTTGTTCATTTTCAGTCGTCTATGCAGTTTCGAGTAATATTATCCTTTTTAGAAAATTTTTATGAAAACCTGTTGACATTTTTCCGTTTTCTGCTATTATAATATCAGTAATCATTACTGTTTCTAATAACAGAAAGGAGTGAACAGATGGCAGGATTAAAATACAGCAGACAGCGGGAAGCAATCCTACAGTTTTTAATGACCCGTAAAGACCATCCCACTGCAGATGCCGTATATGCTAATATCCGGAAAGACTTTCCCAATATCAGTCTTGGCACTGTATATCGGAATCTGACACTTCTTTCCGATCGTGGACAGCTCCTCCGATTACATTTAGGAGACGGTGTCGATCACTTCGATGCTGATACCTCACCGCATTATCATTTTGTATGTGAGCGCTGTCAGGCAGTTCTGGATCTTGAAATGCCGGATATTGATTCTATCGATAAGCTGGCAGGCGCAAATTTTGCCGGAAAGATCAAAGGACATTGTACCCATTTTTACGGTCTTTGCCCTGCCTGCGTCAAAGCGGAATAAAAGGTAACTTCTGTGATGAAAATCACAGTTTCACGTTTGAAATATTTCAAACAGCATAAAATAAAATGAAAAATATGAAAAAGAAAAGGAGAAATGAAGTATGAAGTATGTATGTCAGGTATGTGGTTATGTTTATGAAGGAGACAATCCTCCGGCAGAATGTCCGGTATGTCATGTAGGTCCGGACAAATTCAAAGCAGTTGAAGGCGAAATGACACTTGCTGCAGAACATGAATATGGTGTTTACGGTCAGACAGTAAAGAACAACCCTGAAATCTCAGACGAAGATAAGAAGTATATCTTCGAGCAGTTAAAAGCAAACTTTGAAGGAGAATGCTCTGAAGTTGGTATGTACCTTTGCATGGCAAGAATCGCTCACCGCGAAGGCTATCCGGAAATCGGTCTTTACTGGGAAAAAGCTGCTTACGAAGAAGCAGAACATGCAGCTAAATTTGCTGAAATGCTCGGCGAAGATCTGGAGCCAAACATGAAGGCTACAACAAAGGACAACCTCAAGTGGCGTGTTGACTGCGAATTCGGTGCAACAGCCGGAAAAGTAGATCTTGCAAAATGCGCTAAGAAAAACAATCTGGATGCAATCCACGATACAGTGCATGAAATGGCAAGAGACGAGGCTAGACATGGCAAAGCACTCAAAGGATTACTGGATAGATACTTTGGCTAAGCTGTAAGCCATGCAAATCAGTAAAAATAACGCCCTGCAAGTTTACTTGTAAGGGCGTTTGTTTTTGCTGATTTATACGGCGTCAGCCGTTCATGAAATAGAATGCGCAGCATTCTATGAATGAGCATGGTAACGGCATTTATGCACTTCCAGCTATTTTTTATTTTAGACCTATTGGGCTATGAATGGCATGGTATTTATCTATCTGGCTTTCTTTCTCTTCGCCTGCTCAAGAAACAACTCTTCATATCGTTTCTTCGCCTGCGCATAATATTTCCTGCTCATCAGGATCCTATTTCCACTTTGCAGAATAACCCCACCACGCTGGAAGCTGTCAATATAATAAAAATTTACAGCATAACTCTGATGTATACGGATAAAAAAATCGGGCATCTGCGCCAGACATTCATCCATTTTCATCCGGAACTTATGCGGAATTCCGTCCTGATAGATCAGCACATTATGCTTCCTGCTCTCTACATGAGATACCTCCCGCGCATTCACAGCAAGCATTTTTCTTTTGGAACGGAAAGAAATCATATGGCTGTCTTCTATCATCCGCCGGTTCACACATTCCACCACAGAGCTCTGCGATACAGGCTTTGTCAATACATGTGACTTATCCATCACATAAACAGTCTGCAGATCCGGATTCATCTTCCACATCTGCTCGATCAGCTGCAGCTCCTGCGCATTGTGGTTTAACTCCGTTACCAGAATATCCGGACGTTCTTTTTCCTTTTCTGAAATTCTTGCATAATAGTCATTAAAATTCTGACTCTCTGAGATTTCCTGCACTTCTCCCCTCTCATCAATGACTATCTCTTTTATAAATAGAGCATCTTCTGCTGCCTTACTGTCATAAACGCACACTCTATACATATAAAGACCCCTCGCTTATTCATTTGTATCGGATTATCCCTTCACTTCGGCAGTATAACATATTAAAATAGCAATTTCACTCTTTTTGTTGCAATTCGTGCGTTTTGGCAAATTTAACATATAATGTGTCACAATTAGCAAAGAAATCACTTTATTTAATGTAATACACCCTGTTCTCTTTTCTGGCAGGTTCTGCCGGATATTCCCCATCTATATAACCAAGTGCGCAATGCCCGATACCTTCATATTCTCCTTCAATACCAAGAGATTTCAGAAGCTCTTTGCCCCACTCAGTCTCAAATTCTTCCTTTGCACGATGGATCCAACAGCTTCCCAGTCCCAGTTCATGTGCTGCCAGCATCATATTACCCATCACTAAGCTGCCATCATATACATGCGTCGGCCAGTCTTTTCTGCCAAGTACGATCAGCATGGCCGGCGCTCCGTAAAACGGATCAAATCCCTTATCCCAGCCACCAATCTCTGCATTCATTTCTGCGATCTTATCACGAAGCTCCTTCTTCGTTACCTGGATAATGATCGCTGCCTGCTGCCCTTTTCCGCTTGCTGCGTAAAGTCCTGCTTCGATGATCTGATCAAGCAGCTCCTGCGGGACAGCATCCGGTTTATATTTTCTGATACTTCTTCTTGTTTTCATTTTTGTAAGTACGTCGCTCATGTTCAAAAACTCCTTTCAGACTTTTCACAGATCATGTCTGCTGTATTTATTATAGAAACATAAAGGAAATATATCAATTTCGCGGATAAAATACCGACTTGTCTGTTTTTTAACATTATGTTATATTAGACATAACATCACTTGATCTACAAAAGAGGGGGATTCTATGTACAAGTATAAACCTGTCCGTTACATTTTTCGTCTGCTCAACTTAATTATTTATGCTGCTGTCATATCATTTTCTGTTATTGCCATTCGTGATGATCTCCGCATTACCGATTTCATGGCAGCTGTATTTAAAGATAACCTGATGGATTCTAAACGCAGCCTTTATCTGGCAATCTTTTTGCTCGTGAATGTCTGTATTATTTTACTGTTCAAGGTATTGAGCAAAGAAAAAACAAAGGCGCTGTTTTACTACATATGTGACTTTATCATCCGATTGACTTTTTCTGTTCCGCTTGCTTTTATTACGCTTTATTTCTTATTCTATCGTCTAATGCCCAATTTATTGTTTGATGCCATGACACAGATCATTGTTTTTCTGATCCTGTTTGCGGTATATGATTATCTGATGCGCTGGCAGATCATGTTCCGGCTTGATGTCAGTTATTTCCGCGTCAAAGATAAATTATAAAACGTCGATTATCATTTACTGCATTTTTCTTGCTGCTCCAAGCAGCTCCATCACCCCTTTTTCCTTGATGATGGCAATTCCCTGTCCCTCATCTCCAAGTATGATCAGATTATCTCCCGGCTTGATATCAAACAGTTTTCTTGCTTTTGCCGGGATCACGATCTGTCCTTTCTCCCCGACTTTTACCATGCCAAAGATATGTTTTCCTTTTGGTGGTACACCAAGCCCCATATTTTCTTCTTTTTTATATTTGACAAGATCGTCCAGCGATACGCCGAACACTTCAGCAAGTGCCTGACTTTTTTCAATGTCCGGCAAAGATTCTCCTGTTTCATATTTTGACAAGGTCTGTCTGGATACACCTATCCTGTCTGCCAGCTCTTCCTGTGACAGATTATGATATTTTCGAAGTTCCACCAGATTTTCTCCAAGCATTTTTTATCTTTCCTTTCTCCTGACTCCCAAAACACACCAGCGGATAACCGGTATACGGCTTATGATCCGATATAAAACCATGGCGCCAAGAAACGCTGCAGCCCCGGTCAGGATATAAACCGCAGCGACCGGCAGATTTTTCGCATATGCATGCAGATAATATGCACACATTGCCAGTGGCAGATAATGGAATATGTAAAGTCCCCACGATTCCTTTTGCATAAATAATGTGAATCCATTTTTAAAATTGCCGAACCTGCTCATGCCCGCCAGAATGGCAAGCACACTGATCCATGCAAATGCATTGCAAAGTGGTTTATCCAGTACGGAATGCTCCGCATAAGGAGCTCCCCAATATCTGACAACAAACAGGATCCCAAGTACCACTGCGGCAAATGCCAGTGGCAGCCAGTATTTCTGCAGTCTTTCCACAACACTGTCATGTGACAGGCAGAAATATCCGACAAAAAATCCAAAGCCATAGATACCGAATCGATATACAATGATCACAGGCATATTGAGTATCTGTGCGGCCCCATATACTACAATGGTAAACAATAGCAGCAGCCAGACCGGAGTTTTTTTACATCTGGAGTACAACCGGTCTTTTTCCAGCTTACGGATCACTACCAGAATAACAGAAAACAGCCAGAGCATCTGCAAATACCATAAAGGTCCGACACCGCTGACCGCCATAATGATATAGCGTATCACTCCGGGGATTTCCTGCATCGTATCCGTAGTATCCGTAAAAACACCACTGAGCATCATATTATAATAGCCCAGTATCCACTGAAAGACAAATAATCCTATTGTGGAAGGAACAAGCAGCTTCCGCGTTCTCTTTTTCAGAAATGCTTTATCTGAGCAGCCTTCCAGGCAAAAACGGGCACACATACCGGATACTACAAATAACAGCAGCATAAACCATGGATATACCATGTATTGATAGACATCCTGATATTGCATTTCCGCAAACGGTCCGATCACACCTGCCGTTTCAACTCCGTTAAACATATAGATCACATGATAGATCACAACCAAAACCACTGTGATCCACCGGATATTATCAATGTACACCTTTCTCATAAAAATACCACCTTTGCTATTATTTTTAACATAATTGTAAAAAATCACAAAGGTGGTGTCCAGCAAGTCTGCTTTACAGATCTACGTTATTTCTGTTAAAAAAGGTGGCAGATGTCCTACTCTGCCTGCTATTCCGCCTCTGCCCCCTGCAGTTCTTTCGCGCCGTCCAGATAAACCCACTTGATCGTATAGGTCTTTCCTGTACATGCACCGATATTATTCACGTAATCATCTAATAGCTTCTGTGCCCTCTGCTGTGCGCTTGCCAGCAGAACAGTATCTTTTTCGGCCTCTTTGCGCATATTATCCTGGGCTTCCTGAAAAGCCGCCGTCTGATGCTCGGCTTCTACTTTAGCAGAATCCTTAGCCACAATAAAAGAATCTTCCGTCAGCGTCGACTCATCCACCTTGCACCCCAGTATTTTGGCAGGTGGAAGCGTAATGGTTACCGTGTCATCCTTCACTTCCATATTGACCAGCGAGGCATCAATTCCAACCGTAACAACACCGGCGTATTCTATCCAGAACTTCCTGTCCTTTTTCCAAAGCCAGATACCGGAAGCATCTTCCTCATTATATTTTGCCACATTATGATAGTAACAATCCATCGTAGCCAGTTCACAGATGGATTTCATCTGGGAAGACTGCGGTATGATTTCTTTTTTATCATCCTCATTCTTGCCACATGCAACAAGAGAAAGGCTCATGATCATAAGCAAAACAGTGCTTATCACTTTTTTCATTCCGCATCCCTCCTATTCGATCTGCAGCTGATATTCTTCATCAAGCTGCTCCATAAAAGGCTGAATGATCGCTTCCATCGTATTTTTCGCATTCTGCTTTGCAAGCTCATAGATTGCTTTTTCTTCAGCACTTTCCCTTGTCACGTCCTCAATGCATTTCTTATATGCCTGTTCAGACACGTTCTCCGTATTTGCCTTCTTATTTTCAAATATGTAATCAAGCGATCCGATATCCACATTGACGTCCGTAATTTTGATCTCCGGAATTTTCACTGTGATCACCTTCCGGTCATGGTCTACCTGCATATTCAGATTTTCAAAATCAAAGCCCGCCTTTACCTTCGCTTCATAAGAAACGTAATAATCGATCTGCGTCGGATCTGCTTCATTCTCTACCTCCGCAATTCCATTATAGATTGCCTCAAAAGTAGACATGTCGCTGACATCGACCATCTTTTCCAGCGCTGTCAGACTGATAATCTCCGGCTCTTCTTTCTTTGCTTTACGCGTAACCACAATAGCGACTGCTGCCAGAATTACCACGATCAGCACCGCAAATACGACTATTTTTCCCTTTTTTCTTCGTTTGTGCTCTTTTTTCATGCCTGTCTATCCTCTCTTTTTACACAGAGTTCGTTTATGCTTCATTCGTAACTTCTACCTGACAGGATTTCATTGTCTGAAGTGCTGCAGTATGTGCCTCTTTTGTTACCCCTGCACAACAGCCTGCATCCACGCTGACAGTTGCTTCCGGGTAATACGCCTTCAGGATAAGGGCATTCGATACCACGCAGATATCTGTACAGACACCGATCAGTTCTATCTGCAGATCCCTTCCGTCCGCTTCCTGCGCAGCGATCATCTCTCTCCAGCCTGTATAGCCAAAAGATGGTTTATCCACAACTGTATAGTCCTTCTCTGCGCAAAGTCCTTCCGTTAACGCACTGCAGATCTGCCATCCTTCCGTTCCTTTCATACAATGCGGAACCGGCAGATGCTTTCCTTCATTTGTCTGCATATAATCTTCTCCATGGGTATCTCTGGTAAAGATCACTTCTGCATCTTCTTTATGATATGCGTCTATCTTGGCTCTGACACCGGGAAGGATCTTCTGCGCGTCCTCCGAGCCAAGTGCTCCTGTTACAAAATCATTTTGCATGTCTACAACGATCAATATTTTTCTCATAGTGTTCTCCTTTTCTATCTGCAGTATCTGATCCGGCAGTTTCCATTCTCGTCAAACTCTTCAATTTCATATAACAGCGGTCCATCCTCATATATGCGGCCGTAGATCTCGCCCAGCTGCTTGGTTCTGCCTCTGACCTCTGTCCACTTATCCGGCAGATCAATTTCATAATCTGCCCCGGTTATCGTTCCCTGTTTTAGTGCTATCACATACTCGATGGAATCAGCCGTCCAATTACAGCCAAGCCCCATCAGATTTTCTCTGCCGTATATGTCTGACAGCTCGTCCCAAAATGCCCCAATTGTGGTGTATTGTTCTTCGTTTTTTGTTGAGAATACTCTTCTGATTCCTGTAAATTTCATGTGGGCTCCTTTCAGAGGAATAATACCTCTAGTTTTGAGTGTTAGGATTGACTTTCATTAATACTTATAGTATTATCATTTCATGAAGGAAATGGGTTTTCACCGGGTAGGGTTTATTCCTGACAGGACTTGCTCATTTCTTTTTTATTTCTAATATATCATATAAATACATTTTCCCTGAAGAAGCATGTCTTATCAACAACCTCGCACTGAATATATTGTATCGTTCAATATTACCATCTTCACTATATACAGGTAGTGCAAATTTTGTATCATAACGATACCATCCATTCTTTGCCTGCCTGTTATGTTTATCCTTCTTATTATATTCATACGTCTTTGATGTTGCAATTTCTATCATCTCTGGAATAGCCTGTGCTGCGTTTGCCTTTGCTTTCGCAATAGCCCCCTTTAGATGCTTCGTATAATTTGATCTCGAATATTCATCTGGAAGATCTGTCCCTATATAAACTATATCTCCATTTTCTGCAATTTGGTAGAAATCCCCAACATATTGCCTAAGATATTTTTCGACATCACTCCACTCAATCGAACGTTTTCCTTTAAAAACGATATCATTAATAACTACAATATTATTTCCTTCAAGATCCTGAATAACAGAGACTTTTCTTTTTATATTCTTTGAATTCTTATTAATCTCTTTGCATATCTCTACCAATTCAATATATCTGATCATCCGTCGTTTACTTTCATAGTCTGATGCTCTGAATAATTCAAGAATGTGTTTTTCATCAATTAAATAATCCGTCGCCGTCCATTCCAATTCAGTTTTTTGATCGCAAAGTAAATCTACAAGTGACATGTCGAGCGCATTACATAGAGGTACCAATTTATCAGCCTGGGGATTAATCTTTTTCTTTCGCCAGTCACTGATAGTACTTGTTGCAATTCCGGTTTTTCGCGACAATTCTATTTGACTCATATATAATTCATCAAGTCTTGCAAAAATTTTTTCATATATTTTCATGACGTAATACCTTTTTCCGATTTTTCGGATATTGTACCATGACATATAATTCATTTCAAGTCATCACACAGCCTTTTCATGAAAGGTTTCAAATAATTCAAGAAAATGCCATAAATAACCTCGCTTTGTTATTCATAAAACTATTTATAATTCTTTCAAATATACATTCGTACCTTGATCCAAGTCGATTATTTATATAAATTATTAAGCAATGTATATCCCGGATGAGGAACTCATCGACACGCTGATAGCCATAAGCGTTGTATCAAACAGACTGGCTTACAGATTAAAGTAATCCCTTTAAAGTTTTGTTTTCCGGAGAAAGTCGGATTTTTCAACAAAGCCGCGTAATAACTGGAGCATATTTAGATACTCCATAATCTTCAACAATGCTGGTTATTCTCGCCCCTGCATCCTTTGATGAAGCACCACACAAGAAAACTCTTTCATGGCTCGATTGCTCATACCATCGATGTGTGCAAGGATGATTCGTTGTTTGATGACCAGATCGATCACTCCTTCCCGACCTCCTTTATCTGTTGTTAGATAAAGGATAACAAAAAGGCCTTGGGGTGACCTAATTTTCAATGAGACATATGACCTAAATTTAGATTAGCATAAACACATGATAACTCAGGATTCTGAGCGATCATTTTTATGGCATAAAAAAGGCACCTGAGATTTCTCTCAAGTGCTTTCAGATGCCAAATGTTATTCTTCTACATCAATATGATTTAATTTACTAATTTGGTGCTCTCTAAAAAGTAACAACAAAAACATCAAAGACATTAATAACCAATAAAAAAATTTAACAATCTTACGCATTATTTAAGCCTTACATGATTTTTAAGCTGGAAGTTTTCATCATTAGAGCACAGATATATAATACCTTCAACAAATCCTACAATTGCAGGAATATAGGTCCAACAGAATACAAGATATAAGATTCCCATTCCTATTTTTCCCATATAAAATTTGTGAATACCAAGTCCTCCCAACAAGATACCAAGCACTCCGGCTGTAACTTTGCTCTTTACAGGCCATGAAGGATCAATTCCTGTTACATAAACCTGCTGAGGTTGTTGCTGAACTACTACCTGTGGCTGAGGCTGCTGAACATATACAATCTGCGGCTGAGGCTGAACCTGCTGCGCTGCCTGCTGAACTGCTAACTTCTCCCCACAAAACTTACATTCTGTTGCTCCTGGATCAATAGGAGCTCCACACTGTGGACATACATTTTCTGCCATGATTAGATTTCCTCCTTGAATTTACCTTCTACCCATTAAGTACATGGGGATAGAGACTAAACAATAAACAAACAATAATACCAAATGAATCAATGTGAAAAATAAATTGCCAACAGTTGTTATACATGCAATATTTACAGCATCTAAAATAACAGTATAAACGACCGTAGTCATCACTAATGGTACAAAATATCCAACCTTGATAGGATTAGAAAACATATTACAAAAGATAAAATATGCCAATGCAAGAAAACCTATAATCTCAAATATCAAAGCTGATACAAAATTCTCTAATGTATTGATATTTAACACTGCAAAGAACACGTAAAGGATAATTGCAACATAAAATACCCACAAGAAACATGATAATACTTTTTTCATCTATCACACCTTCTTTCCACATTCTGGACAGAATTTTGTGCCAGGTGCTAATTTATTACCACATTCACATATAATCTCACTATTGTTAAAGCCGCATTCCGGACAGAACTTAGAAGCAATAGGAATCCTTGCATGGCATGATGCGCATTCCTTAGTATCTTCTCTGTGAATTGGATTTCCAACGGTCTGATTCATAGATGCGCCCATTCCCATGGTAGCACCTAGTCCAATTCCTCCTGCAGCAAAAACACCTGCTACACCGCTTTGGTTATTAGCAGCGCCTTCGTATACATCGAAAGAGCGCTTTGTAGCGTATCTTCCATCACCCATAATCTCAAACGCAGCCTTATCTTCAAGAATCTTGTTAATCTTCTCAAAGTCCTCATCTGGGAAGTTAATGGATTGTATGAAGAAGTTTGCAACTGTAAATCCGTACTTTTCAAATTCTGGTGAAATCTGCTCTTTAACTTTTTCAGATAATGACTCTAACTTAGTAGAAATCTCTAATGCAGAAACTCCATTATTGATAATTGCATCTGCGATAGCTGACTTTGCTTTAATAACAAGAACACCTCGATAGTATTCCTTAATCTTATCAAACTTAACTATATCAGCTTTCTGCATTCCACCAATGATTTCTTTGAACAAAGTAGTTACATCAAGAACCCTAAGTCCCATCTGTCCAAAAGCACGAATTCTCAATTTAACATAATACTTTGGATCAATAAGCTGAATAGGATCTGTTGTTCCCCAGTTAATATCTAATCTAACTGTGGTATTTATATAATACACTTCTGCGCTAAATGGAGTTTTGCCACCAAACGGTAAATTTATAAGACTCTTCAAAATTGGAAGGTTTTCTGTTGCCAAGGTATAAGTTCCCGGATAGAATACATCCGCAATCATTCCACCTTTAACAAACAAAGCTACTTGTCCTTCTTGAACAATAAGCTGTGTACCTAACACCAATTCCTCTGATGGATACTTATAAATTAACCAATCGCGACTCTTTAAACCATCAAAGCGTACAACATCAATAATAGCCATACTGTCATCTCCTTAGTATATTTATATACTATGACTAATTCTACCATGATGACTGATTTTTTTCAATTATTTTCTTCTTTTCTGCATTTTCTACATTTCTTCTTTTCTGCATTTTCTACATTCCGTCCTCCACACAAATCAGATTCACTCCAAAATCCTGCATTACTTGTAATGTTGCAAGTACATCTGCCGCATTTCTTCCAAATCTAGAAAGTTTAAATACAAGCACATAAGATACTCCATCTTTTCCCGACTTAATATCCTCCATCATCTGATTAAATGAATCTCTTCCCTCTATTGATTTGCCGGATTTTCCAGCATCCTCATACTCACCGGCAATTTCATATTCATTATAGTCGCAGAACGCTTTCACTTTGTTTTCTGTGCATCCAAAGAATAGCCATCTGTCTGCATGGTTGTCGAGACACGGGTGTATAAATATACTTTGATTTTCTCTTTCTTCAATTTACATATCACCTCCGGAAAGTGCCGAAACTGCCGACAGATTGATACTGGCTAATGTATCCATCTGCCTGATTGCCAAATTTCTAAGCAATATAAGTCTTTCTGATTGAGGTTTCCCCTGCTCAATTAAAATAGCATTATAACTTTCCATATTTGCCAACACCAACAACTGATTTAAATTTGCATCATCACGCACATTCCCCTTTTTACCCGGATTATTATTTTTCCACTGCTTTGCAGTCTGACCAAATAACGCAACATTTAATAGATCTGCTTCACTGGCATATGTATAAGCAATCTGTTCCGGTGTGAGCTTTGGTGGAATCAAATTTTCCTTCACCGCATCCGTGTGAATACGATAGTTCACCTTTGATAAAGCTCTGTTCAAGTTCCAGTCCAATGAAAGTCGACTATTTTCATCTTGTTTTAACCTGCGGTAATCTTTCATAATATACAGTTGAAATTCCGGAGAAATCCATGTAGCAAATGCCATTGCAATATCGCCATGTGCATAAGTTCCTCCACCATATCTGCCTGCTTTTGACACTATTCCAATAGCATTGGTCTGTTCAATCCATTTGGTTGGCGTCATAACAAACCTGTTTAATCCTGCCTCACTTCTAACCGCCTCGAATTGCACACGGTTAAAATCTGGATTATGAAGT